>Ga0233447_1001106_pt1 | contig 24421 bp, 24 predicted proteins | sample SI_124_October20_3_FD_183014 | JGI IMG/M metagenome (GOLD analysis project Ga0233447, IMG submission 183014) | Seawater microbial communities from Saanich Inlet, British Columbia, Canada - SI_124_October2016_135_MG | ecosystem: Environmental > Aquatic > Marine > Inlet | place: Canada: British...
TCTACCGAATAATCGCTTTTTTCTTTAAATGCTAAAAATGCTTCAGCAGATTTGCTTCCAATTTTCTCCGCAAGCATCTCTTGACATGAATCTTTAAAATATTTTGTCGATACCCAATCTCCTATCTTTACAGGCTCAACGAATTGATCCAAAGCCGCTATTTGGACAATTAAACATACTAAAGATGCGCATCTTAATCCTTTGGGAATTTTTCCTTCTTCTATAGAAAAAGGGTTAAAAGTCAAATGAGTATCTCTTCTCGCCGCAAATTTAATAGCTCTGAAAAGACCTGAAATCCTAAACATTTGATTTAATATATCAGGACTAAATCTGCTTCCTGCCAATCTTATTGTTAAACTCTTAAAATCATTAGCGCAAAGCAATCGTATCCAACTATATGGAATATCTTTCTTTTCACTAAAGCGTTTTGCATATTCGACAACTTTAAAAATAATATCTTTATTTTTACATCTAAAAATAGAAGGGGTTCTAGTATTACATGCCTTTAAAAAACTAACAGGACTGGTGTTACGAACATTTGCCCCATCATATTTCCCAACCCTTCCGGAAAAAAGAGCATTTACAATACAGTGACCTTTCTCATCTGGGCCAACATAGATACCACTGTGACTATTATCTACAATAATATCTCCGGGTTTTAAATCTACTATTTGTAAAGGTAATGACATAAATAGCCCTTTATTTAAAGGTTATTACAATATTATAATAAAATTTTGATTAAAAATCAATTAACAAATAATTATATAATTAAAGGCTTGAATTACAATTATTAAAATATTTTTTTATATAATCTATTAATAATGAGATTAAAAAAAATAGTAAAGCCATGCCATATAGAGAAGCCGTAACTCAAAGGTCTATTAATGAATTACTTATAAAATTTATTAGCAATCTTTTTTATAGCTTGTGATCTTTCGATTTTCTACCAGAACCAAGACTTTCATTTTTTTAGATGAATTGATTTATCAAGCAATAAAAAAGATATTATAACAAATAGTCAAATATTATTCTTTAGCTTTCAACAGCCCCATAGTAACAAATTTTTGTAGCGCTTCTCCAAGACAGATATTTTTATTTTTTTTTAAACTTATTATTTTTTAATAATTCTTCTGCTAGATCTATTTGTATTTGCTGAATTTCTAAAAGCTGATCCCATTGATTTTTCATAAATTGATCTAGTTTTATGTGAAGCTGTCTTATCTCTAGTTCTGATTTCAAATTCGTTAAATAATCATCATCAGATTGCATTCTATCTTTTTGTGACTGTCTATTTTGACTCATCATAATCACAGGAGCTTGAATAGCAGCTAAAGAAGACAATATTAAATTTAATAATATATATGGATAAGGGTCTACAGGATTACGAAATAAGCTGATTGTATTATATGTCATCCAAAAAACTATAAATAAAATGAAAATAATTATGAATTTCCAGCTACCACCAAATAAAGCAACTTTATCTGCAATTTTTTCTCCAAATGAAAGTTTTTTTTCAAATTTTTTATTTATATTTTCTGTTACAAGATCATATTCTTTTAAAGAATTAATAACCATTTCATCAAGTTTTGAAAGGTCTCCTTTGTGAGCTTTCAAATTGTTTTCAATAAATTTAGTTCTTAAGATTTTTAAATCATCATCACATATATAACCATTTTCATTAATGTTTTGATAAGATTCTTTAGCTAAATTTAAAATAGAGTCTCTTACCATATTTAATGGAAATACTTTCTGTTTAATAAATTCTTTTTTACATATTTCACAAGTATATTTTTTCATAATCAATCTTTTTTATTTTCATAAACATGAACATCTCTTTGAGGGAAAGGAATTGTAATGTTATTTTCTTTAAGAGCGGTCTCTATTATCCATAGGTATCGTGCTTTTGTTGCAATAACAGAAACACTTGTTATATATTCATTTACCCATACAACTAATTCAAAATTTAATGAACTCTCTGCAAATTCAACAAGCCACACATCAATAGGTTTATCTTTTATAGTAATAGAAACTGTTTTCGCAGCTTGTATAATAACCTTTTTTACAATATCTTTATCAGTACCATATGCTACTGTAAAAGGAATTCTAACTCTTCTTATTTTTTCAGATAAAGTCCAGTTTGTAAATTTTTTTAATGCTAAATCTGAATTCGGTATTAATATTTCTAAATTATCTAATGTTTTCATTAGAGTTGTCCTAACATTTATTTCTTTTATAGATCCATATTCACCAGATTCTAATTGTATAAAATCACCAACTCTAATATTTTTTTCTAATAATAAAATAATTCCAGATATAAAATTATTAAAAAACACTTGAAGACCAAAGCCTATTCCGACACCTAACGCTCCTGCTATAAAAGCAAAGGCTGTAAAATCGACACCCAAAGATACTATAGCAATAATAACACCAAAAATCATGGCTATATAAAATGACAACCTACTTAAAGTATAAATAGCGTATGAGCTTATTTTTTTTTGTTTTTTACCAATTTTATTTATATATCTCTTTATCAATCTCGAAATAATATAGGTAGCTATTAAAATTACAAAAAATTTAATGATGCCCAAAGGTGTGATAGGTTTTTTTCCAATTTTAAAAAGAGTATCTTCAAACCAAGAGGCATGTGTTTTATAAAATATTACTATTGAACTCCACCAGTTATATAGGGAGTCTGAGAAGGTAGCGTAATTCTCTTGCACCTCAATAGTAAATTGATCTATAAAAAAACTGGTTAAATCTAGATATTCGTCCAGAGTTATTAAGTCAAATAAAGTTTCTTGTGCAATGAGCTCTATTTGGTTTAATTGAAGGTTGCTCTGTTTCGCTTTTAATATATATTGCAATGATTTTTCAAATCTTAAATCAGCTTGTTTTTTCCAATTTTTTTTATCGTTTTTGATTAACATGTAGCTGTCAGTAAAAGAACTGACTTTTTTAAATAATTTCTCTGTTTTAATATTCTCTTTTTTAAGCCCTAATTTTAAAAACATTCCCTGTATTTCATTAATAATGAGTTTTGTATTTATTTGAGCTTCATTTACAATTTCTTTTAACAAAATTTGTAACAATCTGTGATACTCTAAATTATCAATATTATCTTGATAGTCTAAGATGTTGATTTCATTATTAGATTCTTCGATTATATTTTGTGAATCGTGCATTTTTTTTATAAGACTGTTTTTTTCGTTGATTATTTTATTAAGATCCTCTTGATGATAAATTAAATGCTCTCTTGCAAAAACGATTTCTTTTTTTAAAAAAGAAATCTGCTGTTTTTTTTGGTCAAACTTTGATTGAGATCTTTCGATTTGTATCTCATCTATAGCTAACGATATTTGGGTCTTAATAATTGTTAGACCAGATAACATTTTGTTTAAAGAGCCTGCCTTTAACTTTTCATATTTTTCAAATAATGTATTATATTTATTTTCATCTAATTCTAGAGTTTTCTTTTCGAGATCATATTGTAAATTTAAAGAAGATAATTCTTTGTAAAATTGATTTTTTTTTATTCCAAGTTGCTTGAAATCTTCTATGTTATAACTTTGCTTAAGATCTTCGCTAAAAGCTTTAATTGGTACTTTAGATTTTTTGTAATTCTCTAATATAGTCAAGTTTTTTTGAATTTTTTCAAGCAGCTCATCTACAACCTGCTGATGTAAGAAAAATGGAAAACATGACCTCTTGCATAGCCAATCTTTTTCATTGCTGCTGTTGCATAGTTTGTATTCCAGTAGCTGATATTCCTTTTTGCATGACAGAATGCTATACTAGTAGCCAGGTTGATAAATTAATTAAAAAAGTTTGGCATAATGCAATAGTTGATATTACTAATAGATCTGTGAAAGAAATTGATAGAAGAAGATCTGGTCCTGCGATAGGAGGTTCAATACCACCACCATCGGGAGGATATTACCCACAGCCACCACGAAGAGATTGGCAAGCACCTGTATATGGACCACCAGCAGGATATGGACCACCAGCAGGATATGCTCCACAAGACACTTATACAGAAGGCTTGTTAGATAGTAAACATCATAAACACAAGCACCACCATAAACGATAATTCTTAAACTTCAAAAGACCTCATTAATAAAAGTGGGGTCTTTTGTTTTTGTCTTATATTAATATTTCGATAAAAGAGTTAATGATAACTTTCTAAAAATTTATACAAATCATTATCAGTATAATCAGTGTATGGATTTATTATGTTTTTGGGAAAAATATTATCTGGCAATCTTGGTAGAGAAAAAAATGAGTTACTAACATACGTTTTGTGTTCTCTAAATTAAAATAATAATATTCTTTTAACAACTTTACCTGATTGTCATAAAAAAATATGGAAGATCAATAATGTTGTTTTTAATGAATTGAATCTTAATCATCTTATTTTAAAGGCGTCTCCAATGTCTGAAAAACTTTATTCTGGTCAATAAACCCTTCTAAGACTCTCTTTACATATATAAAATGCTTAGTTTTCGCTATATGATTTTTCAAATTAACAAAAAGTTATATTTAATTTATTTCTTTTTTCGGCTAACAAATATCAAACCTGAGCCTATAACAATAAATACACCACCCCCGATTTGAAACCATAATGCGATTGTATCATATGTATCAGCCTTAGCAGAGCCTTCTTTAATTTTTCTTTCTGCTGAATCTGTTATGTGCTTGCCAACTTCTTTTGTAAAAGGATTTAAATCGGAAAGCTGTTTTCCTTTACGAACACTTTCTTTTGCTTCAGAGATTTGCTCTCTTCCCGAACTAACACGACTTTTGATATAGAAAGAGGATAGTATCAAAGAAATTCCCAAGATTAATATGATTATTCCTGAAATTCTTTTTATAAGCATAATTTAACCTATCTTAGGTTTTTCTTTTCATATATAACTAAAAAATAAAAATGTAAACAATGAATTTAAATTTGTAATCTCAAAGTTAAAATGTCCTAATACATCAAACTTTAAAAAGCAATTAATCGAACAAATTAAGATACATAATAAATAAATAATTGATAAATAATTAATTATCTGCAAAATAAAATTAAAATAAGGATTATTACCCAAGGAGGAATCAATGCTTGGTACAATTTTAATTATTTTATTGGTTTTATTTTTAATTGGAACCTTCCCAAGATGGCCATACAACAGAAGTTGGGGATATTTCCCTTCAGGTATTATTGGTATAATCCTGATAGCAATTATAATCTTATTCTTACTAGGAAAGCTTTGAAAAATAGACCTCTATCATTTATTTAAGTAACCATAATGTTAAAAGGTAGATATAAACATGAAAATTATTATTGTTGGCGGTGGAGAAACCGGTTTAACAGTTGCTAAATTATTTGAAAATGAAGCAGAAATTACAATTGTAGAAAAAGACGAGATCCTTTGTAAAGAGCTTACTAATAAAACAAATGCGTTAATTCTACATGGTGACGGCACTGACATTTCAATTCTTCAAGAGGCTGATATTGAAAAAGCTGATGCATTAGTTATTACTACTGCTGATGATACCGTTAATTTAATGATTTCACAAATTGGCATTCTAGAAAAAGTAAAAAAAGTAATTCCTTTAGTAAGTAAACCAATGAATGAAGAATTGTTTTTTAGATTAGGTTTAAGTGGTTTTGTTTCTGTAGCTGGAAGTAATGCTATTACGATCAAAAGCATTTTACAAACTTACGATGGTACAAGAATTATTGCCCAGTTAGGAAAAGGTGATATCCAAATAATTCAACAGGCGATTGATAAAAAAAGCAAATTAATTGAACAAAAACCTGAAATCAAAAATGCAATTATTGCAACAATTTACAGAAATGGAACAATCATTCTCCCATCTAAAGAAATTAGATTAAAAGAGGGTGATATACTCTTAGTAGCAGTAAAAACTAAAGATTTACCTGAAGTCATTAAGAATATTACAGGAGAATGAATATCTTATTACGTTATTTAGGTTATATTCTGATAATTTCAGCCGGTCTCAGAATCATTCCTGTTATTTCTGGAATTATTTATGGTGAATCTATAATCCTATTTATCATAACAATTCTTATTTCATTAATATTAGGATTTATTTTCATTTGGATTGAAAAGAAACAAAGTTCTAATGTTAATTCATTAAAAACCTTGAAACTTCCTCAAGCATGTATATTAGTTGTGATTGCATTACTTATTCTAGCATTAATTAGTTCAATTTCATTTTTACCATCTTTTAATTATAATTTCATTAATGCTTTTTTTGAGTCAGTATCAGGATTCACAACAACTGGTTTAACATTGTATAGTTCTTTAGAAAACTTACCTCGATGTTTATTGTTATGGAGAGCTGAAACTCAATGGATAGGCGGAATAGGAATTGTAATAGTTTTTCTATTTATTATTACTAGGTTGCATTTTCATGGTAAAGAAGAAACAACACAAACAGAATCCATACTAGCATTATATGAAACACAGGGCTTTTCTCAAGAAGTAGAACCTAATTTAAAGAAAAGCAGTAAAAACATATTAATTATTTATGGAAGTTATACCCTACTAGCAATTATTTTGTTGTATTTCTCAGGAATGTCTTTGTTTGAATCAATCTCATTGTCATTCACATCTATTTCCACAGGTGGATTTATTGTTACAGATACTTTAAATGCTAACAATATGCAATTAGTAATTTTATGTATTTTGATGCTACTAGGTTCAATTTCATTTATTGTGCACAATAAAATTCTCCAAAGAAAATTTAAAGAGTTTCTTTTATCTCATGAGAAAAATATTTTTCTGATTTTTTTATTATTGAGTATTGGTGTGACTTTAGTAGGATATACTGATATTAAGGTAGTTCTATTCCAGTTAATATCGGCATTTACTGGAACAGGTTATTCTATTTCAGATATTTCTATATTACCTCATATTTTTATTACGATTATTGTAACTGGTATGATAATTGGTGGAAGCGTTGCCAGTACTACAGGTGGTATCAAGGTTGCTAGGGTATATTCTTTATTTGCCATGATTCCTTGGATTATTAAGAAACTAATTTCTCCTAGACATTCTGTAATCCCGTTAAAAATTAACAATAAAGTAATTGAAGAAAAAAATTTATTTATAATTATCGTTTTTGTAAGTTTATATTTTTTAGTGCTTTTTACAGGAACTATAATATTCCTAATGTTAGGGTATAATTTTCTCGACTCTTCATTTCAAATGGCTTCTGCTTTAGGAACAGTCGGATTAACGACAATGGAATTAACAACAGTCCCCATTATTGGCAAGATTGTCTTAATGATAGCAATGATTTTAGGAAGGGTAGAAATATTTCCATTATTAATTCTTATAAGAAAATTGTTTAAGAAATGTTGAATTATAGATTAATCTGACCTTACCCCGTTCTTTGATCCATGCGTAATTAGAGATTCCTGTTAATATTCATTTTAGGTTCAAGTTAATCTAAAAACTTAAATCCAAAATAAAGCTTTATTCGAATACCATGATAAAAGAAAGGAATATCAAGAACCGATTCCTAATAAACAAAATATGTACCTTTATCGGATAGAGGCTTCTTTAAATATCCAGATATCTAGCACGCCTCGATTTATTTCCTGTTTTCAGGTTTGCGTATCCTTTTAGAATCAAATGAATTTTTATGGCAAAGATAAAGAAATTAAAGATCGCCCTCTTCTTTTCTTTTTTTTACTTCTTCTGGACTGAGAGCCTCTTCTTCTTCGTGATATTGATAGCCTTCAGTATCGCCCCTTTCATCAGAAGGGGTCATGAATGGTTTTTTCAGATGATCACTAGGCCCTTTTTCAACGTCACGATCAAAATTAAGAGGTTTAGGATCATCAGTATTTCTTTTTTTTCTTTTATGAGACATATAACTCCTCATGTTTGACTTTATTTTACAAGTAACATAAATCCCAAATCAACAAAAGTTATATTTTTCATAAAAATATTGTAATCAACATTAAGAAAAAAATATTTCAAAAAGATACTCGAGCTTCTTTTTTTTCAATCTCACTTATCTCACAAAAGATTAATATACTTAAAAAGAGCCTTACATTAACTTAGTCATTTAACAAAACAAATACTATTGGATCAAGTTTAATAGAGTGTAACTGACTTGGAATTAACTTATTATGAATTCAGCGGCAGTCGAATTCGAACCAACGACACGCGGATTATGATTCCGTGTTTATACCTAACGATTCATTATTTATGAGTAATTTACAGCGCTATAATAGAATGACTTAACTGTTGTAGTCAAATGGTTTGTTATGAAATATATTGATAAATATAGCTCCGCAGTGCGCCATAAATGTGCCATGTATGGCTTTAATGTATAGAATCTTTTAAGGTTCAGGAGATGGAATTATTTTTTCTTTTCTTATTTTTATTTTTCTAAGTGTGAAAATAGTTAAAAGACCGATAACAATTATTACAGCAGCAACAATATTTGCAATGGAAATGCCTAAACTATAAGAAAAACTCAAAGCTTCTTTAGTTTGCTCTTGAACCTGCTCAGGTAATGCTTTTAATACTTCTATAGCCTTTGATGATCCAGATAAAAGACCTTCCAAAAGCTTGGGATTTGATTTTGGTGCTATTTGAGACAAAGTTGAAGAGAATTTACTAAATTGAACATTAGTTAATACAGAACCTAAAACAGCAACTCCAAGACATGAGCCTGCATTTCTAAAAGTCATTATTACACCAGATGCAATTGTACTTTTAGCAACAGACACTGAATTTATAGCTGTACTATAACTGATATTCGTTACTAATACCATGCCTATACCAGAAATTAAAAGGCCTGGGATAAGAACATAAATATTTCCTTGAATCATAAATATTGCCAACCAAGAATAAGCTAATATTAATAAAAATTGGCCAAAAATAACAGGCTTTTTAATCCCAAATTTTTCAACGAAAAATCCTGTAAAAGGAGATAAAAAAATTATTGGACAAACAGAGATAGCAATAATAATACCTGCCAAAAAAGGAGAAAATCCTAAAATATTTTGAAAAAAAACTACCCAAAAAACAGACATCATTCGTGCAATAAAAACGCTAGTATAAATTATCAATGGACAAAAAAATTACGTTTATTTTGAAAGAGAAATTTCATATCTCACCTTATACAAAAACACACATTGTATATCTTGCGCACCCATCTTTTTTTAATTAAAATACTATTTTTTTGTTTCTTACCCATAATAATTATTAAACATAATACATATTAAAATTGATAAGACTTTATTTAGATTTATAATAGAATAACCTTAGCTTTTCCAACGAAAAAAACAACAAAGCATTTAACAGGGAAAATAAAAATGAATGATAAACATTTTTTTCATGGTTTTTCTGAAAGAAAATTTAATTCTAAACTGCTTCTACAGCAGAAATATTGGTTATGAATAATCTAAGAAAAACAACCAAAGATAACAAAGAAAAAGTTATTAAAGAAGCTAATGAAATTTATAAAGAAATTTCAGAACATATGAACAAAGGTTTCTCTCCATCTTCTAAAGAAGTGCAACTCCTCATAAAAAAGCATCATGCTTTTGCTAATCAATTCCATATATCTAATAAAGATGTCTACAAAGCTCTTGCAGAGGTATATTTAAAAATTCCTGAATTTAGAGATCAATTAGATCACTTTCATCCAAAATTATCAGAATTTATGAGTAAAGCTATGGTTATTTTCGCAGAAAAAAATCTTTAATAAAAAAGAATCAAGAAAAAATATATAAATTTAAATTATTAATTATAAGTTTATTACATTCAACAGGAGTGCATTACATTAAAACCATACAAACAAATGTATTGCATTCCTATCTATCACATACTAAAATAGTAATTGAATCCATATACATGAGGTATATAATGTTTGATGAATTACAAAAACTAAGTCATCATTTTCTTCAAATAAAAAATAGCACTTACAAAAGATTTCTTCTTCAAAATACTGATTTTATCAATAAGATGTCTTTAATAACCGGCCAGCGCGGAGTAGGTAAAACTACATCCTTAGTACAAATTTTATTAAATAAAGTCGATGGAGATATTTTCGATAAAAGAATCTTATACATACAAACCGACCACTTTCAAACAGCATCAACCACGTTATATGAAATTGCAGAAAAATTTGATATTCTTGGTGGTAAATGGTTAGCTTTTGATGAAATCCATAAATACCCAAATTGGTCAAAAGAATTAAAAAGCATATATGATACATTTCCAACATTACAAATATTTTGTTCAGGCAGTTCTGCTTTAGAAATTTTTAAAGGCAGTCACGATTTATCGAGACGAGCCATTAAATATCATTTACCAGGAATGTCTTTCAGAGAATATTTAGAATTAACTTACAATATTAATTTTTCAAAATATTCTTTAAATGATATATGCAATCAACATCTTAAAATAGCTTCTTCAATAACCAAAATACTAAATCAAAAAAATCTAAAGATCATACCAACATTTCAACAGTATCTAAAAACTGGCTACTATCCTTTCTTTTATGAACTAAATAACGAAGCTCTTTACAACATAACGTTGGAACAAAATATACATACAACAATAGAGTCTGATATAGCTGCAATATTTCCTAAATTAACAGGAAATAGCATCAGAAAAATTAAAAATCTTTTATCTTTTATCACTGAAACTGTGCCTTTTATTCCTAATTGGAAAAAAATTATGAATGTTCTAGAAATTGGTGATGAACGCACTTTAAAATCCTATTTCAAACATTTAGAAGATGCAGGCTTAATAAAAGCCATTTCTAACGCTTCTCAAAAATTCAGCAAACTTGAATCGCCAGAAAAGATTTATTTAGATAATCCCAATCAACTTTATGCAATTTCGCCTTCTAAGGTTATAAACAAAGGAACACTTCGTGAAACATTTTTTATTTCAATGGTTTCTCTTAACCATAGAATAACTTTGCCTAAAAAAGGAGATTTCCTAGTTAACAATCAAACTTTTTTTGAAATAGAAGAAAAAAACAAATCATTTGAGCAAATAAAATCATTGCAAAATTCATATCTTATTTGTGATGAAATCGAACAAGGAATAGGCAATAAAATCCCACTTTGGCTATTTGGTTTCTTGTATTAGAAATAAATAAAAATTAATTATGAATGTAGCGGTAGTCGGATTCGAACCAACGACACGCGGATTATGATGGAGCGAGATTTCCAAGTCAATCAATGCTATCCAACTAATATGAGTATAATAATAAGAATGTTACGATTAAATGTATATTGGAATATCTTGAATGATGCTGGTTAAATTTGCACGTCACTGCACATCATTTGCACGTCCTTATGAATTCTTGAATATTGAAAATTTGTTATTTTATGTAAATAATCTAATAATTACTAAAAATTTTAGAATCTTCCACATCAAAACCCTTAACAGCTGCATAATCAAGAATATCTTTAATGCTAGCTCCTTTACTCATCCATGCATTAAAGATAGATTGCCCTATTAAAACATATTTCCATTCTGCATTCATTCTATCAGAAAGAGATAGTTTATTTATTCTATTGCACCAGTTATAAGCAGCTCTATGTTTTCTTTTCACATCTAAATGGTAAATTTGATTTTGTCCCTTTGTTTCTACTAAATAAATTGAATCATTAATTTTAACCAAAAAATCAGGATGGTAAAAACTTGGCATTCCTTCTTCATTAATATATCTTAAACGTAAAAAAGAATGCTTATACTCATCTATCTTACAAAATCTTTCTACTTCAGAATCTCTATCAATACTTTCTATAAAATATTTCTCAAATCCTCCATTTTGCGATGGATATCTTAGCATTTCATAGATACATTTATTTACAGGAATAGAATAAGGCCTTCTCATAATTAATTTTGAAACTTCGGATAAAGTCCCTTAAAAGAAAAAGAACGTCCCTTAAGGAGTCCCTTATCGAATCCAACATAGTGGGACTGATTTCTTGGATTGTGAGCAAACTGAATAGAAAAATTGTGCTCATCGGTTCCACAATGAAAAGACGAAAAAAGGTCTTGCATCAACATCTGAGAGTATAGTGTAGTTATTCTACTTTCACAACTTTCAACAGCGAACATACAGTCATTAACCCCTGCATGAGCTTGTGCACTTTTTTGAAAAAGATTTTTTATGGCTGCAGCACAAGCCACAGCAGCAGTAAAACCAAGACCAATTTTTACAGTACTACCTTTCACTTCCATGAATATTTTTCCTTGTTCAAAAACTCTCCAAACTTAATACATATAAATATTGAAGTTGAAATAAAATTGTATAAAAATGACATTTACTTATAACAATTCTTTTACTTTATAGAATTAAACGTTACATATTACTTATACTTTAATTTCAATAAGAAAAAATTACCATGCTGTAGTTGGTTAGGTTGCAATTACTCAGCTAGATGAAGATAATAAAAATTCTATACAGGATCAATTAGTTAAATTTGAACAAAATGTTCAATCATTGATTGAAAGAGAACACTAAAAAAGTTCCCATTGGTTGATTTTAATCGAGTGAAATTGACTGATTTTTTTATCATTGTGATATATAGAAAATTAATCTTTCTTTAATGCAAAAATTGCATAAGAATCATAATTTTAATGTATAGGATTAATAGAGAAAGAATTGTTTTTTGAAATTTTCTTTTAAGTCTAACCATGAAAAAGTTCGCAACCTAACCAGGCATCTGGAGCTCTCTAAAAAACAGTTAGAAAGGATTCAACTGCCTTTTTTCATTTTTTCACGAATTTAACAATCTACAATAAATAATATTATAGAGAATTGTAAAAATGCAAAAACTCAAATTCAAGATATTCTATCGCATGTTTTCGATCTCGGATAACTTCCAGGATACCTCGCCTTTAAATAACTGATCTTTTATTCTGTCATGGATAATAAACGTTAGTTCTTTGTTTCTTTGTGTTCCTTCAACATCAACTGTTAATACTTTATCTATATTTGAATAAAAAATGCCCCGATTTTCTAAGAAATTTTCCAGAGGCTCATAAATATCCCAAGATGAGGAATCGTCCGGATCAAAGTGACGACGATATATACTTAAAATTATATTCTCAATAAAACGGTAATTTTCTAAAGGGAAAGATACGGTACCATGCATAGATATAATTTCATAAACATAGCCTGGAAATACAAGGTCGTCGAAAAGCCCATCATAAGTTTTAGCATTACTGCAATTAATTATTACTTGTAAAGAATCAGATGAGTGATGAAACGCATTTTGAAGTATTTTGATAATCCTATCGAAAATCTTACACAATAATTCAGATTCAATAGCTTCTTTGGTACTAACTTCTCCGTATACTGTATAGATCGGCATCGAACCGACATTAACATCTTGTAATATATTGGCCAGAATCTTCTTAGCAATATCCTTAATTTGCTTATCTGTAAGACGCCTGATTTGTTTTTGAATTTCTTCTTCTGTTAAAACTTCAGAAGAACCAGTCAGAGGTGTTGAAGAAGATGTTTCTGATACTCGACTTGTAATTGCCATTTTTTAATCTCTTTATTAATTAATTTCATGAAAATTTTTTGCAAATTATATTAGAATAAGTATTAAAAGTGAAATATAAGCTATCTTATTATTAATAAAATTCTTCAATAAAACAACAATATGAATAATTTATGAGCCAAATAGTCTTTAGAAGAACAATGCTTAAAGATTTTTTTCAAGGAGAGGATCAAGTTAATCATATTACATCTTATGCACATAAAAAGAGTTTCACACATTTTCCTAGTGCTATAGAGGTTTTAAAATTTCCTATTGATCTATTTGCTGGTATCATTTTACTGTCTATCAATTTTCTCACCAATTTAAATCGATTAATTATTTATTTTTAATATAGTAATTGTAATGATATGGTATTTTTAAAAATTTTTTAAGAGTTAATTATGTCTACTATGTCTATGGAAGAAGTTTTAAGTACTAAGTATCCATTTGAACCTGTTGAATTTAAACATGAAGAAGGTGATTTTGAATATTTTGAAAGTAATTATGAGTTATGTAGGTATATAAGATTTAATGCAGTTTCAGAAGATCCAGTATTAGAACAATTTGAACTTTTAGGATATAGAAAAGGGAGCATTACCCTTGCAATAAAAGGTTTTAATGAGAAGTTTAAAAGTTATTTGGAAAATCACTTAGGAATCACATTTGATCCTACTGAAAAGTCTTATTTTGAAAGAGATATTAATAAAATCCAAAAACTTTTCGATATAATAGTAAAAAATGGTAGTTTTGAAGAAAAAGATTCTCCATTAATTGATAAAATTAGATCTATAATAAATACAGTGCTTGAAAGAGGCTATTATAAAAAGCATGGAAGAGCCCGTGTTAATCCATTATTAGAGAATACCTATTCATGGATAAATAGATCGCAAATTTTCAAATTTACGCCTTTTTCAGCAACAAGAATGCAACAAATGTCTAATGTGATTTATCCGATGCTAGTAACGGCATTATTAATAGATACAGCAATATTTAATATTGCAAAAGCCTTGAGCACAAATAAATAGTAAAAATAAGAAAGTTTTATATTTAGTAAGTTATTAATCTTGACAAGTATTCCAATAATCTAAATGAGTATACCTCAACAATTGGGATAAGCAAAGGTGGCCTGTCGCTGTCTGCAACTCCAATGACGATGCACCCTGACGTCCAGCAAAAGTTGCAAAACTGTGTCTTAAGCTATGAAAGAACAGTCCTTGAATATCGGCTCTTTCTAGAGTCTTCTTCCACGCCTTCTTTATATCAATTTTTCCAAAAGGTGTTTTATGCAAAAACAAGTTCCTTATTAGGATATCTTATTTCATAAATGGAAAAGTCACTGGTTGGCGTGTTGTTATTCGTTAAGTTTGTTTTTCACTGCACGTCATCCTAATATTTTATCAAAATAAATACTATTGGATCAAGTTTAATGAAGTGTAACTGACTTGGAATTAACTAATTGAGAATGTAGCGACAGTCGGCTTAGAACTGCTGAAGCGAGATTTTCAAGTCAATCAATGCCATTCCACTAAAATGAATTATAACAAAAAAAATAGCCTATAAAATATGTGTCAGATTGTTCAGAAAAAAACAATATCAAATATGTTTCTCAATGATATTAAATATAAAGTATATCAGATGCTTTATAAGGTTCATAATCAGATTCTATGTCCCAAGAGATGAAATTAATCTTCCATAACATACCGTTACACTTAAATCTAAATATATACTAGTTGAGCCTGAGTAAACCTTTTACATTTAATTCTTGTGTTACTTCTACTCTTATAAGCTCTTTATTTATCATAGAAATTAATCGCTCCATTATATTCACATCATAGATAATTAAAATTTTCATCCACCAAAAGACTGCATTTCTAATATAGAAGCTTACAAATTCAATATAATATGTGTAATTAATTAAATAATATAATATAATACATGCATTATTATTAAATAATTGAGGAAGTTGATGACTACTGATTTATACTTACATGGTTCAGAAAGTCATAATATAATATTTTTTAACCTTGTTTTTAAAAAACCAATTGCTGACAGCATAGAAGAACAAGATGTTCAAAAAAAATCAATTATAGAAACAGCTAATAAAATTGCTGATTTTCTAAAAGAGCAAGGCATAACCTGTTTTCAGTCCAGGAAGACTGCGGATGAGGATTTTTACGTTACTAAGAGCATGACTGATAAGGAAAATCATTTTGAAATACATTTCTTTATTAAAGTTTCTACATGCTCTAAAAAATATTTTGATTTAATAACTACAATGATAAATGCTACTTCAATATGTAATCCTGCTAAGGTAACTTTTGAATCGACAGCCGAAGAAAGAAAAAAAAACGAAGAATTTGCTAGATTTAGACGTATGAAGTAAACTAGAGAGAAGGAAAGAACTATACACAGCCTCTTTCGTTTTTGGTAATCTATTTTGAGTTATCTTTTTCCATAATTCTGAAGGAATTAATTTCAGCCTTTGATCAACATGAATTTGGTATTTTTGATTTACGTTATGGCAATTTGATCAAGTAAGACTAATGCTAGGTCTTTTTCATTACCTTTATAACTATGTTCAATTTCTCTTCCTCCTAACGGAACCGCGGGGAAAAAACTATCCACAGAGATCTGAAACAGGTCTATTTTATCTAAAGACAAGATTTTTTGAAGAAGACCGCATCTTTGAACACCCTTTAGTTCTAATTTTAAAATATGTGTAGTTGGACAGTTACTCGTTAAGTTTGTTTTTCACTGCATGTCATTTACTCGTCACCCTAATATTTTATCAAAACAAATACTATTGGATCAAGTTTAATAGAGTGTAACTGACTTGGAATTAACTATTTGAGAATGTAGCGGTAGTCGGATTCGAACCAACGACACGCGGATTATGATTCCGCTGCTCTAACCTACTGAGCTATACCGCCAAAAAAAAATGGCGGGGAAAGGATTCGAACCTCCGACCTTTGGGTTATGAGCCCAACGAGCTAACCACTGCTCCACCCCGCGATAATTTAAAAGACCAGTATATTAATACATCTTTTTTTTCTCAAGATAAACTTGAAGTTTTTTCTAAGACAAAAAAGATCTTATTTTTTTATATGTTTTCTCTAAATAATCATTTCTAGTATTTAATAAAGAAATACAACTACTTTTATAACGATTCAAATTAGAATCTATTAATAGATTCTTTACTTCTTTATTAACATTTTTAATCAAAACTTCTTTTCCACACTCATTTTCAAGAACAATTGATCTTAATTCTTTTTGAGTATACATATTAGGCCCAAAAAGAACAGGAACTTCAAAAAATACAGGTTCTAAAATATTATGCCCACCAACAGAAGCTATGAAAGATCCCCCTAAAATAGCAATATCACTTAAACTATAACATGTCCCTAAAAATCCCATTGTATCTATAAGGATGATTTTATCATTCTTATAGATTTCATTTTCTTTAGAAAGTCTACTAACTTTATAGGGGAAAGTTTTCAACAGATTAAAAACCTTTTCAAATCTCTCAGGATGACGAGGAGCTAATAAAATTAAGCTATTATCTTTTTCAATAAAGTCTTTAAGCTGTTTTATCAACAACTCTTCTTCTGTTTCATGAGTACAGGCTATAGTAATGACTTTCTTATTAATACATCCAAAAAGATCTTCATAATGTTTTACTTTTTCTGAGGATGGTTTTTGTGGAGGACTTGTTAATTTTAAATTACCTCCTATATCTAATTTAGAAACAGGTACTATTTCTTTAAAAAACTCAAAATACTCTTTATTTTGAGTTAAAATAACATCGATAAGACCGAACAATTTTTTAGTAAAAAAAGGAACCTTCTTAAATCTATTTTTTGATCTTAAAGAAATCTTTGCACTGACTAAGACAACTTTAGCATGCAACTTTTTTGCATACTTTAAAAAATTATACCAAAGATCAGTTTCTGATATAATAACAAGCTTAGGATTAACCTGCCTTAGAAGCTTTTTCATTATCCAAGGAAAATCAAAAGGCATAAAGATAACCGTATCAGATCCTAATGATGTTAAAGACTCCCTGTAACCTGTTTCAGTAACATTAGAGATAAGAACATACTTATTTTCACTTTTTAGCTTTTTAACAACCGATTGCATAGCTTTTGTCTCTCCAACAGAAACAGCATGAATCCAAACAACATCCTTATCTTTTGGTATATCTAATACGGGATATTTAAAACCTAATTTATATAAAAAGCTTTTTTTATGTTTTTTCAAAAAAACATACTCATAGATATATTTAGGCAAGCATAGAAAAAAATATATACATAAAAAAAAGTTATATATCATTTTACCACAATATTCAAAAGCTTATCAGGAACAAATATTACCTTAATAACATCCGTTATATGTTTAGATATTGCAGAATTAGACTTGGCATATTCCAAAAGCTCTTCTTTTGTTTTGCCTTTACTAAGTTCTACTCTTCCTCTAAATTTCCCATTTACCTGAATTACATAACATATAGTATCATCCACAAGATATTTTGGATCAATTTTTGAAATAGGAACATAGGTTAAAGATTCTTTTTCTCCCAAATGCTGCCACATCTCTTCACTAACATGAGGAGCAAAAGGATAAAGCATCTGAACTGCCATCTTTAATGCATTTTTAGGATATTTATCAAGCTTTGTAAAAGCATTGATAAATTCCATCATTTTTGCAATAGCTGTGTTAAACTGCATCTCTTCGATATCTTTTACAACACCATTTACAAGCCTATGAGATAATTTATTAGCCTCAGCAAACTCTTCATCTACCACTTTGTCTGAATAGACCATATCAAAAAATCTATTCAAAAACCTTTTACAGCCACTAACAGCATCGGTGTTCCATAGTTTCTCTCTATCAAACGGTCCCATAAACATTTCATAAAGCCTTAAAGAGTCAGCCCCAAACTCAATTATCATCTCATCAGGAGAAACTCCATTTAGTTTAGATTTAGACATTTTCTCTATTAACTGAGTAACAGGCTTATTTGAATTAATACAATAAAAAGCATCCCCTTTCTTTTTCACATGTTCAGGTGACACATAACCGCCTTCATTTAATTTATAAGAAGGAGCTGTTATAATTCCTTGATATCTGTATTTTTGAAAAGGCTCTAAAGTAGAAACCAATTTACAGTCATATAAAACTTTATGCCAAAACCTAGCATACAAAAGATGTAAAACAGCGTGTTCAGCTCCACCTATATAAAGATCTACAGGCATCCAATATTTTTCTAAATCTTCTCCCCAAGCTTTTTGATCATTATGAGGATCACAAAATCTTAGATAATACCAACAAGACCCTGCCCATTGAGGCATAGTATTTGTTTCTCTTACAGCTTTTTTACCAGTTTTTTCATCTATTATCTCTACCCATTTCTTTTCTTTAGATAAAGGACTATTACCATCTTTCGCAGGTTTATAATCTTCAATTTCAGGAGGTGTTAGAGGAAGCTCATCTAATTGAAGAGCTCTTTTAGTACCATCTTCAAAATGTAAAATAGGTACAGGTTCTCCCCAATATCTTTGACGAGAGAAAAGCCAGTCTCTTATTTTATAATTAACAGATCTTTCCCCTTTTTTGTTATGTTCAAGCCAATAATTAACTTTTTCTTTAGCCTCACTTACTGTAAGAGAATTTAAAGACAAGAGATCACAAGCACTATTTATACAAACACCATCTCCAACAAAGCATTCTTTTTCATTCAATATTTTATTTTTAAGATCTTTATCTTCTATATCAGGATCATACACACAAACAACAGGTAGATTAAACTTATGAGCAAATTCAAAATCTCTCTCATCATGAGCTGGAACACACATAATAGCTCCAGTTCCATATCCCATTAAAACATAATCAGACACCCATATAGGGATCTCTTTTCCAGTTATTGGATGAATAGCATAACTTCCTGTCCAAACCCCTGTTTTTTCTTTAGCTAGATCTGTTCTTTCCAAATCACTTTTTTGAGATGTTTTTAATAGATAATTTTCTACTTCTTCTTTTTGCGCTTTCTTTGTAATTTTTTTAACCAAATGATGTTCTGGGGCTAATACTAAATACGTAGCTCCAAATAAAGTATCAGGTCTTGTTGTAAATATATTGATTTCTTCTTTAGATTCCTTTTCTAAAAAAACAACTTTTGCCCCTTCACTTTTCCCTATCCAGTTAGTTTGAAGTTTTTTCAAATTATCAGGCCAATCCACTAAATCAAGATCGGATATCAATCTATCTGCATACTCTGTTATTTTTAAAATCCATTGTCTAAGAGGTCTTTTATAAACAGGATAACCTCCTTCTTTTGACTTTCCATTTTCCACTTCTTCATTAGCTAAAACAGTACCAAGTTCAGGGCAATAATTAACACTCACCTCCGCTTCATAAGCAAGGCCCATTTCAAATAGCTTAGTAAAAATCCACTGAGTCCATTTGTAATAAGAAGGATCACTAGTTGCAAATTCCCTGTCCCAATCATAACTAAGCCCTAAAGATTGCAGCTGATCGCGATAAGTTTTAATATTTTTTTTTGTTGTAATGGATGGGTGCGTACCTGTTCTTATAGCATATTGTTCAGCAGGAAGCCCAAAACTATCCCATCCCATCGGATGCAAAACATTGTATCCTTGTTGCCTTTTATATCTTGTCATAATATCTGTGCCAGTATAACCGGTAACATGACCTACATGAAGACCAGCTCCAGATGGATATGGAAACATATCTAGTATATAATATTTTGGTTTATTCAAATCTTTTTTAGATGCAAAGATATTTTTATCTTTCCAAAATTTTTGCCATTTTTTTTCAATTTTTTCATGATCATATTGATTTTTTGTCATAACTAAAATTATCACTTTAAAATTTTTATCGAAGTTCTTGATTATAGCAAGTTAACAGAAATTTGATAAGTCTTTTATATGAAATATAATGACCTAAATCCAAAAATTTTTATATAAAAGATTAATTAATATTTTTTACAGTGTTGATATATACTATCAAAATCATATAAAATAGACCCTTCTTTAGAGGAGGATATCATATGGCTACAGATATAGCATATAATGCTTTAGTAGGTGCAGCTAAGATAGCTGCTATTCCAGTAAAATTAGCATATACATTAGTAGAAAAAGGCGTAGAAAAATTTCCTATGCATGCATTAGCTTATTCAACTGCTTTAAAAGTTATAGGCTATATAATCAAAATGCTACCTTTATTAGGCCTTACAGGCTATAGCATTATTGGATTTTCACTTATTCTAGATTATGCCATGTATCAAAAGAGATGGGTTGTTCTGAACGCTTTAAAAGAACTTACTGCTAATAATACAGCTACAGTTTTTGCTAAATTAAAAGAAATTTTTTCTTTGCAAACACTTAACTCTATTTACAATAAAGTTACATCGGCATTTCACCTTGCATAAATAAAAAAAATAATATGCCTGAGCTTCCGGAAGTACAAACAGTAGTAACAGAATTAAAGAATTTTTTTTTAAAAAAAAATTCTTTATCTAAAATAGATATTTTAAATCAATCTTCCATAGTTTTGACAAAAGATATCCCCTTAAATTCTTTTTTAAAAAAAAATATTTCATCTATTTCAAGACAAGGTAAATATATAATCATTTCTTTAGAAAACAATTTATATATTATTATTCATCTAAGAATGACGGGTCACCTTTTCTTAAATCAAAAAGAAGAGTTCAAAAAGCACACAAGAGTTGTTTTTTATTTAAAAGATGAAAAAACAGTTATATTTCATGATACGAGGAAATTTGGAAAAGTTTATTTTTCAAATTCCTTAGATTTTTTAAAAAATAAAATAGGAATAGATCCTTTTGACTCATCATTTAAACAAGATGCTTTTATAGAAAAGATTCATAAATCCAAACAATCCATAAAATCTATTCTACTTTCTCAAAAAATAGTCTGTGGATTAGGTAACATCTATGTTGATGAAGTTCTATGGCAATCTAAAATTCATCCGTTAGAGCAAGGATATAATATATCCAACGAGCAAATTATAGCTTTATATAACGCAATAAAGACTGTTTTATCAGAAGGTATCAAAAACAAGGGGTGTTCACTTGGAAAAGGTATTTCTAATTTCATGAACACACAAGGTGAGTTTGGCAAACACCAATTATCTTTAAATATATATGGAAAAGAAAAAATGCCATGTCCAATATGTAAAAACAAAATACAAAAGACAAAAGTAAATCAAAGAAGCACTTATTTTTGTTCTAAATGCCAATCAGAAAAAATCCCATCTTCTTTTTTGGAATAATTTAGTTACATCTTCTAAGTATTTAGGTTCAAAATCTATTGGTCTTGCAAATTGCATATCTTTTCCCTTTTCTCTACTTACAACAAAAATCGTCTTTCCTACATTAGAAAACCAAGAAGCAATACTATCTATTTCGTCACCTGAAGAGCCTTTTTCGCTTATATAGTCAAGATGTTTATATTCTCTACCTGAAGTACCGTAAGTATCGTAAGACCTGTCAGAGCAAATAACACCTCTTTTAGTACCATGCTCTGATCTAATAGCTATAACAACACCTTTAATGTCTACTCCCAACTCTCTTAATTGAAAAAAAGCAACTTCTCTACAACCTTCCAAACTCATTTTTCACTCTCCTTTCAACAATTTAATTTTATGCAACGTGCTCTTTAAAACCCCTTTGCATTAAAAAAGTTTTGTATCATATGCCAAATATCACTAATTTTGTTACCAATTTCATAAACATACTCAATAACAGAATTCTTTGCATTACCTATCATTGCCCCAAAGGAACAAGTACATCTTGAATAATAAATTGCATAAATTTTTTCTTTTTTTAGCATTCAATCAATATCTAGTATGATGCATTTCAGTTGCATTTTCTTAAAACCAAAGGAAATATCTAAACGACTATTTACTTTCTTCTATTTTTTTTAAATTTTTTATTGCCATTTTCTTTCGAATTATTCATATAAAAATTATGAGACAATTATTATTATTTTTTATTTTGATATTATCAGTTTTGCGAATAGAGGCTTCTTCATCAAAGGATATAGTGGAAGAAATGATCTCTATTGCAGATGTCAAGATTAACGGAAACCGTCCATGGGATATTCAGATCCATGATGATGAATTTTATGATCGTGTATTAAAGGATCAGTCTCTGGGTCTTGGAGAGTCCTATATGAATGAAGCTTGGGATGTAGAAGCATTGGATGTTTTCATATATCGAATCTTAATGGCTGATCTTGAACGTAATTTTAAACCTACATGGTCTCAAGTTTGGACCTATTTCAAAGCCAAGATTTTTAATCGACAGAATAGATCCGGTAGCATGAAAGTGATTAACCAACACTATCAATTGGGAAACGACCTTTATCAAAATATGTTAGACCCTCTTATGACCTATAGTTGTGGCTATTGGAAAAATGCAAAAAAATTGAAAGAAGCTCAAATGGCAAAATATGATTTGATAGCTAGAAAGCTGGGGTTTAAAAAAGGAATGCGCGTTTTAGATATTGGTTGTGGATGGGGAGGTTTTGCAAAATACGTTTCGGAGCAATATGAAGTAGATGTAGTTGCTATTACCCTTTCTGAAAATCAGGCAGCTTATGCCAAGGAGATCTGTAAAGATCTTCCTGTAGAGATTCGTGTGCAGGATTATAGGGACCTAGATGAGAAATTTGATCGAATCGTTGAGATTGGCATGTTTGAACATGTAGGAATGAAAAATCATCGAATTTTTATGGAAGTTATTTATAGATGCTTAAATGACAATGGAATGGTTATGCTGCATACAATAGGAGGAAATCAGTCTACAGTTATAGGAGATCCTTGGATTGATAAATATATCTTTAGAGGAGGTCAACTTCCTTCAGTTGCGCAGATTGGAACTTCGATAGAAGGATTATTTGTCATGGAGGATTGGCATAATTTTAGTGCGGATTATGATAAGACTTTAATGGCATGGTTTTACAATTTCGATAAAAATTGGGAGAAAATTAAACAGAACTACCCTCCTCACTTCTATCGAATGTGGAAATACTATCTTTTATCTTGTGCGGGAGCTTTTCGAGCAAGGCACATTCAACTTTGGCAGGTTGTATTATCGAAAGAAGGAGTTTATGGGGGTTATGAAACTGTTCGATAGTCTTTATTATTTCTAGACACAAATGCTTGTCAAAAAAGTATATAATGAAAATGGAATAGTTGATGTTATTGGATGTTTTCATTTAATAAATCGGACTGTTTTGATCTAAAGGAATTTTGAACAAATTAACTAAAAAATTTTTAATTTGAGAAAAACAGTTATTTTCATGCACATTTTAAGATTATTTTGTCATTTTAAGTGTTGCAAGCCGGAAAAATTCATTCTATTTGAACACACCTCTCCTTTAGGAAAGACAAACATTTGTAGTATTTAGCACAACAATTCGCTTTAAGTTGAAACAACTTGCTTGCATAAAAGCTGCAAATTGATTTTTGGCAACGCCTCGATAACGAACTCTTCTTTCTCTTTGGGAAAATACTCTTTCGTATGGAGAACGAATTCCACTATACCAACGATCTAGATCTCTGTTTTTGCTATCCTTGGAGCAGGATTTATACAATATCCCTTATTAAGAAAGGTTGCTCCTTGAGAAGGACATACATGCTTATATCCTGATGAATCGGTAACATTAGCCGGAGTAATGGCAACCTTATTAATTAGACCTGTTTGCATATCAACACTAGTATGTTGTTTATATCCATACCAATACTTGTTTTTACCATTACAACCAATTTTTGCTTGTCTATCTGCAGAAAATTTAGAAACATTTTCATTGTTCAATTTTTCATATTTTTCAG
>Ga0233447_1001111_pt1 | contig 24325 bp, 19 predicted proteins | sample SI_124_October20_3_FD_183014 | JGI IMG/M metagenome (GOLD analysis project Ga0233447, IMG submission 183014) | Seawater microbial communities from Saanich Inlet, British Columbia, Canada - SI_124_October2016_135_MG | ecosystem: Environmental > Aquatic > Marine > Inlet | place: Canada: British...
ACACCATCATTCTTTTTTACTCCTTTTTCTCCTCTTTTTTTTATATCACCACAGCCGACAACTCAATTTATCTTTTCTATTTACCACTTCCTTTCAGCCCTTTTTCATTTATTTTTCCCATTTTTACCCTTTTTCTTATTTCACCCGGGTTTTACCTTTCAGTCTCGCTATTATTTATTACTTATATCTACTACCCCATGTCGTATTTATGCCTCCATCTCCATCGTATCTATCCCGTATTTTACACACCTATGTAACGCTTTTTTATTGACTTTCTCTCTTTTTCGTGATTAATACCCCTTTTCTCGCTATTTACTTATACTTCGCACCTTCTATCAAAATCCTTAAAGGTCTTCTTGATTTTTCATCGACAAAAAACATTACTGATTCTTCTTCGGTGATCGTTTTCAATATTTAAATTGTTTAAGACGTTATTGATTCTTTGATGATTATCATTTTCGAAAATGTTTAAGACATTTATGATTCTTTGATGATTAGCATTTTAAAAAAAAATGTTTAAGACGTTATTGACTCTTCGATGATTATCATTTTCGAAATTGTTTAAGATGTTCTTGATTCTTTGATGATTATCGTTTTCAAAAAAATAAAAACAAAAATGTTTAAGACGTTATTGATTCTTTGATGATTATCGTTTTCAAAAAAAAATAAAAACAAAAATGTTTAAGACGTTATTGATTCTTTGATGATTATCGTTTTCAAAAAAATAAAAACAAAAATGTTTAAGACGTTATTGATTCTTTGATGATTATCGTTTTCAAAAAAATAAAAACAAAAATGTTTAAGACGTTATTGTCTCTTCGATGATTATCGTTTTCAAAAAAATAAAAACAAAATTGTTTAAGACGTTATTGATTCTTCGATGATTATCGTTTTCAAAAAAAATAAAAATTAAAATGTTTAAGACGTTATTGACTCTTCGATGATTATCGTTTTCAAAATTTAAAATGTTTAAGACGTTATTGATTCTTTGATGATTATCGTTTTCAAAAAAATAAAAACAAAAATGTTTAAGACGTTATTGATTCTTCGATGATTATCGTTTTCAAAAAAATAAACAGTATATTTTATTCTTCCAACAACCAACATGGATTTACATTTTGCATCACTGGGATAAATAGTAACCATGGCAACTGTACCTTATGATCTTTTATCCATTTCCCATATCCGCCATAACCCTTTAGTTCCGCTATATACATATGTGCCATATAAAACATTGTCACCATTTGTTTATACCCTTGTGGAAATATCTCATGTGGTGATATATACCGTTTCATCTCATATTGCGGTGCAAACCAAAGATTGCCTATGTAACCTCCTGCTTTGAGATATTCTATGTCGGTGAACTCTTTCCCATTCATCATGTATTTACCGTATATTTGTTTTCCCTCAGTGTCCCATTCCTGATAGGCAAAACCATCGAGTCGGTGTAATTCGTCGTTTTTATACCAGACTTCAGACCAAATTTTACCACTCCGATACCATGTCTGACTGGCAGGACCATCAAGTCGATGTAATTTGTCATCTTTGCCCCAGATTTCATACTTGTTTTTACCATTTGTGTGCCATTCCCGATAGGCAGGACCATCAAGCCGATGAAATTTACTATTTAATATCCAGGTTTCAGACTTGATTGTACCATCCGGGTATGTTTCGACTTTTCTTGTTGGTACCGACATCGGTGCAAACAAATCTGTATCAGTTTTATATTTATTGTATACGGTATTCAAAAAAAATATTTATGATATTATCTCTTCTTGTTATTTTGTTTTTAAAAAAATAAGGAATATCATAATGATAAATTAATATATTTACGCTTGAACTGAACATGGTTGATATTTAGTCCGACCAAGTATGGAACACCGATAGGCAGCATTACTGGAATATTTTCCATCGCCGAATCCAGCTTTATAACAATCGCCATCACTGGTTTGTAACCAACCGGTTGGACATCGACAGCGACCAAATGATGCATCTGTTCCCATCGAGCAACGAAAATGTCCATCCTTTGCGTATTTACTATCGCCATGATCAGACTTGTAGCATTTAGAACTGGCATCACCGTATACCGTCCAACCGGTGGGACAAGTCATACGCAACTGTTGTGCTGCCATACTGGCACGTGCTTTTTTGACGGCATCGGCAATATCAGCAGTTTCTTTCGTTGCGTCGGCAAGTATCTGTGCGTCCTTTGCTTTTTTGACGGCATCAGCAATCGCCGATGCTTGTGTTTTTGCATCGGCTGAAATTTGTGCGTCTGTTGCTTTTTTAACCGCGTCGGCTATATCAACCGTTTCCTGGTCGACCGTTATACCTGCCGTTGATGGGGTTGAGGTTGATGGGATTGAGGTTGGAAAAATATATTGATTGATGGTGTCCTTAAACCCCATTAGATTCATGTAATAAAATATAATAATAAAACCAACAATAACTAATATTATTGGTCCGGAATTATCTTCACCCGGTGGAGCATATCTGGGATCCATATTTGATTAACTTTTATTTGGTTAACTTTTATTTGGAAACAAATATAAAAAAAAATATTGTGATTATGATTGTCTGTCTACGTTTTGTTTTTAAACTAAATCCGGTTCCGTTTTTAATTTGCTGATATCTTTTTTTATCGGTAATCGACGTATTAATTTTTTTGAAACGCTATTTTCGATATTACCGTTATCATACATTAAATCATATTCGATACCTTTATGTGTAGATATGGTTCCATAATCCAGAATAACCCATGAAAGGTTGTAGGGTACTATTTTATTTTGGTTATTAAGCCATTCAAGTTTTCGAGTTAAATATAGACTATAACACGTGAGTAATGCTACGCTGGCGGTAAAACCGTGATTTTTTTATTAACCGTTTCCGCGATTTCATCAGTTTCTTTGGTTTCGAGTACACCGTCATCGGTTTCTTTGGTTTCGAGAACATCATCAAGAGTTTTTGATGTACAATCTATTATTCTCCGTTGTATTTGTGATTTCGATACATTATCTTCCGTATCGCCATTTTCATATTTTACACTATACTTGACACAACTCATTGATAAAATCTGATGTGTAATAACAGCCGGCATCATTTCTTTCGTATCGCCCACACACGTTCCGTGTTTTTCACACATCACCTGATCACCAATTCTATATTCACCATATCCTCGAGTATCACCCAGTGACATGTCATGTTTCGGATACTTATGTGTGATACTACGTATGATTTCGGCTCTTGATACACGCCCTTCGAAGACTGCAAGTACGTCGGCGTACTTCTCATATTCTGTGTCATATATATTATGTTTATGTAATAAAGCGAGAACACGATGACCTTGGAGTTGTTTTCTCGTAGTGTCAAAAGTTTGGTACTGATGCATTTGTCTCTTAAGCATACATTTCTCGGATTCTTTGGATTCTTTGGATTCTTTGGATTTGTACTCATAGTCTATATCATATACCGAAGGACCAATATCATGAGCAAATTCGAAGACCTCAAATAGATCTGCTTCCGTTGGATCTTTTTCTGTTATGTGCACGCACGAATGCGTGCAACTTGTTATCATTTTGACATACAATCTACCACCAAGAAATTTATGAAATCCCTGCATTTTTGTTTTGAATAAAATTAGACGTTTTTTTGCAAGAGAATCAAAATCGATGGTTGTATCAGTGATATATTTTTTAAATTCGGTTTCGACTGTTTCCTTTTTCGGTATCGAGGCATTATAAATTTCTGTACGAATCAATGCAATAAGCTCATCCTTATCAATAGTTATTTTCCCGGATGCCTACATTTTTTGTTCTGTTGTATATTGTTGTGTTTTGATATTTTGGTTGTCTATTCAATTTTTAAAAAAAACTATATATATTTACCGATGCATTCTTTCATAAATCGATTTATGAACCGCAATAGTATGACCCATTATTTTTGCAATACGTTTTTGTTCTCTGATTGGTTTTTTGCTTGCAACATCTGACGCATATATTTTTCTAAGCATTGACGTGCCAACATTTTTTGGCTGGAAAATGTTATTAAGTTGTTGTGCCAGTGCCGATGGTGTCATTTGTTTGATAGAACCAAAACCAGATAAAACATAACCGGATTTATTGATTATCATCCATTGTGTAACAATTTTAGCAACGGTCTTAGAATTAATGGAAATGACTTTTTCCTTATGGGTTTTCATTGTTTTGTGTTTGGTGATAATCAGTGTGTTTTTATGTGTATCCCATAGGTTGATATTTCTATCGACGGATATTTCGATGAGTTCTTTTTTGGAATATTCTTTACCATCGAAGAAAATCATATCACAGTATTCTTGACCACGTAGCGGTGGTATTTTCGTATAAATAGTTAGAATAAAATATTTAAGAAATGCATAGTAAATAGTTTTATCATTTGGTGTTTTCTTTTTTTGTTCTTTCATAAAAATTTGTTTCCAGTATTTTCTTTTTTCAACAACATCAACAAATGGAACATAGTTTTCTATATCTGTTTTTGATGCCGAGGCAAAACCAATTTCATCATTATATGATTTGGTTATTTTGTCATAGAAATCCGAATATTTTTTGATCAGTGTTGAATCTTCATCGGTAACTCCTTTTTTCTTTGGATTAAATTCATATTTTGCGATATGTCTAAGCGCTTTTAATGTCGCCCATAATGTACTTTTTTTGGTTATCTGTTTTGTAATATTTTTTGTGGTTTGATCAAAATCATATAATGGAAGTGGTGAATATGTATCGTAGCCAAGAACACGGAAAAGTCTTTTCATGTCACCCTTAACACTTTTGATTGATGATGCAATATGTGTTTTTGATAATTCATTTTCAAGTCCTTTAGGAATAACAAAATCCATTTTGGTTTTAGAATTATTTGTCTTACAATCAATTTTAACAACCAATAAAAATATGTCAAAAATAGATAAATATAAGATATTGGAGGAGATTAATTCTGGTGCGTTTGGAACCGTATTTTTAGTTAAAAAAAACAAAAAGAAATATGCATTGAAAATCGAAAAAATATTAAAAACAGAAGCGAAAGTACCAAAAGGGTCACCAATATGGAACGAAAATGATTTTTGTAAAAAAATAGCAAACAGATACCCAACGCATTTCATGAAGTTATATACCTATGATATCATTACAGACTGCACACACAAACAAAAACGTGTTAAATATTTCGATCAATTGGATAAAGATACTCAGAAAGATATTAATCGACGTCAAAAATCGACGGTATGTGTTCGTCGAATATATTCCTTAATATCTGGTGACCTCGAAAATAACGCAGTTCGTATGTGCAAACATGCTATCATAATGTGTGTTATCCAGGTGTTAAATGCTATTAATATAATGCATTCGAATGGATACGTACATCAAGATATACATAATGGAAATATCGGATATATTGAAACAACAAAAAAATATTTATTAATAGGTGGATCTCGGATACCAACATATGGTAAGATATATAAATTGATTGATTATGGTCGTACACAATCCAGAAAATTTATGCGTAAGAAAGAATTTGAAAACGCAAAATCCCGGGATATGTCCATAATACCGAGATTGCTAGGTCAATGGATATTTAGACAAAAACACTGGGAAAAGGCTAAACGCGCGGAAACAACATCGAAAAAACATCCAATATATAAAAAGTTAAGAAAACAGAAATATAATCACAAAATATGTGTGTTACTATTTGAGGTTCTATATCCGGAGACATACCAGAAATACATATTAGGACGTAAATTTAAACGTGTTGTTCATCCGTTATATTTTATTTCCGAAAGTGATATGGTATCTATCATCAAAAATCTGATGTTTGGCAAAAGAGTTATGGATATACTATTGAAATATAAATAAAACTGAAAGTATCTATCATAAAATAATTAGTTGTGTTCTTTCAAACATAACCGAAAATGTCTCGTCCGGTAATGAATCATGAGGTTTTAGATCGACCACCAAATATGGCAAAAATAGGAGTAGGAGACCGAGTGAATATGGTATATAATAGCAGATACTGTTTTACGGATGATATTGGAATGCGTGGTATTCGGGCGATTACAGGCAAATGCATGTTGAATCGTGCATTTAGTACACATACAACTATATATCCAGTTTCTGATTCATTGTTTCAATGTATAGTCGAATCGCGTGTTCCAGTTAAGGGAACGATAAATAAAATTCATCGTATAACACCAATATATGAAAGCACACATTTCGCGGTCGTTGTTGGGGTAGATTTGGATTGGTCAAATATGTCGGATGACATGTATGTCATTGTTGCGTCAGGCGGACATACTGAATTACCAGAAGGGAAAACACTTATGCGGGGTGAAAATATGGTAATAGGTATTAATGTATCATTACGTTCACCATTTGATATATCAGTAAAAAAGAAAACAGACAAAAAAGACCCACGGGAAATGACAGAATATGAGTTACTGCAATATAGAGCCGTATATTATTTACAGATGCCTGGATTACCCGATTATGAATTTCCATGTCCATTTGTTGGTGGGTCAATGATGGAATATTGCACGCCATATAATATGTCACCACTACCAGCACTTCGTTTATCATATACGAGATACGACACATCGCGTTGTTATATCGTGGGTGAATATTTTGATTATATAAAAAAACAAAACGAAAGTATTATTGATGATGATTCGGAGATATTGACGATGCGTTCTCCATTTCCTGGGTCATCATTGTTTATGATGTTGACTGATAAATAATTCAAATATATTTTTTGTATAAAAAAATGAATAAGACGGATGTATATATAATGAGACATCAAAATTAGTAATTATGTCGAAACGACCAATCGATGATGCCGAATATGGAATGGGTAAGAGATTAAGATTTGATGACGGATTAATTCAATCCCCCCGATTTTTAGAGGCATTATTAATAAAAATAAATACGGACATTCGGGTACTGCATGCAACATACAAGCATGCATATACGGAACGTATGGAAGTATCAGCAACCACAAAAATGCAGTCTATCTTTGCAGAAAGAGAATATCCACGTGTTGGTTATATGCCTACTTTCAGTATGGATATATCTTGTCGCACGCATGTAGAGGCGATGAGTATATTTATACGTATCAAATTAAATCAGTATGACACGGAAGAACAATATGTTGCCCGATTACCACAAGAAACAAAAAAGTCATCACCATTATCAGCAGTAGGTAGATACAGTGCCCAAATATTAGCGAATGAATATGAGATGATACGCGTGTTTCAGGAACATGGGTTATATACATGGTCAGCGGTTGCATATTATAGTGGTAAGAATGGAACAATATCATTATACCAATATATACCAGACATGACGTGGCTACATCCGGCAATTTTACAAAAACGCCGAATGACTGTAGAAGATTTCCGTAATATGGTTTTTGTAGTATTATGTCAAATAAAGATGATGCAAGAAATATTACCTGGATTTCGGCATAACGATTTACATTCCGGTAATATATTATTGAATGACTTACAGATATGCGATATGTCAATAATAGTTACGGATGATTCGGATAAAGAATACAAATTAACAGTTGACAGAGCACCAGTATCATATATTATAGACTTTGGACGTTGTTGTTCCGATGAACACATGCATCCATTTATTCATACGGAGAAAGCGATCAAAGATATAAAGACCGAACACAGAAGACATGTTAAACTCGAACAAGCATTGGCGGATGAATATAAACATTTGTTATCAGATGCATTTGATGATGCCAGACGCACAGAAATAGATGCTGAATTGGATGAATTAGATGATTATTATGAATCATCCGATGAAAAAATCGGATTACATGAACGATGTTTCGCAATGACGGCGTATCATCATCCTAAAGAATTTATGATTGTATCTGATACACCGGATAATTATGATGCATATACATATTTAATGGGGTGTTATGATGAAGTTAGACGTGATGCTGAATTATCAATATTATATCCAGACTTTACTGAGTTCATACATGATTTATTTCCGGAACGAACATATCCAGTGAAACCAACTGTGTTACCAGATAAACGACTACTTGATATGTTACGGTCTGAATCAGCCTATAAGAGAATTGATAATATTTTACTCCATCCTTATTTTGAAGGACTTGTTGTGTGATATCAAAAATATTATTTTTTATTATTGAATTGTTATAATAAAAAATAAAAGGTAGGTAATGTCGGATAATTGATTGTACTATTGATTGTATATATGGAGATTGTTATGGAACAGAATGAAGCAGATGCCTTGTCGGTGCTTGCCGTGGTAAGACGAGAGATTGTGAGAATTCGGCGTTTGCTACATATTACGCCACCAGGACCAATGCAAGAGGCGTATCAGAGAGAGTTAGAACGCCTGCGTGGAATGCTAAATTGGTAGGTAAAAAAAAAATAAATAACAGTGATTTAGCTGTTTTTTTGATTACTTACCATCGAATAATGTCGTAAATAAGATAGATTTGGTTGGAATATGCTTAATATGACAATGAAATGTTTTTGTGCATTTCATCTCGAAGATCTTATCTTTACACAAAATCGGTATATCGACGGGGTCTTTTGATTTTGCACGATATGCCTCACATATATCCTGAGAACCAATACCATATTCAGCGATACAACGAGATAAAATTGTTGTGTTACCCATGAGTGTCGTCTTGGGGTCGGCTGTCAATGGCTGAAATAAATCATCGGTATGTTCGGAAATGGTTGTCTGTATATCACCGAGAGCTTTAGACCATTTTGGCATATGTAGGACAACCCGTCTTTGTTTCACTCTATCGGATAATTCATGAATATGTTCACCATATGTCGCATAATGGGATTCGCTTATATGTGTAGATGATTTCCGTATATAAATACAGAACACATATTCGTTATAGGCGCCAAGTGGTAGTTCCACATAACGGGCATCATGGTCATAAGCATAATTTAGTACTAGTCCATCTGGATTTGTTTTCATCAACATAACTGATTTTTTTGTACCATCAGATGTTTTGAATGATTTAAACTTTTCAGTTAGATCGGGTGAAAACGGAAAAGTCCAAAAGTTATGGTAATGAAGATGTGTGATAACAAACCCAGGTTTCACAATATCACGGAAATCTTTAGTCATTGCTTCAGCCAAAAATGAGATGATTTTGTTTTCTGTTTTTTTGTCTTTTGTTGTCTTAGCAACTTTACCGACAAAAACATCCGCATTAATTATTTTAGCAAGTTTATTCATAACAAATATGAATTCTGGTCTTATTTTATTTTTGGTTGAAATAATTAATTGTTCTTGAATAATTGCTGGGTCTTTACCATATTTAAAACCCTTTGGATAAAGTGAAACAATATCATTACCGGAGTCTGTTCGTATTTCTGAGGTAGGGTTGATAGCTAATTGAAATAATTGATCCGAATGACTTTTTGCAGCGAAACAGATATGTTTATAAATATCAGCCATTTGGGTTTTGCGTCTATTTTAATTCTGTTGGTATTACTTTATGAAATAAATATTCAATATTTAATGTTATTTGAAAAGATAACAAGAAAGAAAAAAAAAATGGTGTCAAAAGATAAAATACTTGTTGTTGTGCGGACCATATTAATCATATTAAATTCTGGATTATTTATTTATGATTTCATTGGGGACTTTTTGTTTCTCGATGATTATGGTGAATTTTGTGAAAGAGAATATATCAAAGTAACCGATGTTTCATGGAAATGTGAGGCGAATAAATATCCGGTATGTTCGACTCAGCCACGATTTGCCTGGAAAAGCGGAAATGTAACCTGTGGTGATAATCCAATGTTTTGGGAAATAGCAACAAACGTAACAGAATGTGGGTGGAGAGTCTGGTCATGTATTAATTACGGTGAAATAAAATCGGGACGTTGTATAGAATATTTGCCATGGTTTTGTGATACCAATGGTATTCGAATTGCTGGTGTAGTATTAGGACTAATCATATTTAAAGAGCTTGCGAAAATAGCATGCCTATGTAGTACATTTTGTGCTAAATATTTCATCAAGGAAAGTCGGTTTGGATTTATAATGACGTCGCCATTATATATATTATTTGCGATTGTAAGTAAACGTCATAGACAGATGGGATATAATTTACTGCAAGACAATAAAAAACAAATATGGGGATTATTTTGGGATACAGCATTAGAAGATATACCACAATTGATATTACCGGTTGCATTATTATCATATGGTTTTTATCATAAATTGGCACTAATATCGCTGATAGGTTCAATGTGTGTTTGTGTTGTAAATGCCATACGAATTGCGATTGGCATCAGACCAACAATAAAAAACACCTTAATATATTTTGATTTTCGTTTGCACAAAAAAAATACAGATGATGAAATAGAAATCGACAATAGAGTATCAGCATTAGAACGACAAATGAATGTTTTACGGGGTACAATAGATGGAACAACAACAAGTTTTAAACAGATACAACTGCATGTACGAAAATAAAAATATGTATGATATGTTAAAAAAAAATACGTTATATGTGTAGTTCCAAGACAAACCGTACACTAAATGATATCAAAGATATGATCCTGACACGTGTTTTTTTTTATAAAACTGAATGTATAATTATGCATTATTAAATAGTAGCTAATAATGTACCAGCGATGGCGGATCAGTTTTATACAAAACAAAAAATAGCAAAAAAATGCTGGAAAAAACTAACGCGTCGCGTCAAGATTGGGAAGTATGATGTGATATTGGAGCCAAGTGGGGGGACTGGTTCTTTTTATAATCTGTTGCCTCATGATAAGCGAATTGGTATTGACATTGAACCAAAACATAAAGATATCATTGAATGTGATTTCTTTGATTATAAGCCGGATGCCGGGAAGAAATATATTGTGGTTGGCAACCCACCCTTTGGTAAGGTGAGTTCGACCGCCGTTAAGTTTTTCAATTATGCATCAACATTTTCAGATATTATTGCATTTATCATACCAAGAACATTCAAGCGTGTCAGTATTCAAAACAGATTAAGTATGGATTTTCATATTATTTATAATTATGATTTACCACTGACTCCATGTTGTTTTGAGCCAAAAATGATGGCAAAATGTTGCTTTCAAATATGGAAAAGAAAAAAATATAAGCGAGAGATGATTATATTACCGGAAAAACACGGTGATTTTGATTTTATTTCGTATGGTGATAAAGATGCGAAAGGACAACCAACTGTACCCAAGGGAGCTGATTTTGCATTAAAGGCATATGGTTGCAACTGCGGAAAAATAACGACAGATATGAAAAGATTGAGACCGAAGAGTTGGCATTTCATATCATCAAATATAGAAGTCAAAAAATTAATCAAACGTTTCAGAAAACTTGATTATTCAATCAGTAAAGACACCGTAAGACAGGATAGCATAGGACGAAAAGAGTTAATTCATTTGTATATTGGAACATTCGGTTGATATACTAACGACCTTCAATATAACTACATAAACGCGGAACTCCGTATTTTTTGCGCCATCTTGTTTCGAACATATCTCGTATTGAGTGATTATCTATTGGTATATAATACAATCTAAATTCAAATCTTCGATGTTTCGAGGTTCGGACATCAATACCATTACATAAAAATAAATCAGATTCAGTATCATGACAATCAGTCAAAAATGTTTTTTCATCTTTTGAAAGAAACATTTTTCGTACGTCTGACAACTTCCGTATCTTTTTTCCGTTTATTCTATAGGGTACTTTTCGTTTTTTGTTACCTTTATCGCCCGACAGTAACAATTTGGTATGACTTGCAGGTGCTAATTTATCGCATAAAATATCCAGTGATATACCAGAGAGACCTTTAGACGTTTTCCGCAATAAATGGTTTTTAAGGCGAGACCTTAAGTTTGATGACACGCCATTATATATGATTTCTCGATCATCAGATCCAAATTTTGATGGAATTTTATCCAGATGCGGATGCATAAAATGGCCCAATGGTTCTGTTGTCGTTATCCAATATACCCCGGGTCCGGTTGGTACTTTTACAATATCTGACTCAGCATGAACAACAACAAAATCAACATGCTTCAGTTTTCCGTTTGGTAACTTTATGTTCAGCAGGTCAAGTAGCCCAAAAGAGCTTAAAATTTTGTGGCATTTGAGGTATAGCGTTGTACAATATTTATCCCGGATATGTTTTTGAAATACTTTGATTGCGCGTCGATTGTCCTCCGTCAAAGCATCAAATATGTCATCGTCGGATGGCATTGACATAATTTTGATATTATCAGTTTGGCGACAATTTAACTGTTTGATAATGATTTGTGATAATTCAGTTTTGTTAACTGGTATATTTTTTTTTCAACAAAAAAATTAATGAAAAAAGTATAACAAAAATGCCAATACGCTTTTAATTACAACAATTTTTATTTCCTGAGATCTATTATTGTTTTATATTCAGAAGTTGTAAGAGATTTATCGTGTGACTCTGTCATAAATATTAATTTTTTGTTTCTCTTAATATGCTTGTGATGAAGGAACTTTTTAGTACTTCTTGTGGTATATTACCGCCCTTTAATCCTATAGTTATGTGTTTATCTTGACCACTACCTACTGGGAACTTATTGTTGTTAAAATGTATAACACGTAATTGTTTTGGGCGAATATATTTGAAAAGTGTTTTTATTGTTTTTGCTGATTGATGACGTGTTTGCCTAAATGAGTACCGGGGGTACAATAGATGGAACAACAACAAGTTTTGATCAGATACAACTAACTATCAGAAAATAGAAAAATATATAATTTCAAATATGTATGATATGTTAAAAAATATAATCATTAAAGATTTTATGAAAACAAAATGACAGACCAAAAAAAAGTATTATTCGCAGAATTGAATCCACTAAAAAATACGGTGACTGAAGAACTGAGCACGACTGAGGTCTGTCGTCGTATCATTTATGGTTCGGTTACTTCTGATTCATCCATTGATTCATCCATTGATTCATCCATTGATTCATCCATTGATTCATTCACAGAATCATCCATTGATTCATTGGATTCCCCAAGTACCAGTTCACCGAAACTCGAACGTGATAGCAAATATGATACTATTATTTTAGATTTAGATCACACATTAATACACGCAGTGAGACCTCATGACGACATTCGAAACTGTCCAGATACAAGAATATGTATTGAGGGGTATAAATTTAATATATATTTCAGACCATGTTTGGATGAATTTATTTCGATGTGTTTTGAACATTTTTCGATGGTGATTTTGTGGTCTTCTGGGGGTGATCGTTATGTAAATATAGTTATAGAAAGTTTAGCAAAACATCTACGGTCAATGCAAGAACACACATTTGATCGGGTGATCACACCAATAAAACGGAGATCATTATATGATGGTCCACAAAAAAATATTGGTGATGCATTAAAATACGATGATATGTTAAAAGGTGTACCGGAACCAATATATTTCTTAGATGATATTCCGGGGAGAATTATTAATTATAGAAAACATTGTGAGTGTCATGTGATAAGAGCAGAGGTATATAATTATATGAATAGAGATGATGACTTTTTAGAATTTGTTGGGCAGTATTTATTGGATCGTCGGATATGGCGGAAGGAAAAGACGACAAGCAATTTCAGCAGTGATACGACTGGTATATTTAATATTGATTTATTTGGCAAAGATGAACAAATGGATGACAAAATGATTGATGAAAAAATAGACAAGGTGATTTCTAAAATATATCGAACCTAAATATCTTTATCACGTTGACATAACAGTATCTAAAACTGACCTATTAGATTTTTTTTGTTGATCTTGGCAAGCACATATACGTAATGTTGCAACATCATTGACAACTTGATATGTACCAAGAATCGAAACAATGATAGCGACTAAAGTTAATATCGCCAAAAATATAGGAAAATGTTTATGCCAAAACAAATCCGGTAACTCCATTGTGTATCTTTTTATGAATAAACAAAAAAAATATATATATTAGATTTATGTTTCGGCACCATACAGCCAACCACTTTCACTTCCTTCTTTGATCACCGCACGAAGTGCCTTTATCTCATTAAGCCAAATACTAGCGCCACGAAAAGGTGTATTTAGTAATGTATCCATGAGAACATCCCGTCGTTCAATTAATTTATCAAGATGTTCCTGATGTTTTTTGATACGACCGATAGCATGTTCTCGCGTCTGAATAGTCAAAAGATATTCATAATGTACATCATCGTGATCACCATAGGCACAATCAAATAAGGCATCTGTTGGTATATCACCGGTATCATTGATTACAACCTTATTGTATTTATCATAACCAGAGTCAAATAATATTTCATTCATTTCTGGTTCTGTTAGTTTTTTCTCTTTTTTACCACGAGATAGTGGTGACTCTTTAAGAAATCTGATTAGATTGTTCATGTATTTTATTTGAATATCTAACATGATAACTTCTCGATCGATACGCTTACCATATAAACCTTTACGCCGGCTAAACCAATATTTAAGTATTTTTCGATATGAACCCAAATTGCCAACAGAACCATCCGGCATTAGACAATTGAGTTGTGCATCAATTTTACGTTTTAAATTAAATAAGTTAATCACACCATCAAAATCGGCGGTTGCACATGTTTTCAGAATTTCTTCGAAATCACTTGCGTTCTTGAGTTTTATTTTAACACAAATTTCGGCATTAGTACTATAATCATCAACATACTCAACATATTTAGTGATAAGATCTTTTTTGGATTTAGACATTTTAATAATACCATCATCACTTTCTGTATCTTCTTTTGTTTTTTTCTTTTTACCATCAGTTGGTTTTATTGATTGAGTATAAGGACCGGACCAAACACGAATAGGTAGTTCGGTAATAATGATTTGTTTTGCCTTTTTATCGAATTTATATTTACCAACCATAAATGTTGCACCATCTGATTTAATTAAATCGATGTCAAAACCATCAGTATTGATATTTAGCTTTGGTAATTTACATTTACCATCATGTTTAATTAGTTTGGTTAATGCCTTAAAAACACAATCAATATCCCGTGCCCAGTATTTAGCACTCCAACCACATGCAACACCAGCATAATGTTCCAATAAAATCATAGGAACAATAAATGGAAAATAGCTCAATTCACATCTTTTGCCTTCATCATACACATAAGGTATTAAATGCATATCAAACCGTGAAGGCAATAATGCTTGAACCAATGCCCGATTTACTTTTGTATGGATATATCGTGATGATGCTCCATCTTTACCACCAAGCACTCTTGAACCAAATTGACCAATTGGTTGAAAATAAGGAAGATTGGATGCACCTGGAAAACATCTTGTTATACAACGAATGGCATCTTCCATAGATTTAGGACCATGATGATAATTAGTGTCAACCGTTACCAACGAAACAACTTGTTCTAATTTCAGTTCTTTAGTTGGGTGATATGTATGCATACCATAAATAGCTTTACGACGGACCTCAATTAAACCATCCATGATATGGGGTATTTTACGAATGATATCATCAAGTTGAAACGCTTTAGTTTCAGTATGTAAATGTTCACTACAAGTAATCTTCCGCGATTTTTTGATTTCAGTAATTCGATCTGTATCAATATCCATAATTGGTTTACATAACTCTGTCTTTCTTATTTCTGTATCTTTACCATGATATATTTCGAAACTTTTATGCGCGTCAGCATCACGGATATACTTATAACATGCCGATTTATAGAGTTTAGCCAGTTCGCCAACAGCCTTACCCGAATGTCCACCTAAACCCTTAAAATATTTAGGTTTATATTTATCAATGACTTTTTTACTTGTTGATTTAATCCATTCTTCATATTCGCGTTCATAATAAAATAATATTGGCGGATACTTCTTTGACGTTTTGCCGGTTTTGGGTAACATTTTAATAATAGGTGTAAGCCAACGTTTGACGAAACCACGTTTGAACAACATAGGCCAGAAGAAATCAATAGCATTAATAATCAATGATAAAATCTTACCAACTCCATCTAAATCCTGATCACATGCAATAATAATTTGTCCATAGCGTAGCCCATTAATATCAGTTTCATATTTTTTATCATAATCTAATCCAGTTGCATCCATAAAACTATTCCAGATAGCATTGTTTTTGAGTTTAGCTCTGAATTTATATGATGTGTGATCTCCAATTGTTGTGATTGTTGTTTCTTTTCTTGCATTGACAAGTCCACCCTGTACCCAAAATGTACCACATGTTTTGAATGAAAGATCAGAAAATTTCGAAGTAATAAGATCTTTGACTGTTGCCACAGCCGATAATCCTTCAGCAATAAATAATTTGCATGAAAGTGAATCAGATGTACCAGCGCGTTCTGCACCGACATATTGTTTTGCATCAATGCGTTTCTTCCGTGTTTTCTTTTTATCTGTTTTTTTATCAAGAAGTTCCGGAAGAATTTCTTCACGAAGAACCTCAGTAATACGTGATGTCAGTGTTTTAATAACAGAAGACGGAATTGTTGAATCAAGCATTTTGCTGAAGTTTTTCGGTAAATCAAATTCTGTTTTTGTTTGACCTTTCCAAGATGGTTCCGGTATTTCGCATAATGCAAATATATATAATAATCGACGAACGGATGCTTGTTGAAAACTCAATCCAGCTTCAGCAAATATTTTTTCCAACGCTGGTTTCATATCTCTGATCAAAATATCCTGAATTCTTTTTAGATGTTTTGTTGTTGTCGTATGTATACCATTCAACATACCAAAGAAACATTCCGTTGAATCCGATCTTCTGATTGCTACTGCGGTTTTCCAGTTATATATTTGTGTTGATTTATCATCGAACTTCATAGTATACGATAAAGGAAATTCAGTGATTGCCGAATTGTCTGTTAACAATTTAGCATAACTGGACAATGATCCGATCGGAATTTTTTCACCGTTATACCGAACAGTAACACGGGCACCGTCTCGAGATGTTAGCCATGTCGCCATTTGATATGTTCTTGTTCGAATCATAGTACCAATAATATTCAGATGTTTTTCTGAAAGACCCGATTTGTAGCTCATATTAGCATAATCAAGACGGAACGAAATTCTTGTATATTGTTTTGTTGTCTTACTGCATTTTTTAATTTTCGGTTTATGGATAATAGTTCTACAGTTTTCAAACTCCTGTTCATATTTCATTATATTTCCCTCATAATTAGTTCCAACGGTTTCTATTTTGAAATAAGTACTATTAAGATTTACGATTTTGATGCCAAATCCATTCGTTCCACCAATAATACTTTTGATGTCTTTTGAATGATTTGTACTACTCATCGCAAATCCGACAAGAAATTCCGGTATATAAATTGGTCGGGTATCATCAGAATCTGGTACCACATCACAAACTCTTGCTGTTGGGTGGATATCTACATCCATACCCGGACCGGTGTTATAAATAGTAATTAGACCAGTATCATCGAATGAAACATCCATATTTTTAACCAAATCGGGGTATCTCATTTTATGATCACTGACATTAATGGCAACTTCCCAAACACAGTTATTAACTTTTGGTGGAAGTGACAATGAACGAAAATCTATAACACCTTCTTCGTCAACAAAATATTCTTCAAAAGCACTTTTTTTGCCAGATCCAGCATACATATCTTTACTTTTCATATGAGTATCAAGACTCATTTGTGGGTATTTTGCCAACAAATCGGCATCTTTTACTGATGTTTTAACGCCCCCGGTTTTCTTTTTTTTTGTGCCGAACATGATGACGAAATGTTGTTATCATTATTTATATTGTAAAATCATATCTTCAATTTTCAATTTTCAATTTTGCTGAACATATAGTCCAAATGTATATGCCATTTTTGGTGTTTTCAGTGATGAGTTTTATATTATATCAATAGAGAATACCCATAGGTGAAAATATACATGAATATCACAATAAAAATAGCATAAAAAAAATTTAGTTTTTTCGATAAAATTGAACAGGAATATATATCACATAAATACTGTTATAATACCACAACAAAAATGCCAATTTCGTTAACGGTTGATGGTGGGTTGACATACTATATATCGAGACACACCATTAAAAGTGATAAAAAAAGTAAATTTGCTGGATTTGATTTAGATGGAACATTAATAACAACAAAAAGTGGAAAGAAATGTCCTATTGATGCAAAGGACTGGCGATGGACTCATGAAACGGTGCCATATACTTTGCAAAAATATCATCAGAAGGGATATCATATTGTGATATTTACAAATCAAGGTGGAAAAACTAATATAATTGAAATTGGTGAAAAACTAAGTGCCATCAGAAAACAAATTAAAAAAGAAACCAAAACCACTGTGCCTTTCTCTGTACTTATTGCGTCATGTCATGATTTTTATCGTAAACCACATATTGGTATGTGGGAAAAATATATAACATTAAAGTCGGATATTGATAAAAACATTCGAGATATACATAAAAAGTCATTCTTTTGTGGAGATGCGAGTGGACGAAAAGGTGAAATTGGAGCAACAGATAGATATTTTGCAATAAATATTGGAATACAGTTTAAATTAGTGGAAGAACTATTCACGGATACGGATGTATCATATAAAACATATACAGGAGGGTTTCCAAAAGATACATATATAATGAATGAATATGCATCACTATTGCGTTTTTGGATGGATAATACATCAGAGGTAGATAATACGGCTTTCGGTAATTTGAAAAAAATATTCCAGAGTGATACAAAACAAAAAGCAATAATTATGGTTGGATCACCGGGATCCGGAAAAACAGTTTTAGCCCAACGTATTTGGAAATATTTAATGAAATTATACAATAAAGATGGAAGAGAAAAAATAGGTGAATCAGTAGTAGACCCGGTTACACACCTCGAACAAGATATTATAGGAACCCGATCAAAAACACTAAAACAAATAGAAAATTGTGTTGAATCAAGAATATCTTTTATTGTTGATGCGACAAATGCAAAAAACAAACATAGAACAGAAATAGTTGATTTGATTGATGATATGTATTCTGTATACATAATTGATATACAATCGCCGAAATGGCTATCAATACATTTAAACGAATGTCGAACACATCAGTTGGAATTACGGACAGGAATTCCATCACCGAAGGAATTAGTACCAAAAATAGCAATTCATATGTTTTACAAAAACTATGAATCACCGACAAAACAAGAATCAACCAGGGTATTAATATTAATACCCTGGACACATCCACCCAAAAAAGCAGTACAACACAAGGCGTTTAATTATCGATATGACATTTAAATAATGTAACTATGATTTTTTATGGTTTCTTTAAAGTGATATAAAGTTGTTTTTATCGGGAAAACCGGACATAAAGTGCAATATTTAAACAATATAGGTAATTATTAAATTTGAATAAGTAATGTTTAAATACAAATAGTGATAATTTTATAAATCACAAAGAAATCCATTTCCCGACAAATCAATTAATATGCCGAAATCAAAGAGTTCGAAGAAAAGAGTAAAGAAATCGAAAACTAGGGATTTTGCATATGATGCCGGAATCCCGACATGTAAACAGATTATTGAAGCATATGAGAAAGGAACATTAGTATTTGGATTACCAGTTGAACAACGGAAGCCAAATGCTGGCGGTGATACAATGTATTATAATAAGCCATATCTTGAAATTGACGGAGAAAAATACAAACGAGGATTTGAATTCCGATCTAAAAAAGGCGTTGTTATCCGAAGAACGAAATCACCGGATGAACGAAAGCAAACAAAACAAAAGTTTGCGCAAATAACGGTATCAGAGTTGGGTAATGAGGACAGTAAAGATATTAAATATTTATTAGGAGCATCTCGAATTTTAAATGATACATTCCGTGAAACGATGACTGAGGACCGCGAAGGTGATGATATTTATGGTATTGAAGAAGATGCTAAAATTGCAACAACATATCAATCGGAGCTGAGTGCAAAGGGCAAGAACAAAAAGAAATCTGCAGAAGAGCGTAAGATTGAGTTTCCAAGCCATCGAATGCGTATCAAGGATAAGACATTTCCAGGTGCTGAATGGGCACGAACAATACTATATGATCAGGAGTCAACAAAACGTGTTAAACGTGCGGATGGCACTTATAGAGGTCATTCAGATAAGATCGAATACGATGCTGATAATGTTCATGAGAAATTATGTGCAGGAACCAAATTATATAAATTGACGGTATGTTCGGACAGTGTTTCCATTACTGATTCATGGGTATCGGCACCATTATGGGTGCGAAAAGCCTATGTGAAAACTGGCGAAGGCGATGATGGATTAGAGTCGGATCCTGGATCTGATTTTGATGAGGTGGATGCTGATTTCATCAAATCACGAAAGGGTAAGGGTACAAAAGACCCATCACCACCCGATAGTGGTGATGAGCTAGGTGGTTCCGATTCGGATGATTCAGCAGTAAGTGAGAAGAAGGACAAGAAAAAGAAGAAGGATAAGAAGAAGAAAGATAAGAAGAAGAGACCGGCAACGCCACCACCGAGTGAAGACGAAAGTGATTCGGAAGATTCAGTGGTGAGCGAAAAAAAGGATAAGAAAAAGAAGAAGGATAAGAAACCAGCGACACCACCACCGAGTGAAGACGAAAGTGGCGGTGAATCGGAAGCTGAAACGGCATCATCCGTAAGCGTGAAGAGTGATAAGAAGAAAAAGGATAAGAAAAAGAAGGACAAGAAGAGACCAGCAACACCGCCACCGAGTGATGGTGAAAGTGATGGCGACAGTGACAGCGATGACGAGGACGCAAAATCAGAGACGAAGCCAAAGGAGCCAGCAAGTGATGACGAAAGTGGCGACGAAGATAGCGAGTAAGTAAAAAAAATATAATAAATTTTTTTATAGACCCATAAGATCTTTGATATCTTGTTTTTCATCTTTGGTATGCTTACGAATGATATCCATATTAACAACCATCGGTGAAAAGTTTGTACCGATTTTTGGTGGTATACCAGCAAACAATGTTGATGTTAGTCCGCGTAATGGGACATGTGTGTTTTTTATGGCTTCATCAACGACTGTTTTTGTTGGGGCACCAATAACCATTTTAAGTAACATATTTTGTCGACTCTTCCGATGACTACCTCTGGCAATTCCCATCGGAATACCACGAAATGTCAATAACTCAGCCAATAACATAAAGTGTCGCATATTAATAGTTAATAGTGATTTATATAAGGTAAGAATAGTACGTCTCGCCGCTTCAATACCAAATAGTTCGAACATTTCCGGAATAACATCACTACGAATACCAAGATAATCTATTTCGGTGATATATGGTTGTAGTTCGAGGATAGCCATCAAATTAGAACCTCTTGTAACCATAAACATAGGATTATATGATTGCACGGAACCATCATCGCCGATGTGATGTTTGATCTGAGATGTGACAACACTCGCTGCAGCAATATCTGGAATTCCATGGATAGAAAATCCATATAGATTGCGCATAAACAGTTTAGCTCCATTGATTGTATTGGTCTTAGATCCTTCTCGTAAATAAATCCGCAGAACGACTTCGGAATCATTTCCGTTAGATGGAATTGCGTAGACGTATTGATTTTCATTTAGTTTGTTTGCCATTTCACTGACAGTTATATGCTTAAGCAACATACCAAGTTTATCGAGTTCAAGTCGAACGCACCACGATAATAAGTCAGTTGGTCGTGAATAACCCAAGAAACTTTCATGTTGTTTAATGAATAATGAATCTTTTTTGAATTTTGGATGTCGGATTTGTCCATATTCCTCAAGAAATAAATCAGCAGATGTTATAAACAAACCGAGTTTTAGATCTTCAATATATTTTGCAACATATTGTGCTTTTTCTGCAGTTACACCTTTTTTAAACGGAATAATCATCATTGGGTTTTCCATACGTGATACTTTTGCACAAGCGGTCACTTCTTTACCGAATGATAATCCGGTTTTTTGGATGCTTAGTTCTGCACTGGATAAATGAATGGAATTAAGTGAAGCTTGTGTAAATTGTTCCGACAAACACATAGCAGATATTAATCCAATTGGGAGACCAGACCAAACAAATGCTTCTTTGATTGATAAATGTATTTTTTCTAGTATGAATTTAACAACCTTAGTGTTAAATGGGGCAATTGCATTTGGATGTAACATTGAACGCAAATAAACCACAAGAAAGGTCAACGATGCTGATTGGAAATCATGTAATGGTAGTTTTTTATCTTTGGCATTTCGATTCATATACATATAACCGATATGTTCACAGAAATCCAAAACGAGTGATGAATTCTTTTTCTGAATTTCGATGGATTCTTCTGGTAATGTGTCAATAGCATCAACATCGGAACATTCATCCTTGATGTGTAAAATTTCCAGTTTTGTATCGAAAATTAATTGTTTAACATCAATCGGTACATACATATTATCATTGAATGAACCTTGAATATCTAATTTTTCAATAGACATTAAGATATTGCGATAACGGGAACGATCCTTACGGATAATATCGATATGTTCCTCAAAACCGGCACAATCATATATTCGATCAAAAGTTTCATCACTAATCATAATTGTTGGGATTTTAACTTTTTGAATGAAACGCGGATCGAACCCATCGCCACCAAAGGCGAATGATAATATAGTGGAATCATTTGAACAAAATTTATTATTTTCGATAATTGATGTTTCCATATTTTTTGCAAGGATACGTGCAAATTCACCAGAGATACTTGTTGATAATGTTTTCTTTATAGTATCATCACGTGTTACACGTGCAAGTATATCTAATTCGTCGATTGCTAAACCATCACCATATGATGAAGTAATAAAACCACGAGGAATTGGTGATAAAGCACACCTCGGAAAATGTGGTGTTGCTTTTTGATATGATAAATCATTTGGTATTCTACCACCAAATAATGTTTGTTGTCCCAAACAAGACATCATATGTAATATATTCATCCAAACACCTTTAGAACCGGTGATAAACAAATCAAATAATCCATTAGGTTTTCGAACAACTTCAGTCATTGCTTCACGGAAATCGGATTGTAATTTGAACATTAATTGTTTTTCGAGAAATTCGGTAACAGTTAAACCGGCGGGTGGCACAATTCGGTTTTGCAACCAATCAGACACCATAAAATTATAGTCTGTTATTAGCTCTGATAGTTGTGTCTTTACCATATCTTGAACTTTTTTACCTGGTAAAAGATCACTAATCCCAACACTGACACCATATGCCTGATTATGTGCGAGAACTATTTGTTGTAAATCATAGATATAGTCAATGGTTTTTTTAGTTCCAACATGATTCATAATACTTGGAAAAATACCAACATCGCCAGTTCCAACACTGGCTTTATCAAGAACACCAGATATAAGTTGACCGTTAACAATCTTAAGAAATTGTTCTTCAGTAGGCGTATCACGCATATCAACAAATGTTTCATCATATGATTTACATCGCTGATGATGATTTAGCACCCGAGGTAACCATTTCGATATAATTTCGGAACCACTGAATGGATGAGTATCTGTATAACCACTAAAATCTGGTTTTTTACTAGTATTTGCGAAAAATTGCATCGCAGTAGCTTTCGAAATACCGGTTGTTGATTTTCTTGTCATATAATACGACCCAACGACTGAGTCCTGGACCTGACCAACATGTGGTTTACTAAATTGTGCCGACTTATACCAGATTGCTGGTACAGACAACAACTCTGCTTCAACCTTCGCCTGAGTCGATGATAAGAAATAACAATTCATTTCATCACCATCGAAATCAGCATTATACCATGCGCAACTTATAACATTCATTTGAAATGTCTTAATTTCACTATCATGAATAATTCGTATTCTATGTAATAAAATAGATGATGGATATAAAGAAGGGATTCGATTGAATAATGCTTGATCACCCTCAATAACATCACGGAAAACGATATCACCGATATTTAATGTATCTGTTGTTTCCTTGCTGAGTTTATAAACTTTTTTGCCTTTTTTATATTGTTTGACCGCGGGATAGCGACCAATTTTACCATTTTGAAAATACGAATTCAGACGATCAAAGTTGAATGCCTGAATGATTTCTTCAACAAGAATCGTTTTTGCAATTTGAATAGGAACACCAAATTCATCAATTGCAATTTTTGGATTTCCTGAAATAACCGTACGTGCACATTTATTAATACGCTTACCAACGGTTTTACTTCTTAATAGTTGTGCCTTACC
>Ga0233447_1001120_pt1 | contig 24267 bp, 20 predicted proteins | sample SI_124_October20_3_FD_183014 | JGI IMG/M metagenome (GOLD analysis project Ga0233447, IMG submission 183014) | Seawater microbial communities from Saanich Inlet, British Columbia, Canada - SI_124_October2016_135_MG | ecosystem: Environmental > Aquatic > Marine > Inlet | place: Canada: British...
ACACCATCATTCTTTTTTACTCCTTTTTCTCCTCTTTTTTTTATATCACCACAGCCGACAACTCAATTTATCTTTTCTATTTACCACTTCCTTTCAGCCCTTTTTCATTTATTTTTCCCATTTTTACTCTTTTTCCTATTTCACCCGGTTTTTACTTTTCGGTCTCGCCATTATTTATTACTTATATCTACTATCCCACGTCGTATTTATGCCTCCATCTCCATCGTATCTATCCCGTATTTTACACACCTATGTAACGCTTTTTTATTGACTTTCTCCCTTTTTCGTGATTATTAGCCCTTTTCTCGCTATTTACTTATACTTCGCACCTTCTATTAAAATCCTTAAAGGTCTTCTTGATTTTTCATCAAAAAAATATTTAAAACATTATTGATTCTTTGATGATTATCGTTTTCAAAAAATGTTTAAGACGTTATTGATTCTTTGATGATTATCGTTTTCAAAAAAAATAAAAACAAAAATGTTTAAGACTTATTGATTCTTCTTTGCTTATTGTTTTCTCTTTTCAAAAAATAAAAATGTTTAAGACTTATTAGTTCTTCTTTGATAATCGTTTTCTCTTTTCAAAAAATAAAAATGTTTAAGACTTATTGATTCTTCTTTGCTTATTGTTTTCTCTTTTCAAAAAATAAAAATGTTTAAGACTTATTAGTTCTTCTTTGATAATCGTTTTCTCTTTTCAAAAAATAAAAATGTTTAAGACTTATTAGTTCTTCTTTGATAATCGTTTTCTCTTTTCAAAAAATAAAAATGTTTAAGACTTATTGATTCTTTGATGATTATCGTTTTCTCTTTTCAAAAAATAAAAATGGTTAAGACTTATTAGTTCTTCTTCGATTATTGTTTTCTCTTTTCAAAAAATAAAAACGGTTAAGACTTATTGATTCTTCTTTGCTTATTGTTTTCTCTTTTCAAAAAATAAAAATGGTTAAGACTTATTAGTTCTTCTTCGATTATTGTTTTCTCTTTTCAAAAAATAAAAATGGTTAAGACTTATTGATTCTTCTTTGCTTATTGTTTTCTGTTTTCAAAAAATAAAAATGGTTAAGACTTATTAGTTCTTCTTCGATTATTGTTTTCTCTTTTCAAAAAATAAAAATGGTTAAGACTTATTGATTCTTCTTCGATAAACGTTTTCTCTTTTCAAAAAATAAAAATGGTTAAGACTTATTGATTCTTCTTCGATAAACGTTTTTTGTTTTCAAAAAATAAAAATGTTTAAGGATATGGAAATGTTTGTTTTCTAATGCCCAATTCATTGCATGCATTGTGCAATGTTTACCAATTGAATGAAGGAATTTAACAATGTCAAGATGTCCATGCCTTGATGCCATGTCCATTGCATTTTTGGAATTATTACCCCCTAATGTATGTAAACGTATAATTTCATCAATATCGCCATTTTTGAGATCTTGTTCCATTGTTGTGAACATAGGTGAGCTTTATTATATAAAAAAAAATATGTGTTGATGATATATTTGAGTTTCGGTACAACAATACCTATATAGAGTCCCGCCCCCATTTGAGGTGCTCGCGCAACCTCAGTGGGTTTTTCAAATAAAATCCAATTATACCAACATCTGGTTCCATCCAATCAAACCCAAGATAAGGCAGTGTCCATGCCCATAATAACCAAGAGATACTTCGTTTACATTCTATTGTATGTAATAGCCGCGTGAGAAACCACGTGGCAACACGTAATGTTGATGCGCATTGTTTCCATCCGGAAAAGGCGATACTGTGTACACACGGATGCCAACCGAGTTGGTGCCCGAATTCACAATATATCCAAGCAGCTGCAATTATTCGACGATATTCGGAACTTCTTGTTATGTTACCCATAGCCAAAATGCTATCTCCATAACATCTCCAATTTAGTTTCTGTATGATATCACTCCAACAGTTGGAGCGCGCTGCGGCAATTACTTTATGTGGGAACATTGATGCAAACTTGTCTTGGACAAAGTAGGATTGGTGTTTCAATTGATGAATTTCAACCCGACTCCCATAAAAATGACTGTATTTCATACCAAACTCCTCAATAGCTAGATTAACCTGCGCCCAGGACATTGTATCATCAATAAAATGTGTTGTTAATAAGTCACATAACTCATGTATACCAATGTGTTTACAATCACAGTATAGTAGAACTTCTGGTATTGTGAAAATAGTGTCAATCATTTCCATATCACAAACGTTTTCGTGAAGTAGTAAAATCGGAAGATCTGGATATCTTATTGTTGCGGGGTGATTAGTAAATGTCACAGCGATGGCGTTACAACACCATTTTTTGGTGAAGTATGGGGAAAAGTATCGCATAATCGTTGCAAGACCTCTACGATATACTTTTCTGGACATATCACCTAGCCACACAAGCTTTGCATTTTGAGCGTCATTAGACAGCGAGATGTCAATTGAATTTCTATTGACATAATGAAAAGTATTTGATGTTGATAGTATCGGTACGTCATTGACACATCGGATGGTGCCATTTGGTGGATGACTGATTAGTTTGATGATATCTGCAGACATGTATTTCACACTGAAGAAATGATCACCCGGACGGAATATCCAGCACTTATCAGATCCTCTACATAAGATAATCGTCAACCTAAATTTTATGGCTCCCGACAGGATTAATATATATAGACGCGAGGCATAAGGATGAGATGAAAGGCTTGTTATTAGCTCTGGGTTATGTTTTTTAACATATGAGAGCACTCTTTTGCTGTCACAGAATACTGCTTCTGGAATATCATTAGGTAGCGACATGGTACTAATTTATATAAATAAAGGCAACATTCAAAAATAAATGCCAGGTGATATCCAAATTTTGATTGATTTGAGCGGTTGAGTACCATTCCTGATGGGCGGGAGCATCAGGACGATGCTGTCTATTATTTTTATACCAGATTTCAGACTTAATCTGACCATTGTGGTACCATTTCTGATGGGTGGGACCATCACGTCGATATAATTTATTACCCATTCTCCAGGTTTCGGACTTGATTTTACCATCCAGGTATGTTACGACTGTTCTCGTTCGTGTCGACATTGGTGCCAACGAGTTTGTATCGATTTTACATATGGCATTCATAACAAAAAACCACTTTGAAACAAATAGTAGGTGTTAGTTTTTTCGACTGCCCTATAATATAATTTATGCAATACATTATTTCCCCGAATGATGTTAAATTGAATGATTATAATGAATTTACAAAGGAATAAATAATTTGAAAAAAAAATGTCAACATTGAAAGAATTACGGGTTGTTGCGTCATATTTGCATGTTGCTGAATATGGAACACAAACGTTAGATGAGCTGGAAAAATCAATAGCAGATACACTCGAACGAAAAAAAACAACAAAAACCATAAAAAAACCAAGAAAAGTAACAACGAAAAAAGAATTTACGTATAAGATACAACCAGTGAAGACCGTTCGATATAAACACGATAAACCCATACATGCGAAAATAGAGGAATCCAGTGAACCCGATAGACATGTATCCGCCGACGTTCTGGAAAAAACACATCATAAAATAGATTATGAAAACATATATCAGATAACGAATCCATATTTTGACGAAACGGCAACAGGTGAGATCGTTTGGAATAATTTGATATTATATTTTGAGAAAAAAATCAGGAAAAACGCAGTTTGTTGCATTATCGGTGATATTATTAATTTTCGGAATATAAGTTGTGTTGGAGCCATCATTGATATTCAGAAAAAATTAACAAAACTATCAGAATTGATGCCAGTTGTTATTTTTCCGAAAACCGATAAACTTAGTAGATATGAGTTAATGATATTAAAAAACATATCAGGTGATAATATATTTCATCACGATTGTTTATCGGAGTTTCTTTTCGGTCGAAACCTAAAATTTTGTTTTGATGATAAATCAGATGCCGGCATTGACGATCAACGTTATAGAATACGGATATACAACAAAAAGAAAAAAACATTTGATGGTATTTGTGAATGTTTTCACGATGATATCGGAATGGTTAGTTATGACATTGTTAAAAATATTGATGGATATTCACCATTTAGTTCAACGAAATTAAGAGAAATGAAATATTCCAGTATTAATGATCATTATGGTATAACTCTATGGAAAATCAAAGATAAAACGACACGACAAGAAATAATTATATATGATCCCAATGAGTATATAACGTTAGATCTGACAAAATTCGATGAAACAGTATTGGAAAAATTTTATGCACATAAATTTTCGTTAAATACAGAAATCAGTGTTGTTTTGCCAAGTCTCAAAACAGAAGAAATACCGAACCTGTCGTATATCTTTGATCCATTACTAGATAAAGGAATCGCTATCTATTCGGATATAATCCACGACCGAATAAAAATAAATAAAGCGGAAATATTTGATAATATAGTGCAACAGTATTTACAAGCGAATAAGGATTTGGAGATAACTGATGAGATACCAACATTAGAACATAAATTATATAAAACGATCGGGGAAAAAATAAAAGCCAAAGCGGAACCATCAGACATTGAATTGTTATCATTGGAGTTTTATAATATGTTTGGATTTTGCAATGACCCAAATATAATTCAGTTTTACAAAAGTGAATATCTTCATCATCATGAGTTGGATGAAATACGTAAATTATATGATATTGAATATGACGGTCGTTGTGAGGACGACTATTGCGATAGGAAAACAAATTTCATAAATATTGTTGGTGAACATTCAACGGGGAAAACATCTTTATGGTCAATTATATATTATATGATTTTTGATCGATTGCCATATAACAAAAAAGTGAAAAACGTTTTGAATCAAAAATACCAAAAACGGGGGTTTTATGCATTTTTAAGGATAAAAATGGGTAAATCGGAGTATGTAATAATAAAACATGGAAAGAAAAAAGGATCCAGAATGCAAACACATGTATCAGTCAAAAAAATAAAAACATTGAAAAAAGCGAGTGAAACAGACAGTCATTTGTTTAAAGAATATAGTATGGACAAAATAATAAAGGGTATTTACCAGCTGATCGAACATTTACAGTATTGTGTAATAACCAATATGAATAAAACGGAAAGTATATTTGGGGTTGGTGATCGATCATTCAATATGATTATTTCTGAAATGCTGAATGATATCCCAATGAAAAGAACTATTGATGAATTATTGGTGAAACAATTGGGGACAAAAGGAGAAGATGAATATAAAGTAATATTTATGTATCAGTCTTTATTTGATAGTGTCTTCTGGAAATTTGCAAGAGATAAATTGTTTGAATTGTTAGTTTCGATGATGAATGGAATGATAAATGATTTCATGGATGAACCGATATGGGGGATAAAAAATAAGAAAACTACGACATTTGGTATTGAGGTGTATGTTAATGATGCAACAATACCTGTATCAATCCTGAGTCAGTCTGAACAGAAAATGATTGAATTAGTATTTCGTATATCATTGAAAATATTTTATGATGAAATAATTAGAACACCAGAAAACAAGATGATTTCATTATTAGTGTTGGACGAGTTACCAAAATTAACACAAAAACAAGAAAGATCAATTAAACGTCATATTGGTCGACATTGGAAAACAGTCATTATAACATCCGATAAACCATTAACGGAATTGTCAACCATTATGCCTGATTGTGGTTGTTTAATGTAGAACCATATATATATTTTTTTAATTGAATAGGAGACAACAAAAATCTAAATTGAATAATCCATGATATATTATTAAAGCAAAATACAAATCCATTCAAACTATGTCTGATTCGGAGGATACGATAATAGATCGTGCCTCGGAGGAGTCCGAAATAGAAAGTGAGACAGAAGAATCATCCGAAGAAACCTTTGATGATGAAACAGACAGTGATGTAGAAATATCGGACGAAGATAAACATACAACTGAAGATGAAGATAAACATGCGACTGAAGATAAACATGCGACTGAAGATGAAGATATCACTGAAGACAAAGACGAAGATGAAGAAAAAAAGGAAGAAAAGGTAGTTTCATCGGTGGCTAGAAAATCGAAAACCGAGAGGGTAGCGAGTAGTATATTTGGTAGATATATTAGTCGTGTTTTAAAAACGGTACAGTCCGATATGGATTTAACAAGTGCAGGAAAAGAAGAGATTAATTATATAATAGTGGCAATTGGTGAACACCTATCGAATATATCCACAGAGCTATGCGTGTCTAATAAGAAAAAAACAATAACACCTGAAATGATGCGAGATGCAATAAAAATTCTAATACCAGGCGAGTTAGGTAAATACGCAAATTCGGAGGCAGTGAAGATGGAAACGAAATGGCATACATATATATATGAAACGACAACAAAGAAAACACCTGGTGCCCGTAAAGAATCCCGGATAGGGATGATATTTCCGGTTTCGCGATGTGCGAGTATGTTACGTCGATATGGGACAACATCATTAGCTGTTTCGGCAACCGCCCCTTTTGCATTGGCGACAACACTGGAATATCTTGCTGCGGAAATATTAGAGCTTTCCGGAAGTGCCGCGAAGGACCATTCCCGAACACGTATAACACCAAGACATATATTTACGGCATGTTATAATGATAAAGAAATATCCGCACTATTGACCACCTGTAATATCCAGTTGTTGGGTGGTGGAGCGGAATGTCATATTGATGCGGTATTAACGAAAAAAACCACCAAGAAACGAACAAAGAAGGTACAACCCGGAGTAAAAAAAGCACATAGATTTCGCCCTGGAACCGTAGCACTTCGTGAAATTCGCAAATATCAAATGTCATATGGGTTGTTGTTTCAGCGACAACCGTTCGAACGTTTTGTACGATATATTACAAACCTATTGAAAACGGATGTCCGTTTTAGTCGGAACGCGATCATAAATTTCCAATATCACATCGAACGTCAGTTGGTGAAACTGTATCAGAAGGCACAACAGATTGCTATTCACGCACATAGAACAACCATTGATACAAGCGATTTCCGTTTATTATTTGGTCTTGAACGTGGATCTATATATGATAACCCCGGTGTAACAGCACATAAATGGACAACCATGTTTGGGGGTGAAGAAACAGAATTGACCGATATGAGTAAATTACCGTTATCAATACCTAGTTTCAAACGCTTAGCCCGTCGTGCCGGTGTTAAGCGAATTTCGCATCAGTCATATGGATTAGTAATGAGTCATATAGAATATCTAATGGTCAAATATCTGCGTGTAGTATTGATTGTTGCCGAATCACGAAAGCGCCGGACGATCACGGTTGATATGCTTCGCGTTGGTTTAAAATTAAGTGGGGTAAATCTAATTGCATTGAAATTTCTGCAAAGATAAAAAAATATAATAATTTTTTTATACGACATCTTCTGGTGTCGATGTTTTTTCTTCTAATATGGTCTCATCTGTATCCATATTTTCGTCAGGAACTATGTTTTTCAGTTCCGTCAAAGCATCGGTGATTGCTTTTTTGTTAATGGTATATATCTCCATGATGTCGTCTTTGCTATCAAGTTCTGCGATTTCTTCGATTGTTGAGACCGCATATTCTTTGTGTTTATTGACAAGAGAAATTGTCTTGCGTCGCAAAAGTCCGACAGATATTCTATCTATTTTCTTTGTTATTGCACGACGCGCCTTCAATAAAATATCAACAATACGTTTAATATTTAGAGCGAAGATAATTATCTCGATAACCAACCAAATGATCAATCCTACCCAATATCCAGTACCAGGTGGGAATGTATGTCGGCGTGCTAGATCGTAAATAATAAACGAAATCGTAATAGTGTTGAATGATGTGTATATCATGGAACCGGTGCCCAGATCACCAAGAATATCAAGACGTGTTGATTTTGCCGCAATGGTTATAGGGAATTTATTTTCAAAATCAATATTGATTTCATACATATAATATAATGCAAATACAAAGACTCGCGTAATTACAAAAGCTAATGCATATGAATCGGGATCGGCGCTGAAATCCTTGATTGATTCGATGACGCTAAGACCCATTCGGACGAGATATAATGCAATACCACCGGCAATACATGTCATTAACATGGTACGTATGCCGGCAAAACCAACATTTAGTGCTTTAGTTGAGAAAGTATTATCGGTATGTAGATCAGTCATATTGATATTTTGGATGTCAGAAACAATTAAATGTCCGGCTTTTATTATAAGAGATTATTCTTTTCAATTGTAAAAAATAATTAAAAATTGCATTTTCCCAAAGTATATTCTGAGGCCTATATCATTTGCAACGGTTTCCTTGCAAAAATATGTCATCAACCAGCGAGGAGGCACGGAGTGATGAGGGGACCGCGGGGGCGAGGGCAGACATTGTTCTGAAGATAATCGAGATCACTGGGGGTATCAGTCCTGAGGCAGCGTTGGACCAGTCGGTGCTTGTAAATCGCCAGGTAGGGGCGGGCCTCGGTGATGAGGTATCGGGAGTCCTCACGGATTTGTTACCAATGGTAGCAAAAGTTCCTCGTCACGAGAGGGGCACATCGTCTCATGGGACGTGTATATTCGCGGTGGCGACCCTTTCGTGGCTGATGAACGGGGTGGAGACGCACCTCCTTCCTCAAGGAGTTGGTGATACTATCATCAGGTGTCGGATCAGAAAAGATCTAAAAATCGGGTTAGCTTCCATGCAAGTTAGGGTTGATGATTTTCAGAGAATCAGACACTGAGGTTGTTGGGTTTGGGTTGATGATTTTCAGATACTTGGATCATGGTACCAACAATCTCGGGACCTGCAATAACTGTCACCACAAGTGGTGACACAAGGGGATACGCGAATATCAGCAACCTTGGGATAGTTAATGTCTCCCGCCTGGAGATGTAACTGTTTTTTTGTTGAAGATAATATGAAATCGATACAACAACCATCATCGGAAATTAATATCCGAATAACAAAATTGACTTTTCCCAATACTAAAACGAGAAGGAACGACACACAATTCGTTTTTCCTATTGTTTGCATTCTATTCCGTGCGATGGCTTTCGTACCAATTTTTGCTGGTGGGGCGTCTCAGGAACCAGATAAGGAACTTGAGTGTGTTGACCCCGGAATAAGGGATATGCAACAGAAACTGACTGATCGGTCAATCCGTCGGAATGATGGTCGCTACATCCCACTGGGTGAGGATGAGCGGTCGTGGTATCTGTGGTCAATCCGGAATGCTGATGGGTCGTTTTGCACCACATGCAAGATCAGCTACAAGGGCGTGGTTGATGTATTTATCGCTGTTGAGACTGAGGCGGATGATACTACGGTAATCATCGCCGAGGTAGGGCTGACGACCCTTTTCCCAATTAGTGCACACCTAAAGGTGTGCAGGGAACTGGAGGAGCTGTTCGTATGGTTGCACCGCGTGATGCACGAGACCGACATCGCCATCCGGGAGGAAGAGCGGATGGATGATCGTGCATTCAAGGAGGAGTCTAGCGACACCTTTGATGCGTTCATCGGTGATATGTCTTAATTGGCACTACGGTTGTACGCCACGGTCAGAGCAGACCGATAAAAAATCTGGTTCACAGACCTGTGTATGTGTGTTGGTTCGTCGTGTCCAGCATATTAATTGACCTCTACTTGGGTGTAACATCCAACTAAGTTGCCAGCGAAAATAATCGGGATGTCTGACGCGTGGCTGCGTTGATTGACTTTCATCCTGGGGCCGGAGTTATGCGATCTCATGAGTCGTTACACTTTTTTGGTAAAATAAAATATCAGTGAAAGGTCATTTGTCAATAAAAAATATATTCATCGGATTTTTTATTGACAAATCATCTTTGAACTAAAAAGAATATTTACATTTTAAAACAAAGACAATTGTTGATCAGAAAAAATGGCAAGCATTTATGGATTAAAATCAAAAATGGATTCTCTCCAAATTCATAGAGATCAGATAATGGCTTTCGAGGCACGTTCTCGTGATCCAAGAAGTTCAAGTATACCATCCTATGCGAAAACACATACAATTATATTAGATACATCGAATTGTACATTTGATGATGGTAAAGTGGAGGCAATGGTTGTCGATGGAACACAAACAACAACAGGGTTACCAGTCAAAAGTGTCGTAATACCAGATACAGAACATGTGGCAAAGTTTATTATATATGGATTTGCAATTGCCAGAGAATATGGGGGATCAAAGGCATATGATATCACATCAACAGATGTACATGGTTATTTAAGTGTTGATGGATCTGTCGAAAAATATCCATCATTTTTATTTAAGGCATCAACGGGATATTCATCAGCGTGGACATATCTAACACCAATAAAAAGTACGTATATGTTACCAACACTACGACCGGTTAGAAGTTCAATCGGAATACAACTGAAAACAGCAACAAAAACAATTAATTTTCCAGCAACGCAATATATTTGTTCTGGTGTATCTATTGGGTCTGCCGATGTGACATTAACAATACCAACAACAGAAGATTTGACGACAAGTGATATTGTAACAATTAAAGAACTTGGATTATTTAAAACACCCGTAACAGATGCGTTAGTTTCTGGAACATTTAAGGTTGCAAACCCTACAGGAATCATTAGATTTATTGCTGACTTCAAAGATACATATACCATAACATTTGAAGTAAATGGAATATATAGACCAGTAGCACAAACATATACAGTTACTGTGACGGAATTGAGATATAATGGTGGCACCGAAACTTTGACATTTGAGTCAACAACAGTTATTAGTCCCGCACCGGCATTGACTGATACGATTACGGTTGATGAGTATTCATTGTCAGGTTCATCTATTACAGATGTAATAACAACAAAAAAGTTTTGTGTTGATAATGGCGGTCCATCAATATCAAGTGTGCCGACAACAATAACCGTTGAGGCTGAATCACGTGCTAGCCATATACCGATTGATGTTGTGACGATGACATCAGACTTAACACATTTAGAATTAGCAACAATATAAATCGTTTGCGGAAATATTTAGAATCCTCTTAGACATTTTTCTTCGATAAGATCTTTATAGGATGATAATATTTTTGCTGAAAGTGATTTCAGATCAATAAATGACAAATCTGGTATATCAAGTTTTTGAACAAATTCAGTATATTTGTTATGTTCCTCCATATATAGTTCGTACACTCTGGACATAAAGTGTGGTGTTTCCTTGCCATCATACTCATGTATTCGATAAAAATCTATTTTTTCTTCTGGTACCCACTTAACCCGAAGACTTGCATATTCACTGCTGGCATCATCATGTAGTATTTTTTCAATAATAAAAGCCAGATAATAATCATGTCGATAAATTTCACAAGAAAGAAATGATATTTCAGATCCATGATGTGTTTCCATTAGTTCTTTACAAGTATCACTCATTTCCCACCCACCATAACAACTGTTATATATGATAGGTACTAATTTATCATGCTCCATCTTAAATGCATCTTCGTTATATTCATCACTTGGGTCTGACATTTTTTTTGTTGTTCTTTTTTTGATGATAAATAAATATATTCAATTTTAATATGCAAAATAATTTGAATACGAATTTAAAGTATAAAAAAAGAATAACAAAAAAAAATGTCAGACCCCAGTGATGAATATGTACCGCCCCCAGGAGAGGTGGTTGGTGATATGTCGACATTTGGACTATCTCAGGTGGAATCAGCAATAATGGTTGGAAAAAACGAATATGCTAAGTCATATATGTTGGTATATATAGCATCAGCGGAAGATAAAACCGAGGATGAACGAACGGTGGCACAAGCACATCTATTTGGGGCATTATTGGAACATGAAGAAATCGATCCGGGTTATAGTGTTATTATAATACAGCAACCATCAAAAGAAGATATACCATACGCAATGAGATATTTATTAACGCGGACGGATGAACCAGTATTACCTGAGACACGGGATCGTTATACAGCCTTTTTGGAGACATTACAGGAGTGTTGCGAACAAGATCCTGGTACTAAATTAATGACAGTAACAACTGGAATACGTCGGGGCGGTGAAGGTGGGCAGGACGACATCGAAACCAGAATCCATAAAGAATTACAATTAAGTTTATTACGTGATGGGTTAATGAATTTAGGGGCGATTTTATCACGTGGTCCGTCATTGAAAATATATTCATTAAGAGTTGAAAAAGATAATCCGAAGGACCCGGCACCACCGCAGGATCCAATTGGGACAGAACGTTTAACAGAGAAATAAATTAATAGGTAATGTTTTTTTTGAATGTACATGAATAAGATGTAATATAAGTGCATATTGATATCAGTTAGTAATATAATGTCGGCACCGGATTTACATCATAGGTCAACATTTTCATTGATTCCACATGGCTCATCGGTGTTGGTAGCATTAAGTGGTGGTCGAGACTCAGCATATGTAGCAAATTTGCTAAACAGTCAAATCCGGATATCAAAGGTTGTTGGTGTGTTTTTCCGAACGAAAACGACGACGGATTCGGATGTCTCTCAGGTAACAAATGTGGCAAGCAGAATTGGTCTCGGCTTAATTATTGTCGATGCAAGTGAGATGTTTGACATATTAGTTCATGATATTGAAGACGCTTTGGAGGCATTTCAAATGCCTAATATTTGTGGAATATGTAACAAAAAAATCAAATTTGGATGGTTATTGGATTTTGCACTACGATCTGGATATGATTATATTGCAACTGGTCATTACATCAAACTACTATCTACCGAATACAGTGTTGTTATTGGAAAGCCAGTAGATCCAACAAAGGATCAGAGTTATTTTCTGGCACAAGTACCAAAGGAAAAATTAAAATATATATTATGTCCTCTTGGATATGAAACAAAAAAATATATAACATCAGTATTGGAACACACAGAAATTCCGATTGCGAAAGAGTCGATGGATATATGTTTCATTAAACGCCCACTGACATTTTCCAGATATTTTGCCCGACGAATCACATGCACGGGTGGTGAAATTGTATCACCCACTGGAAAACACATTGGAAGTCATGATGGCGTTGAGTTATATCCAATTGGGAAGAAACTACATGGTAAATATATTGTTGAGAAAAAACATGATGGAACTATTGTAGTCGGCACCGAAGACGATTTACTATCAGACATAATTCGAATTGGTGATATTAATAGTTTTATTGATCTGGATGAGATTGGATATGATACATCCGTAGGAGCTTTTAGAAGCCCCGATGAGTTATCACCAGATGAAAAAACGGAGGAAATATTATATGCGAAAGTTCGAAGCGGTGGGGGAATGATTGAGTGTGTATTAATTGCTGACGGAGATGGGTTTTGTGTTACGTTGGAAAAATCGATAATACCGCCAGATAAGGGTCAATTCTGTGTAATATATTGGAAAGATTTATTAGTACTTGGTGGCGTTGTTCGATAGATGTGTAAATATTTTTTTGTTGAAATAAAATTGAAGACAGAATATAATATGTAAAATATATCTCTTGAAAGAAAAAAATGGCACCAATTGTTCTTGTTATTGATGGTGAAATTGGTGCTGGTAAATCAACCTTAGTTGGCATATTAGCGGAACATTTAACATCTAAATATGGATTAAATGTACAAACCATTTACGAACCAGTTAAGTCTTGGCTTGATTGTGGTATTCTGACGGCGTTTTATGAAAACAAAAAAGAGATGGCGTTTCCATTTCAGATAAAGACATTCACCTCACGTGTTGATGCGGTAATTGAGGCAGTGAAGGAAATACCTGATGCTGATATATATATAGCAGAAAGATCAATATGGACTGATTATTTATTTATGTTACATGTTAAGGAAATGGGGTTGTTAGATGATTCAACGGAAGGTACACCTGGAGAAATGCTGTTTGGTATATATAAGGAAATATGGAAACATTGGAAAGATCTATTGCCGGTTGTTCCAACCCATCATATTTATTTAAAACCAACCATGATAACATGTATGGATCGTGTTACTGAACGTTGTCGGGACGGCGAACCAAGTGGTGTTACTTTAGAATATCAGGAATCATTAAGACGTTATCATGAAGCGTATTTAGAGGGGAAACATCCGGATTTAGTATGTAAATTTCCGGAAGATACGAATCCGGAAAATGTGTTAGTTATACCGCATGGTCTTGCTGATGCTGATTTTCGGGGTAGTCCGGATTCAGATGATATTGTGACAATAATATCAGAATTTTTGAAAATAGAATAAAAAAAAACATCATTATTTTTATTTATTTATTGGAAACGCATTTTATAATTTTCACGATCAGACAATATGACATTTTCGCCATCATCATTAATAGAAGTAGTAGTTAGTTTTTCACTAGTCACCCATAGAATTAAACCAGCTACAACAATCATTGCTGTAATAACCAGACCAGCTATTAGTTTAATTCTTTCATATTTATTATAGTCACTCTCGGCACTGACTGCAACACCAGCAAGGGTGTCTTTCCAGCTTGGTTTTTCATCGGATATTTTTTTGTAGGGTACACTCATATTCAAATATTTATGTGTTTTATTCTTTTTATTGCAAAATATTAATTTTTATAAATTGAATACAATCAAATAGATTTACAATTGTATTGAAAATACTGAACATCAATAAAATAAACATGTCTGAGGATAAGCGTGATGCTACCCTTTGGGAACGTGTGGTGATGGAAAAATGGACAGATTCATCCACTGAGGCGGATATGTCATTTGGAAGTCATATATATGATCGTATTGATGAACTGCATGTTGGGCTACCAAAACATGTGTTGTATGATGGTCCACCATTTGCAACTGGTAGTATGCACTATGGTCATGCTTGTGTTGGTATTTACAAAGATATCGATACACGTTTTCATTCGATGAATAGTTTTGATGTATCACGAAAAATCGGATGGGATACACATGGTATCCCAGTCGAAAACATAGCGAATCATGAACTTGGGATAACATCTAAGAGTGATGTATATGAAATGGGAATTGGAAAATATAATAATAAATGCGAGGAAATCATTAAGACGTGTGAATCAGATTGGTCAAAGAAAACCGAACGATTAGCGCGTTGGGTTAATAGTCGCGGTGCCTATCACACATGTGATCCAGAATATATGGAGTCGGTGTGGTGGACATTTGCCGAATTATATAAGAAAGATTTAGTTTATCATGGTATGAAGATCTGCCCATATTCAACTGGATTAGGTACACCATTATCAAACTCGGAGGCGAAGGATGGTTATCGTTTAACACTCGATACATCCATTTGTGTAGGTGTTCAAATTCAGAAACACGAATTAAAACCAGAATCTGCATTTATTCTTGATGTGCCGGAAGTGTATTTGGTGGTCTGGACGACAACCATTTGGACGCTTCCGTCGAATATGTCTGTTTGTGTTAATCCTGATATTAATTATATTTTGATTCGTGATAAGAAAACGGAACTATTCTTGATAATTGGTGAGAATGGAATCAAAACTATTTATACAAAAAAAGAACTCAAGAAAAATCCTTATGAAATAATCACCAAATTTAGTGGTGAATGTTTGGTCGGTCTACGATATACGCCCCTGTTTGGTGATCCCGATAGAACTCTTTTCGTGTGTGGTGATAGTTATGTTACTGATAAATCCGGTACTGGTGTGGTACATATGGCACCAGCGCATGGTATTGATGATTATCGGGTATGTGTGACCAATGGTGTGATTGAACGGGATGGTTCTGATATGTTATGTTTTGTGAACGACGGCGGGTGTTTCCGTGAAGATATTACTGATATGGATAATAAATTGTCAATCATTATTGGGCGTTATTTCAAGGATACAGAAAATGAAATTGTATCATTGATTAAAGAAATGGGACGTGGTGAAATCATTCGATTATCACAGTGTGAACACGATTATCCGTTTTGCCCCAGAACGAAAACCCCATTGATTTACAAGCCGGTAAATGGATGGTTTGTGAATATTCAAAAAATCAAAACCAGAATGATTGAATTAAACGACGCGGTTCGCTGGCATCCGGAACACATCGGAAGCGGGCGATTTTTGAATTGGTTAAAAAACGCGGAAGATTGGTGTATTTCCCGGGATAGATTTTGGGGAACACCGATACCGATTTGGACTGATGGCGACGAACATTTCGAATGTATTGGAAGTATTGAAGAATTATGTTCACGAATGTGTATTAAATCGGATACAACTGATTTGGTTAAAATATTACAAGAAAAATTAATTAACGATCTACATCGAGAATCAATCGATGAAATTACAATATTATCAAAAGATGGGACAAAGAAACTACATCGGATTCCGTATGTTCTTGATTGTTGGTTTGAGTCCGGTTCAATGCCTTGGGCGCAACATCATTATCCATTTGAAAATGTAAAAAAGTTCGAATGTGAATTTCCAGCGGATTTTGTGTGTGAAGGATTAGACCAAACCCGTGGTTGGTTCTACTCTTTGATGGCTTTATCAACAGCGATTTTCAATAAAGCACCATATAGAAACGTGATGGTTTCCGGAATTATTGTCGGAAAGGACGGTAAAAAACTTAGTAAATCAGATAAGAATTATACGGATTTATCGGATATTCTTGAAAGATACGGAGCCGAACCATTAAGATTTCGTGCAGTTAATTCTGGATTATCAAAGGCACAGAGTGTAACAATCAGTGAATCATCATTACAAGATGCTACGCGTGATGTTATTCTTCAACTTGCAAATAGTCTGAATTTTATGACTGAACATGGGTTAGCGTTCAAAAGTGTTAATGGTGTAGGAATAACAGAGAAGAAAATTGAGATGAGAAGTATGACTAGTGGTTTACCAATTACAGATCAAATGGATATTTGGATTTTATGTGAGACAAAACGATGGCATGCCTGTATGCAACATGCATTGAGGACCTATGAATATAGTACTCTCGGCAAACATATTTTGGAATTCATCAAAACGCTGAATACGCAATACATTCGTTTGAATTATCAACGATTGAAGGGTCGTAGTTCTGATCCAAAATCATGGCATAGTTCATTACTGACATTATGCTATGTATTACATGATCTTGCTATCACTATTGCCCCAGTATTACCATTTATGGCGGAACATATTTTCCAACGATTGAAAGAACATTTCATGCCGGATTTGGAGGTATCTGTTCACTGTTGTCTATATGAAATGCTGTTTTGTAAAAATCAAAATAAGAAGTCGCCAGTAACTATCGAAAGATTTATTTCGATGGATGAACTCGGAAAGAAGACACGTGGTACGATTTTATCTGGTTCAGAAGACACAACATATTCATTAGGAATAATGGATTGCGGACGACTTTCACCGAAATACATTGATCAATTAGCTGAGGATCTACAATTACTTGAGCTACGAATAATACCGTTACATAAATATAAGAATATCGTATGTGAACCGAATCTATCCGTCATCGGTAAACATATGAAGAAGGATACAAAGGATGCAATAAAAATCATATCGAAATTAAGCCAAAAAGATCTTCTGGATTTCCGGGAAAGGGGATATTTTGCTGGATTTATGGGTGATCGGCTTATTACGATCATGTCCAGTTATGTCCGATTTAGTATTGAACTTAATATCGATTTGATAATTAGTGATGAATTGTTTGGTGATGTAGCGGGTGATGATCTTATTTGGAAAACATGTCCAACAACCGGTCGAACATTCATCATGGATGTCAGACAAAATGATAAAACTAAGCGATCGATGATTGAACGCGAATTAGTACAGATCATTCAAAGAACACGACAAAAAGCGGGTATTAGAATCATGGACCCAATTTGGATCTTCTATGAATTTTCTGCGGATTTGATGCCGTTTGTTGATTCATGTAAATTGGCTGAAAGGACCCGTGTATCTTTCTATAATGGCGTGGCACCGGATGGCTGTCATATAATTACGGAAAAATGTGGTGTTGTGGAACGACCCTGGATCGTTGATGGATCATATAACATTCGAATTTGTAATGATGTTACAGATGAAATGTTAAAAAAATATAGCGAATATATATATGAATAGGTATTAAATATATATTTTTTTTTCTTCAAACAAAAAACTCGAGAAAATCGAGAAACAGGAATTTTTTTACTCGAGAAACAGGAATATTTTTACCCAAACAAGACTGGAGACAACATCGCCGGTGACGGTTCCGGAGAAGTATCTACCAAGGTTGTCTCAACCGGTAGAGACGTCTCGACCCGGAGCACATGATCGTCCCGGGGCTTCTTCGCCTCCCTGGTTGAGACATCACATGTCTCACACCTACCCCGCTTCCGGGATGATTCCGCCAACGGACGATCTGCCGCAGATGAATCGAGAAACTGTCCATCCTCGCCTACGGGCCTTTCTGGGAACACTCTGTTCCACGCGGCCGTGAACCCATCATCTCTGCCCTTGGTCGATAACGCCTCGTATTTCTCCTGATCTTCCAACCACTCGTCGTATCTCGTTGTGTGGTATCTCGTTGTGTGGGGCCGACGCCAATGGCTCATATCAGCCATATCAGCCATATCCAGGGACTCATCATCCGATGTCCAACATGGGCTTGGTGGACATGATGAACCTGATAAATACGACGGAGGTGCTTGATGGTCCATGTTCTCGATTTGGAAGGATGTGGGGGGATTTCTAATTATATCTTGGACCCATTCATTTTTTTTTATTAATTTATGAACACCGTTTTTTCAAGCATAGACCGTCCTTCACCATATTAGAGAATATGAATCCAAGCAAAAATATGTGTATACCAGTTATGAGTAATGGTTTGTTGTGATGCACACATTTTCTTATGGAAATAATAATGCTGGCGATACCACTGATTCCTAACCCCACTCTATAAAAATATTCATTGGACATATTTGTAATTAATATGGTTTTGTCTAATGATATGTGTTTTAAATAAAAAAATAATTATATATATATAATTATTCACTTGTTGGGCTTGGACATAAATCAGCGGATACACATGCAGATGGTATACCATGTAATGATGCATCTTCAACAAAAGAACGATTGTCATCGAGGAAAATATGTGGGGCAATGGTTTTCAAGATTGGTGTTTTTTTAACACCTGAAAGCATAAACATTTCATCTGTATGAATGCCCCATTTTTCGAATGTGGTCATAACACGATATGATGAAGTATCACCACGTGATGTGGCAAGATATGTGCGAAATGGACAATCAATATCTTTTTCTTTACAGATTTTTTGTGCGTTTGCGATAAGTGTTAAAAATGGTTTTAATGGACCATCTGGTAGTGGAATATCTTTTTTGAGTTCTTCATGTTCTCGAAAAGCGTGTAACCCACTTTTATCATATACTGCCTGGGCTTCATCCGAAAATAAAACCGAATCACCATCAAAGGCTACGCGCAATTGGTCACTAATACTATCCGTTTTTATATCAGTATCGATATCAATTGGCGATAACATACTCGGTGATGGCACAATACCTGTTGGTATAACTAATTGTGCCGCAGGTAATCCGGCTGATAATGCGGTTGCAACACTTTTAGAATTTAGGGATAAAAATAAACTAATATCATATGCATGGAGATAACGAGTTATGTCCGTACCACCCGTGAAGAAAAACTGTGAAATCGGCAAACCATAAAATTCAACTGATTTCATAACTCTTGCTCCTGCCGGAAACGGATCATTTCTACTGATGATGGCGACTTGAATATAATCGGTACCTATTTTTGTATTAAATTTTAGTAATTTATCAACAAGATCAAATCCGACACCTTTTTCAAGAGGTGTTGATATATGTTCTTTTTGGTATTCATGAAAAGCATCTAATCCCTTTTCCTTAAAAATTTTATGTTCATATTCAAGGTTAAATAACACCCGTGTTGTTACAGCAATCCGTGTTACCTTGGAAATCATTTTCGGTATTTTAATTATCATAATTGATAATCAATTTTTATCAAAAAATATAACGATCTTATTATGTTGTGAAACCTGGCATAGCAAGTAAAACTCTTTCATGTGCCTCGTGATATTTACTTCCACCTGGGAAAGAGGAAACGATTTCATGTGGTGGTGTAATACGTATTTCTTCAAGCATACGAAATCTGCATTTCCGCCGATAACGCCTTAATAAACAATAAGCCATCAGAAATAATCGACATTTTCTGTTATATAATAGTTTGTCATTAATTTCTACCAGATTATGATCTAGCAATAGTATTGCGATCCGCCAACGCTTATGTATGATCAATCGAGTTAAGCCAACCGTATTGAGCTTATAACGTGTACAGCCATAGTCAATCAGCAAACGTATACCGGCGTCATTGGCATGTGCAACAGCATCACGAGTATACAACGAGCCGAATCCATTTTCCATAAGCCATTGAAATACGATTTTTTGTGCTGAATACAAACTTTTGGATACATAATCAATGATAGCAACACCCGGTGTGATATATTTGAACGAAAATGGTTTTCCATATTGTATGTCCAATAAATCATGTTCTTTCAGCCAATTTAGTAGTTGCATATCACCACGAATGCACGCGCTAAGTGCTAACTCCTGAAATTCAGTCAATGCTGTATATGTTAAGAACCAGTTCATTGCCTCAAACTGCTTGGTATCGATCGCGAGTGTTATATATTCTGGACGATGTTCATATAGGTCATGTTCATGCAACCATGTCAAAGCATGTGTTTGGCTGGTTGTCACAGCACCACGGATAAATTGGCGAACGCAGTACGTTTTATTATTTGCAAGATGATCGGCGTCCGGATCCCACATCCCAGATACACCGAAATCGCGACGAATAAACGTATTCTCATGCGTGTATTCACTTAGCATATCAGTTTTGATTGGTTCACACGTCATGAAGTTATGTGTTCTCATGAGGTTAAACATATCAACACTCCCGGCTCGACCGGCAATAAATGCTAATTTTTGTGGATGCAGTAATTCAATCCCTTGGTCAACAAATGTCTTATATAATTCGAAAAGCCGTCCGGTTTTTGCATATTTATCGACCAGATATTCCCCATATTTGGAGTAACCATGGTCATGTAGCCATCGTTTTGAACTGATAAAACGATCAATGGCTCCGACACTATCGTCGGGCTTATCACTATCTTTTTCTTCTAGAGACATTATTTATCACCGATAACAGCCAGCTCTTTAAACTCTTTATAATCTATTCAAAAAAAATAATAATAGAAAAATCACCAGCCATGTGCGCGCCGTAGTCTTGCAAATGCCAATTGTGCCTCATAATATGTATATTCTTTTGATCGTGATTTTGTAACATCCAGTCGTGCTTTACCATCCGATAATACACTAATAACGGTTGTCATTATTGTTGTTACTTTATTGATCGGTGACCATCCATCCGAGGTAAGCATATCCATACAAACACAACCGCCAATAGTGATATGTCCAGTTTGTTGTTTAAAAATAGGATTTGTAACACGAAGAAACGGCGCGAAACCTGGATATGTTGGAGAGAAACGCAGTTCGAAATTGATAGTTGATATATCATTTGCTATCATATCTTTATATAAAGACTCATCTTTAGGAAACATATCAATTGGTATTGAGACATTCCAGATGAGAAAATTTTCTTCGGACACTGAAACATGAAATCTGGCATCCATGCAAAGTTTGACTTCTTTTTTTAGTCGTTTGAGTGTTTTTGATGATGGTGTTATGGATGATTTTTTAGCGAATGTGGCAACCTTTGTTTGATCAGTACTGGTTATCGATCCGGATGAAAACGGTTTAACACCAGATAATTCAATTAATAATTTACCATTTGGGGTACCATCTTCAACAACAATTAATTTTTTTAATTTAATTTCCGGAGATTGTGGTATCACAAATATATTGGTTGTTTTTTTGCATTTTAATGCAAGTTCTTTTGGTATGTCATAGACACCTAAAATAAATAAGCCGGTTTTACCCGTTGTTGCATAACTCTTCGCCAGATCTACACTATCACTCATATACATACCAGAACCATAAGCGGCAGCATGAGACATATATTTGGTGTTACTCATGGATTGAAGTCCGGTTGTAATGATACTATACCAATTAGTGGTATTACTGCCATGTGCAAGACTAACAAACATCGAAGGATCAGGCGGTTTAATGGAATCATCATCAAAATTAATAACATTGAAAACACGAACCCGTAGTATTTTTGGCGTTTTTCCCCCAGTTGTTAAATTATCTCGATAACGAAGTTTAAATCGTAATAAATTAGATGATAATACCCATTTGATTACAGCGTATAGATTGTTATCTTCATCGTAAAAAGCTTTATCTGAACCAAGTTTTTTGATATGTTTGATGATTGTTCGGGGTTTTACGGTTTGGAGTAATTTCATGAATACATCAAGATCAATTTCCGGATATGCTTTCTGAATTAAATCAACACGTTTATTTGTTGGATTTAGAGTTTCTCGTGCTAAAGTTAGTAAGAACACAGACTCATCTCGTTGTTTCTTAACTAAGTCATATATATAATTATCACCCGTAAATATAGAACGTGCGTGTTTTTCACATTCGGACATACCACAGATCTTGGTATCTGGAATATCACATGTTTTACTACAGATTAAACACGTTTCAAAGTGTTCTTCTGGTTTTGACATATTGATATTTTCATATATAATTATTGCGTTCAATTTTTAAAAATTGAATTGTTCCAATAACAGTTTAGAAGGCTAGACACCTTCTCTTAAACATTATCGTTGGAGTGGTTCTTAGTCAATTTTGATCATCAAGGATGTCTGATGCAGATATTAAGCGGGCGTTGGAGGCGTCGAGAGCGTCCTATGCGGAGGAAATGACTTTCGAGCGGGTGTTGGAAACATCGATCGCAGAGGAGGCTGATAGGTCTGCACGTGAATCGCGAGCAGGATACAGTGCCATGCAGCTGCGTGACTGCCCGTCACACATGGAACACCTGGTGCACTCGCGGCGTGCGTGGGAGTGTGTCTGCAGCTTTTACAACATCTTGGGGGGCCACAGGTGTCGTAAATGTGGTCATGATCGTGTGATGTCCCTGAACGAGGTTGGGGAGATCGCACACAACGATGCGGTTGAAGTCGAGGGCGCAATCGAGGTCGCAAAGTGCTTGGCCGCCCTTGAGGCACCGATGGTGCCCTCGGAGCGCACTAAGTCCGGCGGGACTGATGATGCGCTGGCGCGTACCCTAGAGATGTCTCGACTGTCTTACACGATGAGTACTCCTGCGACACCTGAAATCCTCAGGGATGCAGCAATGATCTTCTCGGATCGGGTTGAAAGGAATCTCGATGGGAGCAACGAGACCATTCTTCTGTCCGACGAAGGACACCTGTCCATGCTTGTCGGTGGTACTGAGGTGCGCATAGTGAACGGTTGTGCGCTGGCCTCAGTGGTCGTCTCGTTACTCCGATCGCCTGGGTGCTCTTCCTTGGCGATGACGTACCTCGCACGCGGGCTAGTCCTATTGGGGGCTGGTTTGTTCCACCGGTGTGCAAAGATTACGCCAACCATTGGCGTTGTTGAAGCCCTTGTTGCGGGTCGATTGTCTTGTGCTGGTGCCGGCGAAAAGACGCTTCCGGACATGTTCGGGATGCATATGGGCATCCGACAGGTTCAGACCGCGTCAGCGCGCTTCGGTACTGCCGCGTCGTCTGGTGACCCGAGGCATGAGGTGCCAACGGTGCTAGTAACCCGTAAGGGAGAACTAGCCCAAGTATGCGAGGGGGGCAAGCGGTCGGCGACCGTTGCGCATTCTGGCGGCCATTTCGAACCCAGTCGGCGATCCGGTGACACCTGGATGGCTACGGCGCATTTCCACGTGGAGAAGCGGGGCGGTAAGCGTTTCATCTTCGTCTCCACAAAGATAGGAGACGTGAGTCTCCGGGAAATGTGTGATCGTCGGAAGAGGGACGCGTTCGTGGCTGAGTGTACGCGGTGATGATAAGGCGGTTTAAGCCGTCACTTTGGGTATGGTTTTGTTACCACTCCACATGGCATCTATATGTTACATTGATATCGTAAATAACACGAGATGGTTGATCTTAGTGTGTCTTCGGACGCAAATCAATCAGGTTCGCAATTCCTTAAATTTGTGTATGTGTGTTGGTTGTCGCGACTAGCATATTAATTGACCTCTACTTGGGTGTAACATCCAACTAAGTTGCCAGCGAAAATAATCGGGATGTCTGACGCGTGGCTGCGTTGATGGACTTTCATCCTGGG
>Ga0233447_1001132_pt1 | contig 24032 bp, 21 predicted proteins | sample SI_124_October20_3_FD_183014 | JGI IMG/M metagenome (GOLD analysis project Ga0233447, IMG submission 183014) | Seawater microbial communities from Saanich Inlet, British Columbia, Canada - SI_124_October2016_135_MG | ecosystem: Environmental > Aquatic > Marine > Inlet | place: Canada: British...
CTGCTGGAATAAATGCTCTTGTTACTAACAATTGAGGTCTGCCGTAAGTATAAATTTCTATAGGGACAGGTGATTTTTTAAGTAAACGGTTAATTTCATCTTTTTCCAATTCTATCCAGGCTTGTACTTTATTGAGTTTAAAACCTGCTTTTATGCAGATTGTTTTTATCTCATATGCAGCGGATGAGTTACAAACTGGTAGCGGAAATGAGGTTGAAATCTGAATATCTTTGTAGTTTTTAAGCAGTTCGAACCCATATAGGGATGTTACACGAAACTTTCTATGTCCTTTTTTTGCTGCTGCTCTAATTTTTCTGCTAGTATTATTTAAGTCATACTCAAAACAATAGTTTGGGAGTAGTATTTCGTCTGTTGTATTGTCAAAATCTTCAAGGGAATGAATTGTTGTACTATCTTCAACAGGATTACTTCTTCCTACTTGTAGGTGGACAGATTTATCGGATAGGAATTTTTGGTTGGATACAGAATTATGATATACTTCTTTAAACCTTTTTAATCCTTGTAATAAGTTGTGATTTAATTGTTGCGGCGAAATTTTAACAGTAAACCAGTTCCAAAATTCACGTCTGGCTTTTTTTAGTTCGCTAGCTGGTAGAAAAAGGTTGGCACTGATTGACACATTTATTTTTCCAGCCCTATATTCTTTTGAATTTGACGCTTGAAATTCTTCTATTACAGTGTTTGACGTAAGGCTGTGTTTCAGGGCATTAGAAATAGCCATTTCTTTTTTCCAAATAGGCAATTGAGGGATATTACCTATTTTTGCTGACAACCCTTTATTGCTTATGCTAATATCGATATCTGTACTATGAGAAGATGTAGGCAAATTTGCTATTCGGCTAGTATGGTCTCCACCACTTTCACCTATTTTATATACTATACCATCTTTAGGGATTTCTTTGTCGCAATGAATAAAGCATGTATTGCCTTTGGTCGCTTTTGTAACATGTTTTTCGTTTAATGACAGTTTTGTAATAGTTATGGTCGGACCTTCATCTCCTGATTTAGGTTGAACTCTGATCCTGTCTCCGATGTGAAGTCTCTGAGTCAGCGACATGAAAAATCCATTTTCCTTAATATTAACTATTCTGCCATATGGTTGTCCAGAAACTCCAAGTAGTCTATGTTGTATAACATCTCTGCAAGAATCAAGGTCCCGAAATCCTGATGACCACTTTCTCCCTAAGGAACGACTTAAAGTGTCTCTAGCTTTTTTTAGAATGGCTGTGCTGTTCTCGTTTGGATGCGCATCTAGTATTAGCCTATAAGCAGAAACAACATTTTTAACATAGTCGGACTTCCTCAGTCTACCTTCTATTTTTAGTGAACTTATGCCGATTTGCTTTAATTCTTGGATGGCATCAAGAGAATAAAGATCTTTTGTTGAAAAGAAAAAGCCATTACCTTCGTTGCCGTAATATCTCCTGCGGCATGGTTGTTTGCATTTTCCTCTATTACCACTCCATCCGCCTAGCCAAGAGGATAAAAGACAGTTGCCAGACATAGAACAGCATAGAGCGCCATGTATAAACACCTCAGTTTCAATGATACTCTTTTTGACGATCTGTTTTAGCTCATCCATAGAAACCTGACGTTCAAGTATTACGCGTTTTATTCCGAGTTTAGATGCAAAATTAACACCCGCGCTATTGTGTATTCCCATTTGAGTAGATGCATGTATTTCGAGAGTTGGGAAATACTCGCGGATTATCCTTAATACGCCTATGTCCTGAACTATTACAGCATCAGGATGGAGGCATGATACTTCGTACAACTGATCAGCAACTTCTTCGAGCTCGGACTCTTTGATTAACGTGTTGAATGTGAGATAAACTTTTTTGTTTATTTTGTGCGCATAAGTTATAAGTTTGGACATTGCTTCTAGAGAAAAATTTTCAGTTCTTTCTCTAGCATTGAATTTTGGTAAACCGGCATAAACGGCGTCTGCACCGTAGTCAAAAGCGGTAAGGCCTGCAGCCAAGCTTCCAGCTGGTGCCAGAAGCTCAGGTGTTTTATATTTTGGATTTTTCATAGCGAAAATATATCATAATATTTTTGCTTTGAAAACTTTTATTAAAAACTTATAACTTATTTCGCTGTTTTAGGACTTTATGATATACTCAACGTGGTCATAATTGGCACTTTTTAAGCTTGCGTTTTAGACCCAAAATGTGGCAGAGCGACTGTGTTAGAGTCGTCGCTCCTAGAGCGTAGCTTGAAGTGATTATTTATTACCTTTTGAGGCATAACTTGAAGCATAACGGGTTAAAACTATCTGGATAGCTAGTTGGTTAGCCTGAAAACCCAACAAAACTGTTAACCTAAAAAACTTTAAGTCTGCAAATAGTCGTGACTTTCTGCTCATAATTAAAGAATTAAGGAATGATTTTATTTTTTTTGGCACAGCTTTTGCTACCAGTTGATCTGGTGTATGGTATCTACTATTTTAACTTGCATTGGGAATTTAGTTTTTAGCAATAGAGTAGGTCCTTTATTTTTTTATTGAACTTAACTGTAATGCTAGCTGGAAGTGGATAGCATAGGTGTTCTTCATTAAATTTATACTATGATAAAAGTATGTAAAAATTAATAAAAATAACAATAACTTTTAGTAAAGGAGAATTGAAATGGTACAAGATGTTAGTCACCAAGAGCAAAACTTAATATTCTCAACAACAATTGATGTAAGAAAAGCTGTAATAATTACTTTTGTTGCTTTTCTTTTTGGAGGGTTTCAAGCTGCTATTTATGGGATGACAACAGTACCTGTTTCAGAGTATTTTGGAAAAGATTCTTCAATGATCGTTTTCTTTGATTCATTTGGGATGTGGGGACAAATTGTAGCTATGGCAATTGGTGGTTTTGTTATTTCAAGAATAAAAGGGAAAAACACTCTACTTTTATCTGGAGTTATGATGGGTGTTGCGTCTTCTCTTATTGCGTTGTTTCCAGTTATTCCTATCTACATTTCAATGTCATTTATATGTAATATGGCACTTGGTTTTGTGTTGGTTGCTTGTTATTATATGACCATGGGTACAGTTAGAGAAAAAGGAGAAAGTGAAGGTAAGCTTTCTATTTTAAATGTATTTTTTAGCCTTGGATTTATGATAAGTCCGATAGTCAACGGATATGTTATATTTAGCACTTCATGGCAAACAGTGTTTGGTTTAATTGGTGTTATGTTTATTGCATTTATTGTTTTACTTTTATTTCTTAATATTAGTGAAATAACAGACAGAGAGCTTGAAGCCAGAATACAGGAAAAAGCTGAGCGCAGAGCCAAAAAGGAAGGTTTTCTCTCTATTCCTTTGGTTTTAACTGCAATTGCGTTTTTTCTATTTGTGTATGTTGAACAAATCATGAACAATCTAAACCAACCGCGTATGCAGCAGGATTTAGGATTTAATATTAAAATCGTTGGAGCAATGGTAACAACATATGCATTATCACAAATGTTTGGTAGATTTGTGTTTGGTAAATTTCTTCTCCCCAAAGTTAAAACTCATAAATATATAATTATTTCATCATTTTTATTTGCCATATTTATGATAATATTCATGCATGCTGTCAGTTTGTATACAGTAGTGCCTCTTATGATTCTTCTTGGACTATCAGATTCATGTATTTATCCTTCCCTTGTTGGTTATGGACTTGATCATATAGGACATGCAAACCCGCAGGCGACATCATTTATAATTACATGTGGTTCTATCGGTATTCCTGTGGGGACAGGTATGTCAGGATTGTTGGGAGTTCATTTTGGTAGAACAAATGCAATGATGGCAGGACCAATTCTATTAATGGTCATAATCGTGTTGATTTTTGTAGTACGTAGAATAGTTGTTCAAAGGAACAGTTCCCAATTGACCTAGTCGCTACAGGAAAAGCCAAGATGTTGCATGTGCTTCTCATTAGAGCTAGATTTCTTTGGTGGAAGTCTTTCCGCATAAATAAATCTAGGTTCAAATGATATTATCCCTTATGTTCCTCTTTGTGTTTAACTAGAGACAAGGAAAACAAAAGTTTTCTAGTTCTTCTAGTTCTGTCAATAAGTTGAATATTTTTTACTAAAGAGTTTATATCTTGAACCTGAGACTTATACGAAATATTATTCATGATTATACTCATTTACCTATAACTACTTTAACTTTATCTCCGGGCATAAATAACAACTCTCTATTATATAATGTAACCTTATTACCTTTAACTCTAGCTGCATCTTCTTTAGTTATTACGATGTCATGCAGTTGCAGTTTTCCAGGATCTTCCAATGCCTGAAACTCTTTTTGAGGTGTAACTCTTCTTACCATATTAGCAGGTTTAACATAAACTTTTACTAGTGACCCACTTTGCTGAGTTTTAGCCGTTTGCACAAAATAACCCTGTTCATCTTTATCAAGACAATCTACCGGAATGGCAAGCTGCTTTTCCTGCGCCGGATTTGGACTAAAATTAAGTACATAATCAAAATTATGTATTGGAACACTATCTTTTTCATCAGGAGTTATACAGTAGTTATCAACTTCAAATATCACTCCTTTATCGGTGTTGCGCGATCTTCCATTGAATATTCCTACAGGTTTATCATCCCTTATGGGGTAAATAGTAACCGGTGTTTGATTACTAATATTGTCGGCTATTGCTGAGTCAAGTTTTACCAATACTCCCATCGGGCTAACTAAAGAAAGCTGTAAAACATTATTTTCTCCAGCCAAAAGGCCAAATGGACAGTATACAGTATTGATTATACAGTCAAACTGTGCTCTGAATTTTATATATTTCAGCATGCTTTCAGCCATTTCAGCCATATTTTTGTCAGATACAAGCTTTTGATATGCTGCTTTTTCGGTATTTGTGTCTGCATCATATTGCACTTGAGAGATAACATTAGTTTTTATCATTCGTTCATCTCTCTCGACCTGTATTTTTGCATTGTTGTAGTCTGCCTGCTGTGACTTTGCAGTTGCAACAGTATTTAGATAAACACTTCTTCTATATTTAGAATTAACTTTTATAAGGAGATCTCCTGGTCTTATCGTTTCGCCTTTAATATTTGTTATTGGCCCTAAAAGGATATCTCCAGGCATAGGTGCATATAGAACTTTACCTCTATACCCGTCATTCCATCCCCAAGAAAATTCATTTGTTACCAATGGAACTACTGTTCCTGTATATTCATTATTTTTCTTTATCCCCCATGCATATGTACTGGAAGACGAAATTATTGGCAATACTGTTAACAATAACAGAACAATTTGATATTTGTGTTTATTATAAAATGTCCGCATTTTTTTCTCCAAAGCTTTTTACTGTTATTTGTTAAATTCTATTTTGATTTTATCTCCAGGCATAAACAGATATTTGTTTTCAGCTAGGCAAACTTCATCATTATCCTTTAAGCTTTCAGGTAAATTGTCGACAATAAGAACCAAATCATATTGTGAAAGGTTTCCTGCATTATCTAACGCTCTATAATCAACATGGTTATTGATCCTTTTGATTAGTGGGCCAGGTTTTACATACACTTTTTTAGCTTTGTAAATATTTGATAGTCCTTTTCCTGGTTGTACATCTTTATTGCCTACAAGTTGCCAGACATAACTTCCCTGAGTATCCTCTGCGAGTGATACGCTTGGAACAGCTAGTGGTTTATTAATATTTTCTGGTATATGTAGCTTTAAAACAGGTTGCGCATTATTTACTATAGGAGTATTTGGATTTTTGAGTTTAGGTGAGATAAGGTAGTTCTCAACAGCCAGCATTATGCCGTCATCGGTTAATTTTGTCATGTTCAAAAGAATGCCAGTTGCTTTTCTATCTCCTCGTACGGGATAGACTTTAACTGTATTATTTATATTATTGAGCTTCTTTGCTATTGAATGATCTAGTTCAATTTTGATCCCCATTGGGTTTAGTGCAGCTAATTGGAGAACGGGAGGTTCATTGTTTAGTAGGCCCCCGGCCTCATATACTTTCGTAACAAGTCCATCAAAGACAGCTCTTTCGTGTATAAGAGAATACAAGGTTTGTGCAGTAACTAATGCTTGTTTGGCTGCATCGAGGTCTGCTATTGCTTCCTCATATTGAGCTACATATGTATCATATTCTTGTTTAGAAATAACATTTGTTTTTTTCCCAAGCTGAATAGCCCTCTTGAAATTTTTGGTACAAAAAACCAGTTCAGCTTCTGCGAGTCTTACATTTGCTTCAGCTGCTTTTACTCCTTGTCTGTGGTAATTGCTTTCAAGCTTTATTAGAAGGTCACCTTTTTTAATAACATTTCCTTTAGAATCTAGGATAGGGCCATAAACAAATTGCCCTGGTACTGTTGAGTAGGTTATTATACCTCTATCCAAATCATTAAAACCATAACGTACGAGTGAACTTAATATTGGCGTAACTGTTCCTGTGAAGGCTTTGTCTTCTACAGAATAGCTTAAAGTGCCTGCATGAAGCCCGTTGATGCCCAAAAACCTGGCATGTGCTTCGTTTATGCATAAAAATAATGTTAATACTAATAGACCAAACAGATATTTTTGAATCCTGTTTTTCCTAGGCATTTTCTCCTTGTCCAACATTATTCCTCCTCCTTTAGCGAATTAAAAAAATATCTAGCTGGAGCTGTAGCAACTAAATGGAAATTTCAGTAATTTCTGAATAAGACTAACTTGTTATGTGTATGTCTCCATAAAACATTAACAATGCCAGACCCAATCTATACAGCAGAATATGTGCCAAAAATGCACAGAGATAGTATAATTTTGTCATGGATAATATGTTATGACTTTTGCCATAGGATTGAATGCATGCAGCTGTGGTAGTTTTTGTAGTTGCACGGGCCAATTGGCTAGTTACTAGACCATGTTTCGATCTCAATTGATATTTGTGACGTTATGGACTAATTTCTTTGACTTCAGGTATTTGACCATTTTTTATGGGGACTCATATCTCACAACTAGCTAATTATTCATCTAAATTGTATTTTTTTAGCCTCTTGGAAAGGCCAGAGAGGTCTAGCTTTAGTTTATGACTACATTGTGATCGACTTTTACATCGTTGTAGTTCTTTGGTGATAATTTGCTGTTCCAAAATTTTTAGATAGCTCAAGAGCCCGTTTTGCTCAGCTTTTTCTATTAGGTAATCAATTATTTTTTCTTCGTTAACTTCAGATTCTGTAGTAGATATGGATTTTGTAAAATTTGTAGTAAATAAAAATAATACATCCTTCAAGATAACTTTATTCCTATTCTCTGTCTTTATTAACAAATCGTACACTAAATTTTCTAGCTCTCGTATGTTCCCCGGCCAAAAATAGTTTTTTAGGACAGCGATAACTTCCTTTGTAAACTTATTTTTTTTATCCTCCGCAAAATGATTTATTAGGGGCTCAATATCATCAATTCTATTTCGGAGTGGAGGAAGAGTAATAGTATGCCTCTTTAATCTGTAAAATAAATCTTGGCGAAACTCATTTTTTAAAATTTTATTTTGAAGGTTTTCATTTGTAGAAGCAATGATTTTTACATTACACTTAATCTTTTTAGCAGTACCGACCTTTTCTATTTCCTGATTTTGAATAACTCTTAGAAGTTTTTTTTGCAAATCTAGTTCAGCACAACTTATTTCATCGAGAAAAATTGTGCCACCATTGGCTTCTTCAAATTTACCAGTAGTCTTTTCATCTGCACCAGTAAATGCTCCCTTTGCGTGTCCAAACAATATACTTTCCATAAGAGTATTTGGAATTGCTGGACAATTGACAACGACAAAAGGTCCAGTGGGAGCAAGAATGGAACCAAGATACCTTGCCATAGACTCTTTACCGGTTCCACTTTCTCCTTCAATTAGAATATTTGTAGAATTTTTTAGGCGAGTAGCCATTGATAGCATTGATAGCATTTCCTTATTAGCTGTAATAATGCCATATTTTTTAAAGTCAAAAATTGTATTTTTATCTGTAGAACTGGGTGAAAATTCTAGTATCTCTTCTATTTTTACAATAAGTTTATCATAGTTTGTAGATTTTGTGAAGAAGTGATCAAACCTATGTTCTAGAGTTTTTCCAATCGGATCACTACCACTTGAGCTACTTATTATAATTATTGAAGCATTTGGTGTTCTGGTTTTTATAAAATCACCTAGGAAAAATCCATCACTTGAAGAATTGAGATCGATGTCAAGAATGTAGGCATCATACTTACTAGCTTTAATCATGCTTATTGCTTCTTCAAAAGTGTTTGCAACATCATAGGAATATTTATCCGTTTTTGAAGAGCGAACAACAAGCCCCCTCGAGAAAGTTATATCATCATCAACAAGTAATAGTCGTTTCTTTTCTATCATACAATTTTCCTTTTAGAATGCGGATAAAATTTTATTTTTGAATTTGATCAATATCTTTATCGCCTCTGCCGCTAAGATTGATAATAAGAATTTGTTTTTTAGTCATTTTAACAGCATTTTTTAGTACCCATGCAACTGCGTGACTGCTTTCGAGAGCTGGCAGTATACCTTCAATTTTGTTCAACAGTTTAAATGCTTCAAGTGCTTCGTTGTCGGAAATCTTGTCATATTGGACTCTATTGTAGTCGTGTAGCAATGAATGTTCTGGTCCTACTGCCGCATAATCTAATCCTGCTGAGATAGAATGAGTATTGCCGATTTGGCCGTTTTTATCTTGTAAGGTATATGTTTTTGTCCCCTGTAATACACCTAGCTTCCCGCCTGAAAACCTAGCAGCATGTTCGCCAAGTTTAATTCCATTGCCACCAGCTTCTATTCCAACCATTTTTACCTTTTTATCTGCAAGGAAAGGATGGAATAAGCCTATAGCATTGCTCCCACCGCCTACACATGCTACTAACATATCAGGGAGTTTACTTTCTTGTTCCAATATCTGTTCTCTTGTTTCTTTCCCAATAACACTTTGAAAATCTCTAACCATCATTGGGTATGGGTGTGGGCCTAATGCCGAACCTAGAATATAGTGAGAATCCCTACTAGTGGCAATCCAATCTCTCAATGCTTCACTTACAGCTTCTTTAAGGGTCTTCTGCCCAATTGAAACGGGGCGTACTTCTGCACCAAGCATTTTCATTCTGAAAACGTTAGGAGTTTGTCTCTCAATGTCAACTTCACCCATATAAACAACACATTTAAATTTGAATCTAGCGGCCACAGTGGCAGCAGCCACTCCATGTTGTCCAGCACCTGTCTCGGCGATAATTCGTTTTTTACCCATTCTTTTTGCTATAAGAATCTGTCCAATAGCATTATTGATTTTATGAGCGCCGGTATGACATAGATCTTCCCGCTTTAAGTATATTTTGGGACCGCCAACATATTTAGTTAATTGTTCAGCAAAGTATAGAGAAGTTGGGCGACCAACATAATATTTCAAGTAATAATGAAAATCATCTATAAAACTTGGATCGTTTTTTGCCTGGAGGTAAACATTCTCAAGTTCTTCCAAAGCAGGAACCAGTGTTTCTGGCACAAAACGTCCGCCATATTTTCCGTAATGTCCCGTGTTATCTGGAAAATCATATTGACAAAAATTTATATTATCCAATATTAATTCCTTAATCAAATTTATTAAATTTAGCAATAATGCAAAAACCAATTTATTTTTTGGGATTAACAACAAATATACATTGCAATTATGCACAAAACAAATAGACTTTGTTAAAGTAGGTTTTGCATATTGTTTACTTCAGAAAGTCGAGATTTTTCAGGATGAGAATAAATCAAAAACAGATAAATACCGTTCATTTTATAGGTATTGGTGGAATCGGAATGAGTGGGCTTGCTCAGTTTTTTAAGTGGGTTGGGCATGAAGTTTCAGGGAGCGACAGAGCACTGAATAACCCGGAAAATAAAGAGTTGTTTGAGAAACTAGCAACCCAAGGAATAAAGTTATATGCTCAGGATGGATCTTATGCTGGCAATCAGCAAACAGATATATTAGTATATTCAACGGCGATTGAAGAAGAAAATCCTGACTTTCGGGCAGGAACAGGTTTGCCGCGCTGGCATAGGGCTGAAGCTCTTGCTTTTTTAAATGAAACATTGCAAAATAAAATTTCTATTGCGGTGACTGGGAGTTGTGGAAAAACATCAGTTACTGCCTGGATAGGCGAAGTCCTAACAAATCTTGGGTTTGATCCAGTTGTCTTAAATGGAGGAATGATTAATAGTTTTAAAACTGAAGAATTTTTCGGAAACTTTAAACCTGGAAATGGCAAATTCTTTGTTTTTGAAGCTGATGAAAGTGATAAAAGCTTGGTGGCTTTTACTCCTGAATACTCAATGATTCTTAATATTGCGACAGATCATTATTCAAAAGAAGAGTTGATAGAAGTTTTTGAAAAATTTTTAAAAAATACTAAAAAAGGTGCTGTAATAGAGAAGCAAGTTTATGAACAGCTAAATCCTGAATCATATAAACATCTTAGAGTTTTTCAGTTTTCAAGTGATGCTGAATACAGAGAAGGTAGGGCATGGATCCTGAAAAACTATTGTTTGCAGAATGGGACCAGTAAAGCTTGGTGCACCAAAAAAGGGAAAAATATTGAATTAAATTTACCTGCTCCAGGTATTCATAACGCGGTCAATGCATTGTCTATTTTGGCACTAACAGATTTGCTTGAACTGGAGAATTCTTATTCTGAGATAGTAGATTCAGTTGAACATTTCAAAGGAGTGCATAGACGGTTTGAGTATGTAGGTGAAACAAGACGTGGAGCAAAGGTTTATGATGATTATGCTCATAATGTTGAAAAGATAGCTTCTGCTATTGGCGCAGCACAAGAAATTGTATCTAGTCGAATTTTTGCTGTATTTCAACCGCATGGTTATGGACCCTTGAATTTTATGAAAGCCGAGCTGTTTCCTAATTTAGAAAAAATACTTAGGAAAGAAGATTGTTTTGTTTTTATGCCGGTGTATTACGCTGGGGGAACAAGTTCTTTTAGTCCAAAATCATCGCTAGTTTGTGAAGAATATGAGTTGAAATCGGCTGTAGATGGTAGATATTTAACATTTGATTCTAGAAATGACGCTGGTAAATACCTTGTATCAACTTCCGACAAAAATGATATTATATTAATAATGGGAGCCAGAGATGGTTCTTTGTCTATCTGGGCAAGTGAACTTATCCAAAGTATTAATGAATGAAGTATTAGTAAAAAAATATACCTGGCCATGTGGCTTGATAATGATATTGATAACTGCCTCTCTGTATTTTAATATATTGGCATTGTCAACGCCATTTTTGACTATTTATCACTTTATCGAACCTGATGAGATTTATAGTCTTTTTGGTGCCGTAAAACTTATGTGGGGATACAAGCTTTATATTATAGCAATTTTAATTGTAGGTTTTTCTATAATTTTTCCTTTTGTTAAGCTTATCGTTCTTTTTTATATTTGTTTTGTTATTAGGGATGCCAAGGCAAGATTTAAAACGATAACAATAATAGAAGCGCTTGCAAAATGGTCTATGCTAGATGTTTTTGTTGTATGTATTTTATTGGTATTAACGAACAATCAGGTTTTTGTGTCATCGAAGCCTAATATAGGAATATATTATTTTTTGTTAGCTATTTTTATTAGTATTATCTGTTCTATTTGGGTAGATCATTTATGCGAGAAAACTTATCCAGTTTTTTCTGACAAAATAAATGCTAGACACAAGTTTATCTCAGAAAAATTTACTGAATATGAGAAAGCATTAATGATCATTTTGTTGCTTATAAGTATAGCCTTTTTTATATTTGCCATTACCGATAATTATATTCAAGTCTCAGAATTTTTTTTGACGAAGAATTCATATTCTATAATACAAACTTGTTTCTCTCTTAAACACCTTTCGCCAATTTTAGCATGGTTTGTAGGTTTTGTTTTGATTATCTTTCCTTCTGTTATATTTAATTATATGTTTATTTTTTGGGCAACTTCATACCACCCTACTTTTCATCTTAAAATAATGAAGCTAATCAACAAATTATCAAAATTTATGATGCTTGATGTATTTTGTCTCGCGCTAATACTGTTTCTAATGGAAGGCAGTATAATTATCGGAGCAAAAAGTAGAGCTGGATTGTATATGCTTGAATTATATGTGTTTATGTCATTTTTTCTTCCTATGTTCATTAACTATTATGCGAAAATTAGATATTTTTTCTTTGCAAGGCGCATAAGATAGCCAGATTTATAAGAAAAGAGAATTGTATTACTATGAGTAACTCGTCAATACCGAATGAGTGGCATAGATTAGGGCCTTTTACTGTGTTTGATATTGAAACAACCGGCATGTCGCCTGTACATAACAGGATTGTTGAAATAGCAGCAATAAGAGTTGATATCGATGGAAAACAGAGCCGCTATCAATCGCTGATAAATCCTGGGTGTAACATTTCCTCACGGCTAACAGCTATTCATGGTATCACCGATGATATGGTAAAAGATTCAAACACATTTACGCAGGTAGGTTATGATTTTATAAATTTTAGCGAAGGTTCAACTCTTGTTGCACACAATGCTCGGTTTGATTTATCGTTTTTACAGGAAAGTTTAAGTAGAGTAGGATTACGGCCATGGAAAGGGAAAACTATGGATACAATACCGCTTATAAAGCGTGCTTATCCAGGGTTACCTAGCTATAGTTTACAGAATCTACGTTTTAATTTTGGACTTGACGGTGAAATTGGACCTGCGCATAGAGCATTTGCAGATGTCGAGTGGACTTTGGAAGTATTTGCGATGACAATGAGAAGGCTTTTGGGAGCGATAGATTAAATTTAAAATGACAATAGGAATAAAATAAATGTCAAAGCGTTTAAATACATTATTTAAGCATCTAAAAGCAGAAAATAGGCCGGCTTTTATTGCTTATATTACAGCTGGAGATCCTGACTTCAATAGGTGTTTGGATGTAGTTGATGTACTAATCGAATCAGGAATTGATATGCTGGAGCTGGGGATTCCTTTTTCCGATCCTCTTGCCGATGGCGAAGCAAATCAGCTGTCGGGTCAAAGAGCGCTTAATTCAGGTATGACACCATTGAGAGTACTTGACCTGGTGTCGTGTATACGTAATAAATATAAAAATATACCGATAGTATTGTATACGTATTTAAATCCTGTCGCCTATGCATGTGAATTTAAGGATTTTTGTGAAAAATCTGTGGTATCTGGTGTTGATTCGTTACTTCTTCTTGATCTTACGCCAGAAGAAGGTGTTGAATATAAAAAAGTTATTGATGAAACTGGACTTTCCCTAGTTGCGCTTGCTGCGCCAACAACCCGTGAAAGCAGGTTGGATTTGATTTCCAATTTTGCTTCCGCCTTTGTGTATTATGTCCTAAGGGAAGGTGTTACCGGAATCAGAAACGATTTCGATTCAGATATAGACAAGAAAATTAAAAGAATAAAAAGTCATTCAAAACTTCCGGTCGTTGTTGGTTTTGGGATATCAACACCTGAGCATGTAAAAATGGCCGCAAAAAGCGGAGTTGATGGCGTAGTTGTAGGTAGTGCAATTGTTCGAAAAGTTGAAGCATTTGCTGAAGGCAAAGGTTCCTTGGTAGATTTAGGCAATTTTGTTAAAAAGTTAACCTCCGCTTTATTGTGATTGATTTTAATATGAAGATTAACAAAAAAATGCTTTAACCTTACTAATCAAGCAGCAACAGCCTTAACATATTGAGTGCATAAAATACGGCTCTGTTCCTGACACTGTCTCTATTGCCGTTAAAAATGTATTTTTTTATCTTCAATTTACTTTGGAGTTTTACTGCGATATAAACCAATCCAACTGGCTTTTCCTTTGTTTTACCTCCAGGTCCTGCAATTCCCGTTACTGCAATTCCAGCATTAACGTCTAGCTGTTTGCATAATCCATCAACCATTTCTTCTGCACACTCATGGCTGACTGCTCCAAATTTATCTATTGTTTTCTGTTTCACCCCTAGCCGTTCACATTTTAATTCGCTACTATAAGCTATATAGCCTCCTTTGAAAGATGATGATATACCGGGCAAATCAGTAATTTTTGCAGCAATCATTCCACCGGTACACGATTCAGCAGTTGCAAAAGTAAGATTCTTTCTATTTAAGTGAAATACTATTTCTTCTACAATATCAGTAAATCCTTCTGCTAAGACAGAGTGGCCGAGGGAATCTCTTATTTTTTTTGCCTGTTTCTTTACAAGCTCCTGATTATATCCGTATATTGTTAGTTCGCAACTCCCTGGACTTACCCTGTATGCAATATCAATGCCGGGAATGGTTCCTATAACCTTATCGACAATTCCTTGCAAATCAGATTCAGAGATACCTGTTGTTACTATAGCTCTGAAATAAAGCTTATCGTAAATCTGATCGCTTATTTCGGGAATAACTTTTTGACGCAGCATAGGCTTCATTTCGGATGGTGGACCAGGCAGCAAAAAAATTCTTGTTTTGTTCATATTTAAAAAAATCCCGGGCGCAGTTCCATTGGTATTCATTAAAACTTCAGAATTCACAGGAACAAATGCCTGCTTTAAATTTTGCACGGAAATTCCCGCTTTTTTAGTTTTATCTATATTCCTGTATTTTATTTTTTCAAAAATGTTATCTATAACGTTCTGGTTTTTATATAATTGCAATTTGAAATAGGCAGCAACTGTTTTTACCGTCAGGTCATCAGCCGTCGGACCGAGTCCGCCTGTTGTTATTATTACATCACTAAATGGAACGATATACCTAAGAATTTTATTGATATCTTCTTTTGAATCATTTACTGTTGCCTGAAAAAAGGGGGTAATTCCCAGTTTGTAAAGTTCTTTCCCGATAATAGCTGCGTTCGAATTAACAGTTGTTCCTTTTAACAACTCATTCCCGATAGATAATATTGATATTTTCATTATTAATTCTCCTTATTATCTGACTATATTACCAGTTTTATGTTGATTTGAAACTTATTTGGGAGTAATTTTATAAAACATTTAGAAATTTCTGTAATCTCAAGAGGAATACACAATGATAGATACAGTAAGGTGGAAATCGGATTCTCCTGGGAAGTTAATGCCTGGGAAATTAAGACTAATAGATCAAACACGTCTTCCGGAGCAATTAGTTTATATCGAAACAGATGAAGCAGAAGTAATCTTTAATTGTATAAAAAAACTTGTTGTTAGAGGTGCACCAGCAATAGGGTGTGCTGCCGCTTTGGGCTTGTCCGCTGTGCTACAGCATAGTTCTGCACGGACGAAACAAGAGTTTGTCGATGATATGAAAAAAACCGCTGATTATTTCGCAAAATCGAGACCCACAGCTGTGAACCTGTTCTGGGCCCTCAACCGTTGTCTGAAAAAAATTGATGCAACAGAAGACAGCGACATATTTCTATTAAAGGAACTCCTTATACAGGAAAGTATTAATATTTTAAATGAAGATATTCATATGTGCCGTTCAATTGGAGAAAATGGCATTGAGCTTATAAAAGATGGTTATGGCATATTGACACATTGTAATGCTGGCGCACTAGCTACTGGTGATTATGGAACCGCGCTATCTCCAATTTATCTAGCAGCAGAAAGACAGATGAATATTACTGTTTATTCAGATGAAACAAGACCGTTACTGCAAGGGTCACGCCTTACTGCTTGGGAGCTGAATAAAGCGAATATTAGTGTAATAACGATCTGCGATAGTATGGCTGCACAGGTGATGCGTGAAGGCAAGATTAATCTTGTTATAGTTGGTGCAGATAGAATTGCCGCAAACGGCGATAGCGCAAATAAAATTGGCACTTATGGACTCGCAATATTAGCAAAGTATCATGCAATCCCATTTTATATAGCTGCGCCTCATTCTACAATTGATATTAGTTTGAAAGCCGGAGATGAAATTCCTATTGAGCAAAGAGGGGCGGATGAAGTTCGTTGTGGATTTGGTAAACTAACTGCCCCTGCAAATGTAAACGTTTACAATCCAGCGTTTGATGTTACTCCACACGAATTAATCACTGGTATTATAACAGAGAGCAGAATACTTCGTCCTTCATATACTAAAACAATTAAAAATTTTATAAAAGATCAAAAAGAGTACTAGAATTTTTATGTTTACAAGACGCAAAATAGGTTCTATTAACACATTGTCACCGGCACAGAAAATTGGTGGGTGGCTTGTTGGCTTTATAGCTAGAATTTTATTTGCTGTAATAGCTACTGTTGTTCTTTATTTTTTATTTAAGCATGTAGTTTTTGGGATTATAAATTTTCTTTCTGTGCAGGTTTTAGAAGCAAGTCCAATTGATGAAAACAACAAAATATTTCTAACGTCAATGATAATCATTATAGTGTTAGTTGACATTTATATCTTAAAAGATCGTTTATCTAAAAGAAAATGAAAAATATACCTGATATTTTAAAAAAAATTGTTGAAACAAAAAAAATAGAAATTCTTGAAGTTGTAAAAGATATCCGGAGATTCAAACAGGAAGCTGCGGTTCAAAAATTTCCTTTAAATTTTAAAAAAGCTATATATCCAAGCCCCAAAGAACGCACAATTGTTGCCGAAATAAAAAGAGCTTCTCCTTCTGTTGGCATAATAAGTACATCTTTTAATCCCCCTACTATCGCTGTAGAGTATGAAAGAGGGGGTGCAAATGCTGTAAGCGTGTTGACTGACAGAAAATATTTTAAAGGAAACAATGTTTACCTTCGAGAAGTTAAAAGAAATATAGACATCCCTGTTTTACGCAAAGACTTTATAATAGCTCCAGAGCAAATAATTGAAAGCAGAGCTATAGGCGCTGATTCTTTTTTGCTGATTTCCACTATCCTTTCTACCACACAGTTATCTGAATTTATTTTGATGGGGAGAGAATTTAATATGGAACCTCTTGTTGAGATACACGATGAATATGATTTGGAAAAAGCGATTGAGGCAGACGCTGATATTATTGGTATCAATAATAGAAATTTGTGTAACTTTACAGTGAATACTGAAACTACAGGAAAACTTGTTCCTCTAATCCCATCTAATAAAATCATTGTAGCTGAAAGCGGAATAACATCTTTAGAAATAGCAGCTCAGCTTTATAATGATGGAGCTAACTCTCTACTTGTAGGTGAATATTTAATGCAATCAGAGAATAAAGCAAAAATGGTCTATCAAATAAAAAACTCCGTATAACTACGGAGTTTTTAAATTCAAAAATATAAATAACAAACTAGAGATTATCCCATAGGACAGGAAAGAGTTCCAAAAGTTTCTTTATTTATAAATTTAGTAAGATTTGTTCCGTCATCATCTTTAGCACGGACTGCGTAACGTTCTTGTACACCTTTGCTTGTTTCTTTTTTGTAGACAACTTTGTAACAATTGCCTTCGTCAACTTCCACAGATGCACGTTTCTTCACGTTATAAAACTTGATTGCTGCCATTTTCTTAGTTCCTTTCTGTTTTGAAATTTTGCCTGCTTAAGCCTCAAGAATAATAGGTAAACTACTAGGTTATATATTTATTGTCAAATAGTTTTAACAACATTTTTGCTGTAAACTACAGTATTTATTGCAATCCATGTATTATTTTGCTTATAATAGAGGGTTTTTTCCTCGTCAATGGCAAATTTATTTAATGCAAAATCATTAACGACCCTAGGGAAAACAATCCAATCTCCCTGCTGTTTTAGACGTTCCTGATTATGTTTTGCAATATTTTCAAGAATATCTCTATATCCTCCAACAGGTCTTTGCGATGGCCGTTTGTTTGCTGCTGCTTTAAGGTCACATATTGAAAATCCCATAAAATCTATTTTAACAGGACTTGATATGCCTAAAATTGGTCCAGTATCCATTTCTCCGCCTTTTTTCGTATAGGGCTGAGCAATAATTACACTGGAACGAAGTTCGTTTGTCTCATGAAGAATAGCTGTTTCGATGGGTAATGTATGCAAGCCAACCAATAAACGTTTTCCTTTTCGCTCGAGAGTTAAGTCACCTGGATGCACATTTAGGCAGGGGAAATCTGCGGTTATATTGGTAAGTGGTATAAATCCTGCCAGAATCCCAAAGTCTACATGAAAAGGTAAAAGCATTGTGCGAAGTTCGTCTGTCCATTCATGACGAATTTTACATCCTATTTTAGTTAGTAAGCTGACCCTTTTTTCACCTCTTTCTCTATAGAACTGTTTAATGTCGTGCTCAACAAGTGGAATATTATATTTTTGCGCTATCTTAGATGCCTTACTCTTCTGCGGAGCGTCTGTAACAATTACGGAAGGACTCCAGGCCTTTTTATTCAGCTTGGAAACGTATTCTAGCACTTTTTCCGCATTCGTGCCGCTTCCGCTCATAAAAATGGCAATACTTTGCTCAGATTCTTTTTCTTCTAAAAAAAAACTCAAATTTTTCATGATTTTATTCTTAAATTATTAGTTGTTAAGAGAAAAAAAGGAAAAAACGTACTTTAGAAGAATTATAGTTATTGAATTTTAATTTTCATGTGTAAAATTAATAAAATGTCAAAAAACATAAACAAATAGTCAGATTTAGTATAACGATCAAAATTTAATTAGCAAATTTAGGGGAAAAACATGAAGTGTATTAACAAGTTAGCATGGACGTTTTCATTATGCGTAATCCTTTTTACCGCGGCAAATTTTGCTAGAGCGGATTTTTGGAGGTGGACAAGACCTTTTAGAGGACCTTATCAAAAAATTCAAACGCTAATTGTAACAGGGAACTATTCTGAGTCAAGGTTACTGGCAGAATTAATTCAAGTTGCAAACCGCCAGCCAATATTGCTAATGCCTGCAGTTAACGATAAAAATATTTATTTTATGCCTCCTCAGAAAAGTTCTGAAGCGTTACAAGTTCCGCGTGACGAATTAACTAACTTTGTAAACTTTCTTGGTGCTAAACAAATTATAATATTAGGTGATCCTAACTATGTTCCAGACAAATACGCAGAAAAAATCACAAGTAACCAGGTTATTTGGAGAATAACGGGGAATAATTGGAAGAATATTGCTACTTCAATTGGGAAGTTTTTGAATTTGACAAATCTTTCCGATGATTATGATACGCTATTAGACAAAATGAAAAGTGAAATAAACTATGAGCGAACGGGAGAAAAAACTTCTCAGCCGAATCTAATGGAAAGTGAAAGTTTTGAAATTATTCCGGTAGAAGACGATGGAGCCGTTGTAAAAAATCAGCCCGAAATAGAACCTATAGAGTTAATTGATGCTTCCGCAAAATAATAGATTTTGACACTGTAAGCGTACAGGTCTTTGCATTTTATGTTGTGTGTTATCAATACGACTATACCCAACGTAGACATAATTGGCACTTTTGAAGCTTGCACTTTAGGCTCAAAATACGGCAAAGCGACTGTGTCAGGGACGTAGTTCGTATAGCGCAGACAGAAGCGATTATTTATTACCTCTTGGGGTATACTATCAAGAAAATACAAATTAAAACAAGGCTTGCCTTGAGTGGACAAACTTTTCGGAGAAAAAAATCTTTTTGAAAACAGTGCAAGAACAGTTAATTCTGGAAGATTTAAAATTATACTACCTGATGTTTTTGGTTTTTGCGGTGGCGTAATAGGGGCCCTAAAAAAGCTTGACAACATTATCAATCTTAATGATGACAAAAAGATTTATCTTTTGGGCGAAATCATTCATAATCCTACCGTAAATCAATACTTTATATCTTCAGGGGTAAGTATTATATCCGAATCTAATATTGATGATATTTTTAACATTGCTGATCAAGATGACTATATTATTATTCCAGCTTTTGGTATACCTTTGCTTTTGGAAAGAGCTATTCGCAAAAAATATAGGAATGTTATTGATACAACGTGTAAGAATGTAAAAAGTGTATGGAATTTTATTTCTTCAGAAGCTAAAAATAAATCTACAATAATTTTATATGGTAAACCGGGACACCAAGAAGTCCAAGCCAGTATATCTAGAGCAGAAAATAGTAGTTGTATAATTATCTTGCCTGGTTTGAAAGCTGCTGAGTATTTTAGCGCATTTTTAAACGACAATGATTTAGCGAGTTTAAAAACAAGAATAGGTAGTATTTCTGTACATAAAGAAATCCAATGTTATAACAGTCAGCTTATTAACCCGGATAGGTTTGCAATGGCAAACCAGACAACTATGCTTTACAGTGAAACTCTTAAGGCTGAAAAAATTATAAGAGAGACAATTGAAAAAAAAGGGAGTAAATTGATTGCATGTGATACTATCTGCCGCGCCACATATTTGCGCCAGAAAGCAGCACGCAAAATTTGTCATCAAAAGCCTGATTTAATTTTTGTTGTTGGAGGGTATGAGAGCAGTAATACCTTACATCTTTATAAATTGGCACAAAAATATTCTCCTGTATATTATATAAAAGCTGCCGATTCAATTGATAATTTAAGTATTAAATATTTTATTCCAGAGGAACTTAGAGAAGCTAAGGTGCCAACAAAACAAATATTGAAAGATATTTCAGTAATTGCAATTTTTGCAGGAGCTTCATGTCCTTTTACTGTTATAAATGAAATAATTGAAAAATTTAAAGGCATATAACCAATCAGAAAATTTAAAATAACTATTGTTGCTAGACAGCTAAAATCCTTTGGCGTAAGAACTTTTCTCAAAGGAAGAAGCAAAAAGGATTATGCAGTAATTTTCAGTTTTCCTTTTTTCCTGTTTGTGAAAACAGGGAAAGAGGTATAAGTTTGTTCGTGTGGAAAGGTTTCCACCGAGCAATTCTAGATAGGTATAGCGTCCGTACTAACTCTTGTTATCTATGAATATATTAAAAAGCAAATTCCTATAAGTTTAAAATATTTATTAGATCCGTTAAGAAAAATCCAAATAAACATTGGGATAAAATATGGAATACCAGGTATTAGCTAGAAAATACAGGCCTAGCACATTCCTTGATTTAATAGGTCAAGAACATATTACGCGAACATTGCAAAATGCGTTATTAAGCCAAAAAACAGCGCACGCTTACCTGTTTGTTGGACCGAGAGGTATTGGAAAAACTAGTGTCGCTAGAATTCTTGCAAAAACGCTAAATTGTGAAAAGGCTCCAGTGGCTAATCCATGTTGTGAATGTGAATCATGCAAAAGCATTACAAACGGAAACAATATTGATATTATTGAAATTGATGGAGCCAGCAACAATAGCGTTAATGATATTCGTAACTTACGTGAGGAGGTTGTATACTCACCTGTAAAATGTAAATATAAAGTATACATCATAGATGAAGTGCATATGCTCTCAAATGCAGCATGGAATGCATTACTTAAAACTTTAGAAGAACCCCCTGCTCACGTAAAATTTCTTTTTGCTACTACTGAAGCGCATAAAATACTACCAACTGTTTTGTCCAGATGTCAGCGTTTTGACCTAAAAAGAATCCCAGAGAATCTTATAGTTGAACGTTTATTTGCAATATCTGAATCTGAAAAAGTTAAAATTAGCAAAAATGCTATTCGTGCTATTTCAAAAGCAGCCAATGGTGGAATGCGTGATGCTTTATCATTACTTGACCAAATGATAGCTTTTCACATGTCTGATGACAACAAAGAAATATCAGAAGAACAGGTTTTTAAAACTTTTGGGTTAACTGCTCCTGAGGATATGGAAAATCTAATTCGTTCTATTCTTACAGATAACAAATCAGAGGTAGTTTTATGCATACACAAACAGGCATCAGCAGGCTTAAATCTTGAACAGCTTTTTAATGACGTATTAAATTATCTCAGAGGAATTGAAATATGTCTTTTAGTATCTGACCCGGATTCTATTCTTGAAGTTGGAAGTGATATTATAGGAAAGTATAAAAAACTTGGAGAAATGAGCTCGATTACAATTGTTCAGAGATTGCTTGAGACTCTTTCTCCTACAGGCAGAATTCTTCATGATTCGCTTAACAAACAAATTTATATTGAGACTGTTCTGTTTAAAGCAATGAAATTTGCCCGTTCATCTAGTGTAGGGGACTTGATAATAAAAATTAATGAGCTTAAAAAAACCAATCAGTTACATAAATTAAACACGCAGGCGGATGTTGGCATATCCCAACCTTTACCAACATTTGGTGCTCAAAAAAAAACATCATCGACAGATTCTTTTGAAAATCAGGTAACGACTGCTTCCAGTAAAGATACTACAGAACAGATAAAGACAAGTGTGTCTACCCTCATTCCTGTACAGGCTAATAATGTTCAAACAGACATGCCATCCTCAAAAATATCATCTGAATCTCAATTTCATCAGAAAACTTCAAATACAATAATTGCAGAACAAAACGGCAACTATCAGATTTCTGAAAAACATATTGCTAATATGCACAAGACAGCAAACCCTACAGAAGTCAAAATGGAACAGATACCTAAGAGTAAATTTAGTTCTCCAGAAGAACTCTGGCATCAGCTTATACAAGAAATGGATGTTGATCATTTGAACAATCCACAACTAAAGTACTACATGCAAGAAGCTAAACCAAAATCAATTGATCATAACACACTTACCGTCTGCTATGATGAAGAATTTGAAAGCCTTCATGCAGAGAGAATCAAACAAAATTTGTCCATTTTAAATACCTGTATTTCTAGAATAACAAATATCAGAAACTTTAAAGTTAAAGTAATACAATTAAAAGGATTGATTACCCCAGTGCATGAAACAAAACAGGTTGATTTGAAGGAAGTAAGAGAAAAAATCTCAAATAATGTTTTCGTGCAAAAAACTTTAGAGCTTTTTGATGGAAGTATTGTTGACGTTCGCGGTTAAACAAGGACGCTGAATTACCAATGTATATTCAGAAGTATGGGGAAATTTCTATCGAACAAGTCTAAGTAAGAAAGGATATAAAAATTATGTTTGGAAAAATCGGTGATATAGGTGGTATGATGAAAAAAGCCTATGAAATGAAAAAAGAATTAGGAAAGATCCAGGAAGAACTTGCAGATGTTGAAGTAAAAGGAATATGTGGAACTTCTGTAGAAGTTACTGCTACTGCTGATATGAAGATAAAACGTATTAGAATTGCACCAGAAGCTGTGAACTCAGAAAATGCGGAAGAATTGGAGAACTTGGTGTTAACTGCTGTTAATGATGCCTTGGATGAAGCTAGAAAAGTGTCTCAGCAGAAAATGGCGCAGGTGACTGGTGGTTTGAACCTTCCCGGATTATTTGGCTGATAAACTCTGAATCAGAAAAAGGAAAAATGTCTAACTCGTATTATCCAAAAGAGCTTGAAGAATTGATTTCTATTTTAAAAGAGTTTCCAGGTATTGGACAACGCGGAGCGGAGCGTATTGCCTTTTGTATGTTGAGATGGCCTGAGGATAAACTTAATTTTTTAGGAGAAAAAATATCTAATTTTCACAAAAAAATTAGAAAATGTCAAGCATGTGGTAACCTTTGTGAAAATGATTTGTGCCGCGTTTGTAGCGATCCTAAGCGTGATTCTTCAATTATTTGTATTTTAGAAGATTATACACAAATTCCGTCTATAGAAAAAAGTGGATTTAAAGGTGTTTATCATGTTCTAGGCGGCAAACTATCTCCGTTAGAAGATAAAGGGACTGAAACTCTTTCTTTAGAGCCTCTAATAAATAGAATAAATTCAGAAAAGCCGGCAGAAATAATTTTAGCTTTGAGCCATGATGTTGAAGGGAGGGCAACTTCCATCTATATAGCTAACTTGCTAAAAGATAAAAAGATAAAAATTAGCACGCTTGCAAGGGGGATCCCAGCAGGAGCAGACATCTCATATGTCAATTCTGCTACTATAACTGCAGCTCTTGATGGGAGAGTGTCCATATAGTACTATACTTGAACCAATCCATTTTTCAAAATTGGGGAGGAAGTGCCAGCTTCAATCAGTCTTATCTTAAACACTCTTTTGCAATTTTTGAAGTTTTTTGAGGCTGCCCCTTTGGGAAAAGTTCAAAATGTGGTGCCAACAACTTTCAATATTTTTTTATTTTA
>Ga0233447_1001138_pt1 | contig 23965 bp, 16 predicted proteins | sample SI_124_October20_3_FD_183014 | JGI IMG/M metagenome (GOLD analysis project Ga0233447, IMG submission 183014) | Seawater microbial communities from Saanich Inlet, British Columbia, Canada - SI_124_October2016_135_MG | ecosystem: Environmental > Aquatic > Marine > Inlet | place: Canada: British...
TAACATTGAAAACACCAAAAATCACACGAAATCAGCATAAAAAGAACTGTTTTCCTCAAATTAAAAATTTTTTAGTTAATTTGTTCAAAATTCCTTTAGATCGAAACAGTCCGATCAATTGCTTTCTCCACTTCTTTTAGAGCTAAAAGAGGACAAATAGCTATTACAAATATTATGATTAGTTTTTTCATAATCTATCTCCTTTTTTTTAAACAAAAAGACATCTAAAAGAACTGATTTAGTTCTTTTAGATGTCTTAGAAAAAATATAAAATCTTAGAAAACCTTTTTTTAGAAAGCTACGCCGTAACTTACTACAACGACTGGATACCAAAGAGCATGAGTTTTATGAAATTTTTTCTTTGCAAATTTGTTAACTCCAAGATATGGAAAACTTATTTGGGTTTGCAAAAATCTCTCAAATTTCGCTTTAGTTTGGAACTGATTTCCAATTACAAATTCAGGTGATAAAGCTAAGGTGAAATTTTTAGCAAAACTATGTTTATATAATAGTTCTGTAACACCAAGTCCACAACCAGCATACATTTGAGATTCATAACTTGGATTAAAATAGTGACGGTATAAGAAATTTTGTTTTAATGCTGTTATTTCAACCATTGTTGCCAAAGTTAAGTTAACATCATATCCATGGTGATTTTTTTGACCGGTATAACCAATAGCAAAAACTGGTAATGGAATCGGTAAAGGACCAACGCCCAAACTCACATAAGGATATTGTTTTGTTACATCAATTTTCTGTTCCTGTTTAATATCAGTTGTACTATCAACGTTCTTTTCATCATCTTGCTGCGCTAAAAGAGGAAAAAAACCTAATAAGCATATCATGATTAGTTTTTTCATAATTCACTCCTATGGAAATAATAAAAACAGACATTTTACTAAAGGTGTAAAGTTAAGGTCAACCTTTTTAGATAAAGATATTATTAAGCTATTTTTTAAATAAAAATTTATTGCAACTTTATTTGAAAAATATTATTCATCTTCTAGATTTTTATCGTAAGAACCTTTAACAGATTTTTTCTGCATTTCTCTAGCTAATTTAAGCATTCTTACACCTTTTTCGACATGATCAACCGTATATTTTTCAAACACTTCTTCAGAACTCTTTTTTGTTTTAATACCCTCTTTATTTAAAGGCAAGTCAGATATTAAGAGTAGAGACCCTAATGTAAGTTTTCTTTTATAACTAGCTATGAATAAAGTAGCACATTCCATTTCAATAGCCTGAGCTCTTGAGAATTTTAAATTTCTAACAAAAGTTTCATTAAATTCCCAAAACCTCATATTGGTAGTATAGGTTATTCCAACATGATAATTAACTTGTTCTTGTTCTAATACATTAGTAACAGCTTTTTGAATTAAAAAATTTGCTAAAGCAGGAACTTCCATAGGGAAATAGTAATCAGAAGTACCCTCACCCCTAATACTAGCTATGGGAACTAAATATTCTCCAACTTTATAACGTCTTCTAAGCCCACCACACATGCCGAGTAAAAGAGAAGCTTTTATAGGTAAAAAAGAACAGATATCAACAACTAAAGCAGCAGCTGGAGATCCTATTTTAAAATCTAATATAGAAATATTCTCTTTAGGACAATGAGCCGCTTTAAACATAGATCCTTCATACACAGGGACATCTCTACTTTCAGCAAAATATTCTACATACTTAGGAAAATTAGTTAAAAGTAAAGATTCTTGAAAATCAGATGCTGAGCTTCCTGAGTATCTTTCCAAAGTTTCTATAGCAACTTGAGCTTCACTATAATTATTTTCCATATTTCCCCCATTTAAAACGAGTTTATGTAAAGAATATTATATTGTCTAGTAACACAATTATTTTTAAATTTGAATTTTATCACAAAATCTTACAAAATATTATTATTGCTAACAAAATAAAAGGAAAAACATGTTTGCTGTAACAAATGATATTCGACCTGGAATGAAAGTTGAACTTGATAATGAACCATATTATGTAGTTAACAATGAATTTGTAAAACCAGGTAAAGGTCAAGCTTTTAATAGAATGAAATTAAAAAATATTTTAACGGGAAGAGTTGTAGAAAAAACTTACAAATCTGGTGAAAAGCTAACTTTAGCAGATATCGTAGAAACTCAAATGCGTCTTTTGTATACAGAGCTAGAGAATGCCATCTTTATGGATGACAAAACTTTTGAACAACTGGAAATCCCTTTTTCTATTGTAGCCAACAACAAACAATGGTTAATAGATGACCTTATATACGGCATAATCATATATAAAGGAACTGCAGTAGAAATTATGCCTCCTACATTTTTAGAAATGACAATAACTGAAACAGATCCTGGCCTTCGTGGAGACACAGCATCGGGTAGAGTTTTAAAACCTGCTACACTACAAACTGGAGCGATAGTACAAGTTCCTATTTTCGTAAATGAAGGAGAAAAAGTAAAAATTGACACAAGAACCGGTGAATACGTCAGCAGAGTCTCCTAAAAGATCAAAAATTGCTATTAGAAGCAATATGCTAAAACAGGTAAGATCTTTTTTTGACAAAAAAAAGATCTTAGAAGTTGATGTACCTCATATCAATAAATACCCAACAATAGATCTACATATAGAACCTATAGAATGTTCTCCCCTGTCTTCAAAAAAAGGATACCTTCACACTTCTCCTGAATATCTACTAAAAAGACTTTTAGCAGAAGATAGTGGAGATATATATTTTTTAGGTCACGTTTTTAGAAAAGATGAAATTGGCAACAAGCACAATATCGAATTTACAATGATAGAATGGTATAGAAACAATTTCACTTTTGAAAAATTTATAGATGAAGTTATTGAACTTATAGAATTATTTATTTCTACTAAAAATACCCAAGTACTAACTTATGACGAAGCTTTTCATAAGTTTATAGATGTAAACGTTAACATAATAAATACAAATGATCTTATAAATATTTTAATAAAACACAATATTCAAGTAGAAAAAGATCTTAGTAAAAATGATTGTTTAGATTTAATTTTTTCAATTCTAATAGAACCTAATCTACAAGATCTAACAATAATAAAAGACTATCCTACAGATCAAGCTGCACTTTCTAAAATTAAAAATAATAAAGCTCAAAGATTTGAATTTTTCTGTAAAGGGGTTGAACTTGGAAACGGCTATTTTGAATTGACAGATCCCATCTTGCAAAAAAAAAGATTTTTAGAAGTTATAGAAAAAAGAAAAACTCTAAATAGACCATCATTTAACCTAGATGAGAAATTTATAAATTCATTAGATAAGTGCAATGAAAACCTTTACGGAATAGCTCTTGGTTTCGACAGGCTTTTAATGCTAAAAGAAAAAAAAGATTCAATAAAAAAAGTTCTCCCCTTTTCTTGGGAAGAACTTTAATTTTAACCAATATGAGTACCAGTCTTACCTAAAAGAGCTTCTTTGCATTTTTCCAAAGAAGTTATAATAGCTTTCTTACCACCATTTTTTATGAAATTGCAAGCAGCATGAACCTTCGGTCCCATACTTCCTTTTGCAAATTCACCTTCTTTTAAATACTCTTTAGCTTCTTTTATTGATAGTTTATCTAATCCTTTTTGATCTTCTTTTCCAAAATTTAAAAAGACCTTTTCGACATCTGTTAGTATCATCAATATATTAGCTCCTATGATATGAGCAAGCACAGCTGCAGTGTGATCTTTATCTATTACAGCCTCCACTCCAATCAAATCCCCTTTACTGTCTTTAATAACAGGGATACCACCGCCACCACATGAAATTACTAATACCTTTTTCTTAAAAAGTTTTTTTATAACATAGCCTTCAATAATATCGATAGGATCAGGAGATGGAACAACCCTTCTAAACCCTTTACCTATTTGTTCAACTATTGACCATCCTTTTTCTTTTTTAAGTGTTTCAGCTTCTTCTTTTGAATAAAAAGGACCAATCGGTTTTGAAGGACTTTGAAAATCAGGATCATCTTTATTAACTAAAACCTGAGTTAAAACAGTCACAACAGGTATATGCTTGTTTGCTTCAGATAGTTTATTTATAAGAACCCTTTGGATCATATAACCTATAAACCCTTGGCTCTGAGCTCCACAAACATCTAAAGGCATACTAGGAAGGGTGTCCTTAGCCATTTCATTTTTTAGTAAGATATCTCCTACCTGAGGTCCATTACCATGAGTAATGGAAATCTTATACCCTTCTTTTATAAGTTCTAAAAACTTATCAGCAGTGTCATGTACATGTTTCAACTGATCTTCAACAGTCCCTTTTTCCCCTTTCCTAAGTAAAGCATTGCCCCCAAGAGCAATAAGCACTTTTTCTTTCACTCTACACTCCTCTTTCTAAAGCACATGTCATACAATGAGCTCCACCATATCCACCGGTTAGGTTAGTTAAGATAATCGGATAAGCATCTATGCCGGCTCTATAAACTTCTTTTTTATGTGGAAAAAAATCACCTTCAGATATCAAATACTCATAATCTTTTTTAGCTTGAGCATATAATCTGCTATATCGTTTAGGATCCTCATGAGATACTGCTTTTAAATTTGCTAAAACGTTTTTAACATTTCTCTCAGATTCAATAGCTAGTATTTTACCATCATGAATACACAAGAAATTAGAAGCATAACAAAGCTGTTCTAATGAAGTAATGTTAATAACATGAAATCCTTTTCCTGTTATATATTCATAAAGATTAGTTTCTTTGTTATCTTTTACCCACTTACCATTACCTTCATTATGATAAATCTCTACTCTTGCATTTCTAATAAGTAATTCACAACCAACAACCACTTTGCTAGAAGCTACATTAAAATAAGTATCCAAATGCATATCAATCATAGGATCTGGTGTATTAATATCGACAAGAGGATGACCTGGCTGATGAACAACAGCTAACTCTTGGAACTCAAAATCAATTTTTAAAAGTTGATCTATTGCATCCCTGTTAGTTCTGTCTCCTATACCAACCATAGCGAATTCACCCATAGGAATAAATTCTCCACCCTCTATTGTTCCTGGAGCTTCAATCTCATGAACAATAGGAAGACCGAAAACTTCTTCCCATAAAAACTTGGTAATTTTAGGTTCTTTTCTTCTAGATGGCTTCGCCATTCTAGACATTACAATTCCCTTATCTGTTACGAATTGCTGATCTCTCATAAAATACAAATTAGTAATAGGCTGTCTAGCTATAATGTTAAGCTCAACGTTTCTAGCACCTGGATCTTTTCTCATATGAATCTCAGGATTTATCATAGCTGTGTAAAAAAAGTTCTGTGTATCAATATATTTAGAATTTCTTTCAAAGTCTAATTTAGCTCTTTTTATTTCGTTTTCATCCCCACCATAGATCCTAGATTCTGCAGCCATCTCCATTAGCTTCTCTTTAATTCTCGGACTTTTATCTGCAGCGTTAAGTATCGTTTCTTTTAAATGAAAAACTTCTACACCAAAATACGTTCTTAGAACATTAACTAAATTATCATGCTCTCTTCTAGCTCCATCTCTACTAAAAGCTCTTTCATACAAAGATGCATAAGGTTCTAAAAGACCTAAAAACATCTCAACTCCAGGCTTATGAACTACAACTTTTTTTAAAGGGTCCCATTCAGCCCTAATCTTACCTATCATAAACTTTCTTCCTCGTCTTTAATATTAATATTTACCTTATAAGCCCAGAAATATATTAAAATAGAAAATAAAGCTAGAACAATTAAATCATAAGGCATACTTAATATCCCAAGAGGTCTGAAAGATGTAAAATTCTTGAACACGAAATTCTTATCTCCTAAAATAGAAACTATAACAATACCAATGAGATAAAAAGGAACCCAAAGGCTTCTTTTTATTTCTAAATCATTTCTTCTAATAAATAAAAAAGCAGGATAACCGGTTAAAATCAAAATAGATCCAATTAAAGTCCATGGCCAAGCTCCCCAGTAAAATAGATAAGAAGCTAAGATGAACCCTATTAATGTAAATGTCATATGAAAAGGAAGCTTAAAAGGTCTTTCAATATTAGACTTGGTTTTTCTTAAAATAGGAACAGAGATTACTGCTGCTGCATAAGGAACAATAACAGTAATAGAAGCTATTAAAGCAATAGCTGGAAAACTTGGTATAGCGATCAAAACTATAGTAGTTAAAATTGAAGTAAATATTAAACCGGCCGCAGGCGTTCCAAACTTTTCATTTATCTTTCCGATAGGAGACCAAAACAGTTTATCTTGAGCCATTGCAAATGGCATCCTTCCTTGAACAAGAACCCAGCTACCGCTACCACCTCCTGTCGCTAAAATCGCACCTATTGTAGCAATAGTCCCAAGGAAAAAAAGAGATTTAGATTTTGCAATAGTAGCTAAAGGAGAGGTCAACGATCCTAAAGACCTCCAATCTTTAAAAGCTATATTTAAATCAGGCCAATCGATCATACCAATAAATACAGTGGCAATAAGCATATACACTACTATTGTAATTACAATCGTTAAGATCATTGCTAAAGGAATGTTTCTCCACGGTCTTTTAACTTCTCCGGTAGGTACAACGATAGATTCAAACCCAGTGTAAGACCAAAAGAAAAGCGTAACAGCTACTGTCACCCCTGTAAAACCAAATGGCATAAAAGGCGTAAAATTATCAGCATGACAATAAAAAAATCCGATAGCACAAAAAATAAGTAAAGGTATTAATTTTCCAACAGCTGTAATTATGCTATATAAACTGCCCCATTTAACACCTAAAATATTTATAAATGTTAAAGCCCAAAGAATCATTATAGCTATGGTTGTTCCTAAAGGTGTCAATGCTCCCTGACTGGTTAATCCTGAAATATAAACGCCTAAATATTCTACAAAAACATTAATGATTCCAGCTGTACCTATAAATACATATAAAAAATATCCCCATCCCATTAGAAATCCGCCAAGATCACCCATTGCCAGACGAGGTAAAGAATAAGGACCTCCAGTTAAAGGGAAAGCAGCACCAAGTTCAGCATATGCCAATCCTAAAAAAAGGGTAATAATGCCCGCTAATAATATAGCTAAAATTAAAGAAGGGCCAGAAACAGCACCCATAACAGCTGGAATAGCGAAAATGCCGGATCCAAGTACACTTCCAACACCAATCGAAACCAAAGCAAATAGCCCTATTTCTTTTTTTAATTCGCCATTATGATTCACTAAATTTCCTCCTCTAATCTGTCTTTGATCCATTTTTGTACAATAGGAAAATATCTCCCTTTACTAAATGATTTTTTACTAACTCTTATTCCAATTGGGCTTTGTCTTCTTTTATATTCTGCTAAATGTATCCTCCGAACCAGATCATCGACCAACTCTTTTTTTAAAAGCCTTTTATCTACTATTTCTCTAGAAGATCTATGTTCTTCAACATAATCTTTCAAAACAGTATCTACTATTTTGTAAGCAGGCAGATCATCTTCATCTTTTTGATTTTCTTTAAGTTCAGCAGAAGGAGGTTTTTCTATTATTGATAAAGGAATAATTTCTTTATCTTTATTTATCCAATTAGCCAATTGATATACCTGTGTTTTTGCTACATCGGCCAAGACTCCAAGGCCTCCACACATATCTCCATACAAAGTAGAATATCCCATTGCCATTTCACTTTTATTTCCCGTACTCAAGACTATATGACCTAATTTATTAGAAATAGCCATCAAGATGATTCCTCTAATTCTAGCTTGAAGATTCTCTTCAGCTATATTGGGCTTTGTATTAAAAAAAACAGGACTAAGTAAATCCAAAAATTCTTGAAACATTTTATCAATAGGAATATCGATAAGCTTTATATCTAAGTTATTTGCTAACTGATTAGAATCTTCTATTCCTTGAAAAGAAGAGAACCGAGAAGGCATGTTTACAGCTAATACGTTTTCTTTACCTAAAGCTTGCTGGGCAATGCAACAAACAAGAGCAGAATCTATACCACCAGAAAGACCAATACATGCTTTTTTCAAGTTTTGTTTTCTAAAATAATCTTTCACACCTAAAACTAAAGAATGATACAAGTCTTCGATAGATGAAGTTATAAAAGATTTCTCTTTTTCTTTTTTTTCTAAATCAATAAGTAAAAAGTCCTCTTCAAACCCTTTACCTATTTCTCTTAAGATCCCCTCTTTATCAAAAAACATGCTATATCCATCAAAGACAAGCTCATCGTTAGCACCCACTTGATTACAAACAATAACAGGACAATTTAATGTTTTTGCGGTTTGCTCGTAGATATGTAACCTGACATCTCTTTTTTCAAAGTAAAAAGGAGACGCTGCTAAATTTAACACAATATCAGGATGCAAAGGTTTTACATCCAAAACAGGATCTTTAAGATATTTAGTAAAATGAACTTTTCCGCCATGTTGCCAAGCATCTTCACAAATAAGAACGGATATTTTTTTATTTTTATACTGAAATATCTTTTCTTCTTTTCCAGGTTCAAAATATCTTCTTTCTTTAAAAACATCGTAATCTGGAAGCAACGTTTTATCTTTATACCCAAGCAATTTGCCATCACATATTATAGCAGCTGAATTATATAAATCTTTTTCTTGTTTTGATGGATTTTTTCTAATCAAACCAACAACTACAAAAATATCTTTTGTATGAGATATTATTTCTTCTAATTTTAAATGAATTTTTTTTTCAAAATCTTCAAAATACAAAAGATCTTCAGGAGGATATCCACAAATAGCTAATTCAGAAAATAAAACTATATCAGCTTTTTTTTCTTTAGCCTTATAAATAGCATCTATAATTTTTTTTGTATTTTCATCTAGATCACCAACAATATAATTTAACTGAGCAATAAAAATTTTCATAAAACTAACCTCAAATTTTAAGTATAGTTATACAAATAATTTTTAAGGATCACTTTTTAATTTTTTTTATTATTTTTTTTTACTTCAATCTATCTTAAAAAATATTTATTACTTATACTATTTTTTCAGCCTTGACATCAAAGAAGTAAATAGGTTTCACTATTATAGCTAAAAAAAATCAAAAAGAATATTTTTCATGAAACAACAAAGAGAACATTGGGGTTCAAAATTAGGTTTTATAATGGCTACAGCAGGTTCAGCAATTGGACTTGGTAGTCTTTGGAGATTTCCTTATGTAACAGGAAACAATGGCGGCGGAGCTTTCGTATTACTTTATTTTATTTTCGTATTATTAATTGGTATTCCGGCTTTCATCGCAGAACTTATCATTGGTAGAAAAGCTCAAAGAAGTGCTGTAGGTGCATATTCTGAACTTTCTAAAAGATCTAATTCTTGGAGACTTTTAGGATGGGTCAATATATTAACTTCACTTATGATCCTGTCATATTATAGCGTTATAGCAGGATGGACATTGAACTACACTTTTATGTCTCTCTGTCAATTTGCACAAAATAAAACTCCTGAACAGATAAAAGGTATTTTTGATATTTTATATAAATCTGCTGATATCAACCTTTTTTGGCATTTTATTTTTATGTTGCTTACCGTTGGTGTTGTTTATGGAGGAATTAGAAAAGGTATTGAATATTGGAGTAAAATATTAACACCTGCTTTATTAATTTTCTTAGCTGGCCTTTTCTTATATACAATAACACTTCCAGGTTTTGCTCAATCGGTAAAATTTATTTTCTATCCTGATTTTTCTAAACTTTCAACTCAAGGGATTTTGCAAGCTTTAGGAATGTCATTTTTCACACTTAGCGTTGGACTTGGTATAGTACTTACTTATGGAAGTTATATGAAGCCGACAGAAAACATTCCTCAAACAGGTATAATAGTAGGAGCAGTATCCGCATTAGTATCCTTGTTTGCAGCTTTAATGATCTTCCCTATTATTTTTTCCTTTGGTCTACAACCGGAAGAAGGCCCTGGTCTTGTTTTTAAAACCCTCCCTGTTTTATTCAGCAAACTACCGGGTAGTTTGGTGATTTCTACTATCTTTTTCCTTCTTTTTGTATTTACTGCGTTAACATCTTCAATATCACTTTTAGAAGTAGTAGTATCCAACCTTATAGAAGTTTTTAACTGGAAAAGATCAAAGTCTGTTATAACAGCAGGAATTATAGCTTATATCTTAGGAATCCCTTCGGCGCTTGCAGGTTCTGGCAAACTATTTGCTTCTTGGAAGCTAATGTTTGGAAAAGACTTTTTTGGAACAATTGATGAAATATCAGCTGACTGGCTTATGCCTCTTGGTGGTTTTTTTGCAGTTGTATTTGCAGGATGGTTTTTAGGTAAAGATGTAGCTAAAGAAGAATTTCTATCCGGCAAAAAAACCAAAAGTTTCTTAAAAATTTGGTTATTCTTAATTAGATATTTAGCACCAGTTGCAATATTACTTGTAATGTTGCAAAGAAGCGGTGTAATAGACATTAACAACTTATTTTAACAAGTATTATTATGAAAAAAAATCATCTATCAATTAATAGTGAAAATATTTTACCAATCATAAAAAAATGGCTTTATTCAGAAAAAGACATATTTTTACGAGAATTAGTTTCAAATGCTACAGATGCTATTAACAAACTAAAGCTTATAAATGCAGCTAATAAAGACTCATTTAGAATAGACATTCAAATTGACAAAGACAACAAGACTATTTCCATTTCTGATAATGGAATAGGAATGAATGAAGAAGAAGTGAAAAAATACATTGCACAAATCGCTTTTTCAGGAGCTGAAGATTTCCTAGAAAAATACAAAACTCATGATGAGAAAGACCAAATCATTGGACATTTTGGTCTTGGTTTTTATTCAGCATACATGGTTGCTAACAAAGTAGAAGTAGACACTAGATCTTACATAGAAAAAGAAGCCCCTGTTTTATGGTCATGTGACGGATCTTCAGAGTATTTTTTATCAAAAAGCAAAAGAACAGATACCGGAACAACCATAATTTTACATATCAACAAAGAAAACGAAGAATATCTAGATAAAAATGTTTTATTAAAAATATTAAACAATTTTTGTTTATTTTTACCTTATCCTATTTATCTAAATGATCAGCATATCAACAACGAATACCCTCTTTATTTAAAGTCCCCTTCAGAATGTACAGAAAAAGAATACCTCGAATTTTACAGAAAACTTTATCCTTTAAATCCAGATCCGATCTTTTGGGTACATTTAAATGTAGACTATCCTTTTAATTTAAAAGGAATACTCTATTTCCCTAAAATAGGACAATCTTTCGATGCAAACAAAAACGCTATTAAATTATTTTGCAACCGTGTTTTCGTATCTGACAACTGCAAAGATCTTCTTCCTGATTTTCTAATGATCCTGCAAGGAGCAATAGATAGTCCTGACATTCCTTTGAACATCTCCAGAAGTTTTCTTCAGATGGACTCAACAGTTAGAAAACTATCATCTCATATTTCAAAGAAAATATCAGACCGTTTATCTTCTTTATATAAATTAGACAAAGAAAAGTTCACATCCTATTGGCCAAGCATTGAGACAGTTATAAAACTAGGAATTCTTCAAGATGAAAAGTTTTATGAAAGATCTAAAAGCTTCCTTATCTGGAAAAACACCGACTCTAACTGGACTACTATAGAAGACTATATTTCTGCTAATGAAGTGAAAAAAGATAAAGTGTTCTATACTCACGAAAACACCGACAGCTCTCATTTTCTAGATCTTTACAGATCCAAACAAATAGAAGTCTTATATACCAATCATTACATAGATGTAGCAATATTGAACTTTCTAGAGAAAAAGCTATCTGTACATTTCCAAAGAATAGATGGCGGCATAGACCCTTCTATTTTAGATACTTCTAAAGAAAAAAATGTTCTAGATTCAGATGGCAGAACACAAAGCTCTAAGCTAGCAGAGTTTATAAAAAATGCTCTATCGATAGAAGATCTAGATGTTGAAGCAAAAAGTCTAGCTAGCGAAGCTATCCCTGGATTTATCATGTTAAAAGAAGAGGAAAGAAGATTAAGAGACTATCTTCATCTTACAGGCAATGAAAGCTTTAACATGCCTACAAAAAAGACATTTGTAGTAAATACAAATAGCTCTCTTGTAAATAACGCTCATAAATTACATAACAAATATCCTGAAATAGCAAAAGACCTTATAAAACAGATATATGATTTATCTTTGCTTTCTCAAAAAGAAATGGAAGCTGAAGAAATATCTAATTTTGTAAGTCGTTCTAACTCAATCTTAGAAAAGCTAGTTAGTATCAACTAACATTCAATCTTTTTATTTTAAGTTATTTTATTTCAACTAGTAACGGTTTTAATCGTTACTAGTTATTGTTAATAGTGTAAATTAAAAATTTAATTGAATAATAATAAAATTTTTATTATAATAATTACACTTTAATTTAACAAACAATAATAAAATTATGTCTACAATAGATTCACCAAGATTAAGCGTTTATAGCTCAAGAGCTGCAAAAGATACTGAAGCTCAATTAGAGCAAAGAACAGATGAGCTAGAAGAGCTTCATAATGATATTAGAAAAACCATAGAGTTTAAAACTATAGCAAATAGTGATCCTGATGACTTTAAAATATGCATTGACAGATCAGGTATTTATTTAAAAAAACTCAGTAATCCCGATGATATTATTGTTTTATATCCTAGTAAAGATAGATCATCTGATAAGTTAGCTCAATTACACAGAGATGCAATAAGATGTTTTGATAAAAAATATCCATTAGAATCCCCGAAAGAAAGAGAAACAAGAGAAACTTTATTTTTAGCAAGAATACAAGAGCAGATACAAGCCGGAGAAGAACGTTCTGCACAAAGAGAAGAAAGATTAACTGAAAAGTATGAAAAAGTTTTAACAGAATTTAAAGACTCTCAAAGCGGATTAATTAAAGGTTTAACTGACGCTATGAAAGATCAAGCTCAGTCAACTCGAGATCAAACTGCAGCTTTAAAAGACGAATATAATAGATTATTTACAGCATTTTCAACTCAACTTCAAACTCTCCCAGCAACTATTACTAATGCAATAACACCTTTAGTAACACAAATTCAAACTCAAAACGTAACTTTTACAAGAATGCTAGATGAACAAACAAGAGCTAGAACAGCTCTAGAAACAGCATTGCAAAGATCAGAAACTGCCAGAAAAACCGATCGTGATGCCTTGCTTAGAGAATTAAGAGATACAAGAACTACATTTACTACTGAAATTAGTAAAGCAAGAAATGCTAATATTCGACAAATGGATGCAATAACAGATCGCTTTAAAACTTCTTTATCTGATTTAAGCGACAGAACTGCTGCAACAACACAAAGAATGATAGATTCTCAAGAAAGAATAATTTCAGATTTAATGATAGATCAAGCTTCAGAAAGACATGCAACAACCTCTCTTATAGCAAACTTACAAGGAGACCGTGAACATGAGAGAGAAACAGCTAAAGCTACACTGATGTCATTAGCATCAGATCTTTCACATTCTTTTAGAGAAACGGTAACAGAATCTAGAGAAAGAGATAAAGAAATTCAACAAGACAGAACACTAGAACTACATACTATACTTACAAGAATGCAAGATAGACAAGAAAGAACAGAAAGAGCTTTCCTTGATGCGTTAAGAGAATTAAAGGAAAGCTCATCTGCCGAACAAGAAATGCCAATTCGAACAGAAGATCAAAAAGATCAAAAATCAAGCCGATCTTCTGTTAAAGAAGAAGGATCTTCTGCTATAGATATTTTAAAAGAAGAACTTGATCGTTTAAGAGTTCAAGTAGAAAAATTACAAAGTGAAAAAGACTTTGATCAACAATGCTATTTCGAAGAAACTGATCGTTTACAAAAAGAACATTTTCAAGAAGTTATTTTATTAAGAGAAGAAATTGTACGCTTAAGAACTTCACTTGAATTCTCAGAAAGAGAAAACCGTAACTTAAGAGATGAAAATGAAAGATTAAGTAGAGAAATTTCAGAAAAAAAAATAGAAGTATTTAGCAAAGATACTGAAATAAGAGAATTACGTGAAAGAACCGTTACTTTAGAAAAAGAAAAAGTTTTAAAAGAAGATAGAGGATCATCCGATAAAGATGCTGAAATAGAAGATTTAAAAACACAAGTTTCTACCTTAGAAACAGAAGTTGATTCCTTAAAACGTAGAATCAAAGATTTAGAAGATGCACAAGAAGGATCAGAGCGAAGAATCAGAGATTCAGAAGCTGAATCAAGAAAAAACAAAACAGAATTCCAAAGACTTCAAGAAGCACAATCACAAAAAGATGCGGATTATAGACGATCTCTTGAAGATATACAAAAAAGATTAGATGCTGCTCTTGAAGAAAATAAAGATCTAAGAAATTCTTTCGAAAAGCAGCTTAAAGAACACAGTGATGAAATAGATGATCTAAAAAGAGAAAATGAGGATCTTAGAAACAGAATAAGAGAATTACAAGATGAACTTTCTTCAAAAGACAAAACTGATCAATCTCAAAGTCATTTAATAGAAGAGTTAAAAATTCAAATAATAACTCTAAAAAAGACTATAAGAATAAAAGAATCAACTATTAGATCTCTAAGAGAAGAAAATATAAATATCCGTCATGAATACGAAGTTATATCTTCAAAAAACACAGATCTAGAAAGTGAAAATGCAAGCTTAAAGCAACATATAGAAGAATTAGAAGAAATAAATAGATCCACTAAAGCAGAACTAGATGAATCTGAAAAAGAAAGAGATCGTTTAAAAGAAGAACTTAGATCTTTAGGATTAAGACTAAAATCATTAGAAGATCAGATAAAACGAACAACTGATGACTCTGCAAGTCAAGAGGAATCTTTTAAAATTAAAATAAGTGAATTTGAATCTAGAATTTTAATACTAATAAGTAGTAACGCTGAATTAAAAAAAGAATTAGAAACAGCTACAAGAACTATTGAAAGTCAATCTACAGAACTTGGTGAGTCTAGAGTAGAAAATGAAAGACTAAACCTTCTTATAATAGAACTAAGAGAAAAGATAAAAACACAAGATGATGAAATAAACACACTAAAAATGGCAAAACAAATAGCTGAAGAAGAATTAATAAGGCTACGACAAGAAAATGAAGAAATGAAAGCTGAACTAAGAGTTCTAAGAATACAACTAAGAGACCTAAATACAAAATGTGAAGGTCAAAAAGATGTAATCGAAGATCTAGAAGGTCAACTTGAAGTTTGGAAAGCAAAATGCAAAGAGTTAATAAAAACAGCTCAAAGGCTAGCCTTATTAGAAGCAAGACATATAAGCATTGAAAGAAGTAGAGAAATAAATGATATTTTAGATTTAGTTCCAGATAAACAATTTTCAATATCTGATTATTTTAATCTAAGGTTACTTTTACAAGTAAAAGAAGTTAAAATACTAACTAAAAGAACAGATATAACCGAAACTATAAAAAAACAACACAAAATTTCAAGAGAAGACTATGCATTAGACCATATAGACACAGCAACTCAAAATAGTTGGGCTATATTAGTTACTTTGAGCAACGATAAACAAATTATCATTACTGGAAATGAAGCAGAAGATGCAAACAGATTTGAACGACAAAAAATTAGGTTGACTCCTCAATTACATAAAGACCTAAAAGAGCTAAGAATTATAGTAGCAAAAAAGACTCCTAGAGGAAGCGAAACTCCACAACACAATTGGTGCCCTGAGACATTTAATATGACTACTGGGCTTACAAATCTCATCAAAGGAGAAGCAATTAATACACGAGTAAGTGTTCTTTTAAGAAAGACTATAGAAGAGCATCAACCTATAGTTAGAATAATCAAAGGACTAAGGGATCAATTAGAGGCTCATGCAAGAGAATACGAGAAGCCATTACTTCCTGCTGAGGAAAAATCAAGACTAGTTAATACTATACAAGCAGAACAACGCTTAGTATCTATATTAGAAGGACAATTAATATTAAAAATATTAAATACTCATCCACAATCAATCCCCGGATTTCTATTAATTCCCGCCTTGGATAGAACTCCAGCAGCTTTAGAAGGCGCTGCTAGTGAAGCTCGTGATGAAATCGAAGAAAAAGCTAGACTCTGTGAAAATATAAGAAAACAAGTAACTAGAATAACTAGAATAACTAGAATAACTAGAATAACTAGATAATTACTAATTACAATTAAATCTAATATATAAAAAGGCCGATAACCTAAAAAGTTACCGGCCTTAAATTTTTCTAAAATAATTTTAATTTATATATTTTAGCTTTCTGATGTTTTTTCGTCTGATTCTTGTGTTGTAGATGGTTGAACATCTGTAATAGCTGCTTTTAAAATCTCAATTTTAGATCCGTCACATGTTTTTAAAATAATAGTGTTTTCCTGAATTTTAGAAATAGTACCAATCATTCCCATTGCAGTAACTCTATCACCTTTTTTCATTGATTCTCTTTGTTTTTGCATAGCTTTTCTTCTTCTTTGTTCAGGTCTCCATAAGATAAAGTAAGAAAATACTAAAGCTAGACCAAGCATTAAAATAAGTTGAGTGTAGTTTCCACCTTTTGCAGGAGCTGAATCATCTGCAAATGCCAATGTAGATACTAGAAAAGGTAGGGTTAATATATATTTCATCATAAGTATATTTCCTTAGAATTTGTTTGCTTTATGTAGAGTTTGCCTGAAAAGCGAAGTAAAATCAAGCTATCGTTTTAAAATAACAATATTTTCTATATGAAAAGTATGAGGAAACTGATCTACAGGCTGCATCTTCTCTAAAAAATATCCATTTGATAAAAGCTCTTCTACATTTTCACTTTGAGTTAACGGATTACAAGAAACATAAACTATTATTTTAGGTTTTATTGATAAAATGTTTTTAATAGCTGTTTCATCAAGACCTGCCCTTGGAGGATCTACAATAACGAGTTCCGCTTCTTGTATATTTAAATTTTCCAGTGTCTTTCCGACATCTCCTTGATGAAGAGTTATATTATCAATATTGTTTAATAATATGTTTTCTTTAGCATCTTTTACAGCTTCATTATTTAATTCGATGCCTATAACTTTTTTTGCTAAAAAAGAAAAAGCCATCCCTAAAGTTCCGGTACCACAATAAAGATCTAAAACAGTATCAAACTTATCTTTATCTAGTAATGACAAAGCTGCAGAATATAGTTTTTCAGCCTGTTTTGTATTTGGTTGAAAAAAAGAAGAAGGACTTATTTTAAAAGTTAATTCTTTTTTTTCTCCTTTGATATCAATATATAGTTTTTCTTTTATAAATTTAGGTCCTGCAATATGTGTCTCTTCAAAAACAGTAGATTTTCTTTTTTCTATTTTTTGCTTTCTTATATAAAAAGAAATATTCTCATCAACTAAATAAATAGCATTTTTTAATTTTTCTATATCATTATCTGAAAGATTATACTCTTTGTTTCCGGAAACAGTCAGTATAACCATTTTTTCATTCGTATTCTTGCCTTCTCTAATTGTTAAATATCTAAAATGACCACTATCATCTGCAAAGTCATAAGCTTTAAGATTACTATTTTCCCAAAACTCTCTTACATTTTGCAGAACTTCAGTAAACCAAAAAGAACATAAAAAACATTTTTCAACATTAAAAACATATCTATTGGCATTAGCTATCATGAGCCCTAAGAACTTAGTTTTAGCTTTATTTTCGGAAAAAGAAAACTCCATTTTATTTCTATAAAACCACGGATCTTCAGATGAAACCATAGGATATAAAGAACAACTTGTTTGTAAAATATTTTTCCCAAAGCACTGTAATATAAATTTTTCTTTTTCTTTTAACTGTTTAGAATAATCCATTTCCTGCAAAGTGCATCCGCCACATATCGTCGTATGTGTACATTTTGGAGCTACTCTATATTTAGAAGGTTTGACAATTTGTAAAAGTCTCCCCTTAATAAGACCTTTTCTTTTTTTATATAGATGAACATTAGCAAGATCATCAATGATAGCGTGAGGAACTTCAACTTTTGTGTTAGATGAAAACCCAATGCCATATCCTCTTTTATTAATATTTTCTATATATATTTCTTTTTCCATATATGTCTTTGTAGATAATTTAAGAAATAGATTCTACAACAAAAAGAAGATAAAAAAAAGAGAGGACTTTCATCCTCTCTTTTTTGAGATAACTAATTTAAAAAAATAAATCTATCTTCTTTTTTTTGTTTTTCTCTTAACAGTTTTAGCTTTTTTTGGTTTAGCTTTTGCAACTATTTTCTTAACTATTTTTTTAACTGTTTTCTTAGCTGTTTTCTTAGCTGTTTTCTTAGCTGGTTTCTTAGCTGGTTTTTTAGCTGGTTTTTTAGTAGCTTTTTTAGTAGCTGCTTTTTTGGTTTTTCTACCACCTTTTTCAGCTGCTACAGATTCTTTACGATATAATTTTGCTACTTTCTCTAACTTAAGGCTTCCAGTACGCACTCTTTGAGACGCAGCTTTGTTTCCTTTCTCAGCTTTATTCATATCTTTCATGATTTCTTCTAAAAGCTGATTCATTTTTTTGATTGATTCTTTTAACGCCATTCCAGGATCTCCTCTAGTTTACGTGAAATGTTCTTTCATTACTTTGAATAGTTGCTTTTGAAAATATTATGCAAGAATTTTTTTTATTTTTTTAAAAAAAATTTCTAAACAAAATTCAAAAAAAACTGAAAAAGAGACTCTAGAATAGTGTTAAAAGACTGTTTTTAATAAAAATAAAAAAATTTTAAATTATTTTAAAAAAAACTGAAAAAGAACAAAAAAAAGGCTCTCACAATTTCATCAACAGTGAGAGCCTTGTAAAAAAAACCTAGCAGCATCCTACTCTTCCGTACTCTTGTGCACAGTACCATCGGCGATATAGGGCTTGACTTCTGAGTTCGGCATGGGATCAGGTATTCCCCCTACTCTATTGCCACCAGGATATAAACTTTAAATATAACTTTTTTCTTCATTAGAACTAGGCGATGCTTGAGATTTTTATTTCTAGATACCATATTACTATGATACCTAGAAAAAAAGTGATCAAGTCGTTGGACTTATTAGTATTGGTCAGCTCAACACATTGCTGCGCTTACACTCCCAACCTATCAACCTTGTGGTCTTCAAGGAGTCTCATTGGGATACCTTATCTTGAGGGAGGCTTGGCGTTTAGATGCTTTCAACGCTTATCCTTTCCGAGCATAGCTACCCGGCTATGCACTTGGCAGTACAACCGGCTCACCATTGGCTCGTCCACTTCGGTCCTCTCGTACTAGAAGCAGCTCCTCTCAAGTATCCTACGCCCACGACAGATAGGGACCAAACTGTCTCACGACGTTTTGAACCCAACTCGCGTACCGCTTTAATTGGCGAACAGCCAAACCCTTGGGACCTTCTCCAGCCCCAGGATGCGATGAGTCGACATCGAGGTGCCAAACCGCCACGTCGATATGAACTCTTGGTGGCGATAAGCCTGTTATCCCCGGAGTACCTTTTATCCGTTGAGCGACGGCGATTCCACTCTCCACCGCCGGATCACTAAGCCCTACTTTCGTACCTGCTCGACTTGTCGGTCTCGCAGTCAACCTATCTTATACCTTTACACTCTTCTCGTGATTGCCAACCACGATGAGATAAGCTTTGGACTCCTCCGTTACTCTTTTGGAGGATACCGCCCCAGTAAAACTGCCCGTCTGACAATGTCCAATCTCCAGTTTCATGGAGTATTGTTAGATCCTCAACTTGTAAAGACCGGTATTTCAAGGTCGGCTCCACACCCCCTAACGAGGGTGATTCAGCGCCTTCCGGCTATCCTACACATTACAAGTCAAGGGCCAATATCAGAGTACAGTAAAGGTTCACGGGGTCTTTCCGTCTTGTCGCGGGTAAACGGCATCTTCACCGCTATTACAATTTCACCGAGTCTCTTGTTGAGACAGCGCCCAGATCGTTACGCCATTCGTGCAGGTCGGAACTTACCCGACAAGGAATTTCGCTACCTTAGGACCGTTATAGTTACGGCCGCCATTCACCAGGGCTTAAGTTCAGAGCTTCGTACCGAAGTACTAACCCCTCCCTTTGACCTTTTGGCATTGGGCAGGCTTCACACCATATACAGCGTCTTAACGACTTAGCATAGTGCTGTGTTTTTGTTAAACAGTCGCCTGGGCCTTTTCTCTGCGACCACCTGATGCTTCTGTAGTAAATACATACACACCCTGTGGCTCCTCTTCTCCCGAAGTTACGAGGATATTTTGCCGAGTTCCTTAACAAGAGTTCTCTCGCGCGCCTTAGAATATTCTTCTCACCCACCTGTGTCGGTTTTGGTACGGTCGTCATCAGCGAATAGAGGTTATTTCTTGGAAGACTTTTCTGCAACTTCAGTTCCCCCGAAGGTTCCCTTCCTAAGTTACCAGTAAGTTAGCTAGCGCTTTTTACTACTAGCCTTACACATAACTCAACGGACTCTTCCGATCGTCCGCTTGCTTTAATGTCTCCGTCACCCCTTTTTCATTGCCTTAGACGGCTCAGGAATATTTAACCTGATTCCCATCACCTACGCATTTCTGCCTCGGCTTAGGGACCGGCTAACCCAGGGAAGACGAGCTTTACCCTGGAATCCTTGGGTTTTCGGCGAGGAAGATTCTCACTTCCTTTATCGTTTACTCATGCCATGCATCTTCACTAGTATACACTCCAGCATTCTTCTCAGTACACCTTCTATGTATATACTACGCTCTCCTACCGCTTATGTTATTCACATAAGCCCGCAATTTCGGGTCTATACTTAGTCCCGTTTATTATCGGCGCAAAGTTTCTCGATTGGTGAGCTGTTACGCACTCTTTAAATGGTGGCTGCCTCTAAGCCAACATCCCAACTGTCTTTGAAACTTCACTTCCTTTCCCACTTAGTATAGAATTAGGGCCCTTAATTGGCGATCTGGGCTGTTCCCCTCTCGACAATGAAGCTTATCCCCCACTGTCTATCTCCCAGTATTCTTACCAGTATTCGGAGTTTGATTCCCGTTGGTAGGCCGGTAAGCCCCCGCAGGGATTCAGTGCTCTACCCCTGATAAGTTTCTATCTGAGGCTAACCCTAAAGTTATTTCGGAGAGAACAAGATATTACCAAGTTTGATTGGCCTTTCACCCCTATCCACAGCTCATCCAAAGACTTTTCAACGTCAACTGGTTCGGTCCTCCACAGTGTGTTACCACTGCTTCAACCTGGCCATGGATAGATCACTTGGTTTCGTGTCTACACCATATGACTACTCGCGCTTTTAACACTCGCTTTCGCTTCGGCTCCAGAGCGTCTGCTCCTTAACCTCGCCATATAGCATAACTCGCTGGCTCATCATGCAAAAGGCACGCCATCAGCCTTTGTCCTAAAAGGACCATAGGCCTCTGACTGCTTGTAAGCTGCTGGTTTCAGGTTCTATTTCACTCCCCTAGCAGGGGTTCTTTTCACCTTTCCCTCACGGTACTTTTTCTCTATCAGTCATCAACTAGTATTTAGCCTTGGAGTGTGGTCACCCCTAATTCAGACCGGGTTTCACGTGTCCGGCCCTACTAAGGATACTCACCAGGTAGGTCTTCTCTTTCGTCTACAGGACTTTCACCTTGTTTCGTTTGCCTTTCCATGCAATTCGACTAGTGTTTCTCTACCCTTATGTGAGTCCTATTACCCCATAAAATAAATCTTATGGTTTCGGCTCCTCCCATTTCGCTCGCCGCTACTAAGGGAATCTCTATTTGATTTCTTTTCCTCCGCTTACTGAGATGTCTCACTTCAGCGGGTATCGCCCCTCAAAGCCTATGTATTCAGCTTTGGGTGTTAAGGTTTTACCCCTAACGGGTTTCCCCATTCGGATACCCCCGGATCATAGTCTTTTTCCAACTCCCCGAGGCTTTTCGCAGGTATCGCGTCCTTCTTCGCCTGTTGATGCTTAGGCATCCACCAGCAGCCCTTAATAACTTGATCACAAACTCTTATTTAAGTTCTCAAGCATCGGCTACTTCTAATGAATTAATTCATTATTTAATTATATTTATTCTTGTTCAATTTCTTCTTTCAAGATATCAAAAAGCTACACCTCAAAGATGTAGCATATGCGGTTACCAAGACTTGAACTTGGGACCTCAACATTATCAGTGTTGCGCTCTAACCAACTGAGCTATAACCGCATTATGGAGGCTAGGAGATTCGAACTCCTGACCTTCTGAATGCAAATCAGACGCTCTACCAACTAAGCTAAGCCCCCACAAAACTTGACAGCGGAAAAGAGAAGATATAAAGCTAAGCATCTTGCCCAACCATAAAGACATACTTTCGTATATCCTTTCGTCCTTAAAAGGAGGTGATCCAGCCCCACCTTCCGGTAGGGCTACCTTGTTACGACTTCATCCCAGTCATCAGCCTCACCTTCGGCGCCTCTTCCCTTGCGGTTAAGTCAGCGACTTCGGGTAAAACCAACTCCCATGATGTGACGGGCGGTGTGTACAAGGCCCGGGAACGTATTCACGGCGTTGTTGCTGACACGCCATTACTAGCAATTCCAGCTTCATGTAGTCGAGTTGCAGACTACAATCCGAACTGAGACCGGCTTTTTAGGATTTGCTCCACCTCTCGGCTTTGCTGCCTTCTGTACCGGCCATTGTAGTACGTGTGTAGCCCTGGACATAAGGGCCATGCGGACTTGACGTCATCCTCACCTTCCTCCTGGTTAACCCAGGCAGTCTCGTTAGAGTGCCCACCATTACGTGTTGGTAACTAACGATAAGGGTTGCGCTCGTTGCGGGACTTAACCCAACACCTCACGGCACGAGCTGACGACAGCCATGCAGCACCTGCACAGGTGGCCTTGCGGCCTACCTTATCTCTAAGATATTCACCTGCATGTCAAGCCCAGGTAAGGTTCTTCGCGTTGCATCGAATTAAACCACATACTCCACTGCTTGTGCGGGCCCCCGTCAATTCTTTTGAGTTTCACTCTTGCGAGCGTACTACTCAGGCGGCATACTTATCGCGTTAGCTTCGACACAGTCGGGGTTGAGTCCAACTACATCAAGTATGCATCGTTTACAGCAAGGACTACCAGGGTATCTAATCCTGTTTGCTACCCTTGCTTTCGCACCTCAGCGTCAGGCATAAGCTAGGAAATCGCCTTCGCCACCGGTATTCTTCCACATATCTACGCATTTCACCGCTACACGTGGAATTCCATTTCCTCCGCTTATCCTCTTATCCTCTTAGTTTTAAGTGCAGTTCCAAGGTTGAGCCTTGTGATTTCACACCTAACTTAAGAAGTCGCCTACGTGCTCTTTACGCCCAATAAATCCGATTAATGCTTGCACCCTCCGTATTACCGCAGCTGCTGGCACGGAGTTAGCCGGTGCTTCTTTACCAGGTACTATCAAATACACAGATTATTTACCTGCTTCTCTTGTTCCCTGGCGAAAGAACTTTACAACCCTAAGGCCTTCTTCGTTCACACGGCGTCGCATCGTCAGGCTTTCGCCCATTGCGAATGATTCTCGACTGCAGCCTCCCGTAGGAGTCTGGGCAGTGTCTCAGTCCCAGTGTTGGCGGTCAATCTCTCAATCCGCCTAGACGTCTTAGCCTTGGTGGGCTCTTACCCCACCAACTAGCTGATATCATATGAGCGCCTCCTTTACCGCAAGGTACCTAAGTATCCCCTACTTTGATCTTCGTAAGATGCCTTACTAGACCTCATCCGGTATTAGCAACCGTTTCCAGTTGTTATCCCCATGTAAAGGGTGACTTACCCATATATTACTAACCCTTCCGCCACTAACTATATAGTTGCCCATATAGTCCGTTCGACTTGCATGCCTCATCCACGCCGTCAGCATTCAATCTGAACCAGGATCAAATTCTCATTTAATCTTATTTATTTATTGACTTTGTAAGTCTAAATTACTTACTAATAACAAGCCCACTTAGTTCATATCTTCTCTTTTCCACTGTCAAAA
>Ga0233447_1001139_pt1 | contig 23932 bp, 17 predicted proteins | sample SI_124_October20_3_FD_183014 | JGI IMG/M metagenome (GOLD analysis project Ga0233447, IMG submission 183014) | Seawater microbial communities from Saanich Inlet, British Columbia, Canada - SI_124_October2016_135_MG | ecosystem: Environmental > Aquatic > Marine > Inlet | place: Canada: British...
CGAAGAAGACGAAGAAGAGGAAAAAACAAAGAAGGAGAAAAAGAAGGAGAAAAAGAAGGAGAAAAAGAAGGAGAAAAAGAAGGAGAAAAAGAAGGAGAAAAAGAAGGAGAAAAAGAAGGAGAAAAAGAAGGAGAAAAAAAATAAGAAAAAACGTAAAAAATAATTCAACAACTAAAAATGAATTTAAAATGTATTTTTTTTAATCAATCATAATAATTCTCTGAAAAATGGAAAAAAAATTTACATTTTATAGAGGAAAAATAGGTCTTAGGCCACCAAAAAAAGAAGATATTTCCAAACTTGTTTCTATTTATGAACAGGGGGAACATTTGCGTTTTGTTCATATGGGAAAATCAGACCCAGAAACGAGAGCAAGACTTTTTGTAAAATGGAGCAAAGAATTTGACCCAGAATATCTCAATTTTGTTATTACATATCTCAAAGAAGTAGTGGGAGAATTTGACATATATTTACCACATCGAGTTAATTTACAGACAAAAATCAAAGATTATATGTTTACCATTTTTATTGAAAAGGATAAAACATCGAAAGGAATAGGCGAAGAAGTTATAACTATCTTAAAGGAAAAAATTATGCCTCTTCTCGAAATTAATGTCATAATTGCTCTCGTTCATCCTTCAAATAAGAAAATGCAAAATTTTATTACTCGTCAAGGATTTAAGCTCGAAAAACCAAATTGCAAAATCAACAGTATTTATTACAACAACTATACATATCGATTATCTTTGTAATTTTTAAGAGAATTTCATATAAAAAAATAATTTTTATTTTTTATTTTTCTTTTATTTTTATTTTTTTCTTTTTTATTTATTTTTTTCTTTTTTATTTTTATTTTTATTTCTTTTATTTTTATTTCTTTTATTTTTATTTTTATTTTTATTTTTATTTTTATTTTTATTTTTATTTTTATTTTTATTTTTATTTTCATAAATTTTGCACGTGAAAGTTAATCATCATCACTTTGGGTTCTATCTCCCATTGCACCATCTTTTTCGTAATCATCATTGCTGCCATCGTAATCAAATTGATAACCATCTGATAAAGTAGGTCGATCATCTTCTTGTTCTCCATCTTCATTTTTTTCTCTTTCATCAGAATAACCCATAAGGTCATTAATGTAGCGTTGTTGTTCTGACAAATCAAATTCTTCGGCTCCAAATCCATGCTCCTTTTTTTCTTCCATTCCTAATTTCATAACAAGTATATTACGGTGGTATTGTTTCATTTCTTCAATCATTCTGATCCATTCTGCTTTTTCTACCGATAAATCATCAACGAGAGCAAATGAAATATAACCTTCAAATAATAATTTCATGATTAATGTTTTTGTCGCAGGTTCATCCATACCTATACCATTTAACAGATGGAAGAATGTTGCTAAATATTTATTACGATAATTATGGTATTTTTCCTTTTCTTTCACTCCCAAATCAATTTTAAGCTTAAATAATTCAATAAACCTTTTCTTGTGTTTTTTCCATACTGTTTTTATTTTTTCTTTTTTGGCAACAAATTCTTCGAAGATTTTCTGAAAGCTATTTCCATCCAATTCAACACTATATTTCGTGTTTTCAAAAATAGTGAAACATAAAATAATTTGCTGTAATATTCTTCTTAATACCCAAATATTATCGTGGTAGAATTTTCGCATAGTTTCGTCTTCTTTTTCTATTTCTTTTTTCTCTTTTTTCAAAGGTTCTCCTTTTTTTCCTGTTTTTTCTCCCATTTCCTCACCTTTTTTTTGTGGTAAAATTTTTTGTTTTTTCCTGTTCTCAACCACTTCTTTCTTAGTTCCACCGATAATAAATAGTCCTTTTTTATTTTTTGATTTGGGGTATAATTCACGAAGAATTGTAAATTTAAAACCATAATTTGTGAAGAATTCAACAAGATTGCCACCTTCAACAATTTTTTTAAATCGAGAGATGAATGTGTCATTTCCCATTATTTTAAGGAACTTTTCTATTACCTTTTCTGGAGTTTCCTTCACCATAAAATTGTCAAATTTTTTCTGTCTCCCACAATAATCAATTTCTTTTTCCTTCACATCTTCATTTCCCATGAGTTTCACCCTTCCTAACAAATCAATCGAAGGTGAATTTTTCAATAAAATTAAGTATTTTCCATCTGGTTTTAAGATTGTATCATAATTAAACCCGCAATTTAAGCAAATACCTTGATTAATCATATGGGGAGAACCATCGAGACAAAGGTATGAATAATCTTCAACCTTCTTTTCAAAAATATCTTCTTCTTTTTTTTCTTTTGTTTTTTTCTTAATTTCATTCCATTTTGGTTTTCTGATCATTTTGGAATGAGCAAATTTTTTATCGAGAAATGGTGAAAGAAATGCTTTATGAGTTTTTTCAGCAAAAAGTTTGAACCAAATTACACTAATTTCAGGGGAAGGTTCATAATTTCCTAGAATTTCTTCTATTTTTGTTATTGGTAGGATTTTTAGATCTTCATATGACGGAAATTTGTCTCTTTTCTTTTTCTTTTCCTTAAATTTGTAAAGTTCAGGTAATGGGACAGAAGAGATATAAGAAATTTCACCAATTTTTTTGATAAAACGGAAAAGAAATGTTGCCATATAAAACTTGAGATCTATGGAAATTTTTCCATTGTCATCTTTAACCATTTTCTTATAAATCAGGGAGTTAAACTTTGAAAAAAAATCACAATACCTCTCAAACTCAATTCCAAGGTATCTAGATTCTTCTTTATTTTTTTCTCCGAATTTTTCGTTTTCTCTCCCTTTGGTAGTTTTTTCCATATTTTTTTCTGAGAAAAGTGATGCAAAATTTCCTTCGTTTTCATAATTAGCAATAAACTTAAACATTTCAGAAAATTCTCCTATTTTTTTCTCGATTTTTTCCTTCTTAACCATGAGAGCAATATGGTTATAAATGATATATCCCACCAACACTGTAAAAATATTGATTGTAATGTATCCTGAAACCAGTTGTTTGTCCCGCATTTTGCTTTTGATGAATGTAATTCCTTTGTAAATCTCGTGAATTGTCCATTCTTTTAAATCTTGGACGGCTTTTGCCTTTTCATCATATTGTATTAAAAAAGTTATGTTTTTATCGACTTCTTCATCATAAGTTCCATAAACCATGTTTTTTGTAGAGGTATTATAAGTATAAATTTTTCCTGATGGTTCAACAGTCATATATTCGGTAGTTTCCATCTTTAAAAGTTCTCGGTCGATTTCTTCATTATGATAAATTCTATCAATTAATTCATCAAATCTAGGAGCTTTAAACATAACGCGCGGAATTTGAACGAAAGAAGGATACCATTCTTCAAGAGGAGTTTTTTTATGATTTTTTCTTACATCCATTACTTCTCCCAGTCTTTTCTTGGCTTTTTCTTTATCTCCTTTTGTGATATGTTCAAAAGGATAATATATGGTCAAAAATTGTTTAAATCTTCGATAAATATTTGCTGAGATTTTTCCTTTAGAAATCAGAGAAAGAGCAAGATTTTGTTGTCCCATTTTTATTATAGATTTTTGTTTTTCATTTTCGGCGTTTTGGAGAGTAGTTGCAATTAATTTGTATTTTTGGTTTTTGTCTATCATCTCCTGTATTTCTTTGAGAGGGTATTTAATGTCAGAAAGTGATGCTAAATAAAGCTTACACATACCAATACAACCATCAACATTAAACATCGAAAATTTTGCCATTAATCCTGTATTTCCTATATGTTTTTGAAATAGATTTGGATCGATAAGAGATTTGTATTTTTCGTTTTCATAAATGCTGGCAAGATCGTAATAAACAAACTGAAAATTAGGGAAGGGTTGAACGGGTTTAATAATTTTATGAATAATCCTTATTTTTTCTTGTTTCTCATTGAATAATTTCATGAAAAGTTTCGGTTTAAGGTTTCCATATCTTCTCCCTATGTTTTTCAATATCATGGTAAAAATAATGACATCATCTAAATAGATAATATTTGTCTCTGTATTTTGGTCATAAATATGAGACTTAAATGGAAATTCCCATTTTCTTTCTCCTGAAAATTCAAAGGGGGAAATGATATCATGGAGTTGTTTATCATCAAGTGAAAACTTGGGATAATTGACTTCAGATAATTTTTTTCCTATTCCTTCCTCATCTGCCAAAATAGTGCTATCATCTTCCTTTTTTTTGTCATAAATTTTCAATTTTCCTCGAGATTGAGACGATAATATAAAATCTTCACAATAATTTAAATAAATTTTTTCGGTATAAATACTTTTAATCATATAAGATAAAGCTCGAATTGCTCCGTTTCTATTGCCTTCTTTCTTGAAAGCGGAAACAAAAATTGAATTGATAAGCTCATAAATACTAGATCGGGAAAGATTTTCCCAATCGTTCAAATAGGAAGAACCATCAACAACTTCGAATTCATTCATTGTTTTTAAGTAGTCTTTATTAAAAAAAATTGAAAATTTTAAGTGGATTATAAATAAATTAATAACGTTCTAAAAAAATTGTTCCAAACAAGCTTTTTTTATTTCACATCATTTGTCTACAATACTCGCACTTTTCTTTATTTCACATCATTTGTCTGCAATACTCGCACTTTTCTTTATTTCACATCATTTGTCTGAAAATCTTGTTCATCACCAAAAATGGAATCATCAATTGTGAGAGGTCGCAGTGCACTCAAAGCATTCATGTGTATCATTTCAAAGGGTGTCAGATGGGCTGATCTAATGGAGTTGCCCTGGAATGGAGAACCTGACTACTTGGGTATAATCAATTATGATGAAGATTTGGGTGAAGATGAGATTGTTGCTGATTCTGGTTCTGGGTTCTCGATTAGTGCCGTTTCTGCTGGTATGGAAACAATTCCAGAGAAACTTTTCAAATTTCCCAGACATCAGGAAGGAATTGACGCTTTTATCAAAGGATATAAAGTTCCCTCGCGTGGTGATATTATGGAGTTTCATGAGCAAATGGAAGATGAAACTCCGAAAACATCAGATGAACATTCCAATCGTTTTGCTAATATTGTTTTCTTTCTTATCACGCTTCTCTGTTCCCCCCAAAATGACAGTGTCGAAGAAACAGTCATTCTGCTGATGAAATACTATCAGCGCTTTATCTTGCCAAATAGACTGGAAAGATTAGAGGCAAATAAGAGCAAAATGCGTGCTTCAGGAGACACTCTCGAAGAATTAAAGCGAAAAGATTTTTCAATTTGTTTGAATCAAATTCTTGGAGCGATGGGAATTGGCGATCTTTTTGAAGCCTTCAACAAGGTTTTCAACAGTGCCCCTAAACCACGTGTAAAAGGTGAGAAAAGAAAGAGGACACGGGTGTTTTCAACAACGGTTGTTCTACGACCGATCATTGCGAATGAAAAGAAATTGAGTGCTTTCATCTACAAAATGGGTAGAAATCTCGATGGGGCAACAAAATTTGTGCTTCTGCCAAATATTAGTTCCCCCATCGTTCAGTTCAACTTTCCGCTCAATAGATATTCTGAGAACACAAAGACATTCACGGGTGATTGTTTGTTGAAGGATATTCCAATCGTCAATGACATCCCCGATGTATATCTGACTAAGCATTCTGATTTCTTCAAAACATTGATCAGTAATTCTAAGTTTTCTCCAAAAATATCGGATATGGTAAAAGTTGACATCAACGAGCCGAAAGCCTCTAAGTTGGGAGATGAAAAGATTAGTGAAACTATCACTTGTGCCCCCGTGCTTGCAGGAACGGTTATTTCTTTCATCCGTTTCTCGAATGATGATAGGGTGATTTTCATCCCAGATATCAGAACAGGAATGATTTTTGGGAAGTATAAAATCAAGGGCGAAAAGACAAAGTTGCCGAATGGAAAGGAGATCCAAACTACCATCAAGTCTTACGATAGTTTTGATGTCATTCTTTTCAGGATTTTGACCGAAGCCCTCAAGATTGAGGAACGAAATTATTTCGTCGAATTTCGTGAAGCAAATTCTGCAAATGCACGCAAATGGGCTGGCGACATGGCGGTGTTTTACGGAGTTTCTATCGAAAATCTTGAAGATTGTTATGGAAAGGACAGGGTTCTTAATATCGGTTTGATATGTGGATTTCTTGGTCAATTCTTTGATAAAGATTGTTTCAACGTATCTGCTGATCCCGTTATCAGCGCTATTCTCTATTCCAAGAGATTGTTTGAAATATCAGAGACAACAAATTCTGCTGATGAAAGTCTCACGGTTCAAACTGGTTCGTTTGTGATGAGCGAGAAGGAGAACGATGTCTCGCGTGGCAAAGGTGAGTTTGTTCTTCACGAATATCCAACAGGATTTAAAAGTGGAATTACTGATCTTCCGTTCTTGAAAAGCGAATCTGATTTGTGGGAAGGCTCAATCTCACATCTCATGGTTCAAAGTTTCATATCCATCAGTAGTTTCTCATATATTTCAGGTGGAACAGATAGCCAAGGCATATCTCCCTTGGAGAATGTTGAAGCTGGATCTAACGCTGAGTTCAGAACAATTGCGGACAAATCAGGGTATCTAATATTGACGCCCCTTCTGAATGCAAGCCTTTTGTACAGACCTGTCGGAAGATCCGAATTTTGTTCTTCAATTTGTGTCTATTCTGAAAAGGAAAGAGTTGTACGAACAGCTTATGAAAAGATTGCGAAAATGGTCAATCCGAAGGGAGGCAAGAGTTCGTTGGTGGAAACAATATTCGATGTAGATACTTTGGAAAACAAGTCGAAAGTTCTTGTGGGAGCGCTTGCTCTTTGTCTTCGACATTTGATCGACAAAGCATATGACAGGAATGCAATTTTGCGTTTCTCGAGCTTTGTTATCATGGCATCTCCAATGTTTGCTAATGGTACATTATCTTCGATGGTTACAGACATCCATGGAGATATAGAATCTACCTTCAGAAGAGAACTCGACATACTGATTAGTAAGACAACGGATGTTCCTGATACACATTCAACGGTTGCGTTGGATACCGAACTTTTGGAGATTTGTGACAAGAAAAGTTTTAGGGGAGTTTTACGTGTCATGTTTGGGGAGACCGTGATGTCCCGCAAGGAGAATATGGAGATCAAATCCTGCAAGGCTAAATTGGTAGACTTTGTCAAGAAGTACCAAGACCAAGACGCTCGTTGGATACATATTGCACAATTCGCTTCATCTCTGCTCGAAGAGGACGACGAAGGACCCGAGGTAAGACCTAAGCCAAGACCCAAGACGTTTCGAAAGAGAAAGTAAGTTTCTATGAATGGTAAATTTCTAGAAAGTAAGAAAAAACAAAAAATAATTTTTTTTTGTTTTATTTTTTTATCCCCCTCCCTCTCCCCTGGAAATTTATCTTTTTTTCGGTTCATAATTAAGTATTGTATTATACATTTTGCCTATTTTGTTCAATTCGGCAATGTAATACCATACCACATCCTTTGTTTTTTTGTCGGCTTCTCCGTAAATCTTTCTTATTTCTCTTATTTGCTCGATAATATCAGTCTTATCTTCATCATCACAGTCAATTTCAGTCTCATTAGCACCCAAAAAGAATTTTTCATCTTTTTTTGTGATTTGTTCAGAATATGAAGCAAAGAAATGTTTGTTAAACTTAACCACAATAACACCTTGTTTATTACGTTCTATTAACAAATTAATTCCATCAATATAATCACCTAGGGTGCTAATGAAATCTCTTTTGGTTTCATCTACACTAAAAATCTTAGAGATTTGAATGAAAAAAGATTTTAAAGTATTGCAGAAATGTTTCGAAATTTTTTCAAGCCCTCCTGCTCGTCCGCTCATTTTCTCTTATTTTTCTCTTATTTTTTCTCAAAATAATTCAGACTTGAAATATATAAAAAATAGATTTGTTAATTGTATTTGTGTTGTTTCTTTAATTCTATCACATCATTAATCCTCCGCCTAATTTCTTTTTTGGTTTTTTCATCAATAAACTACCAATATCTATCGGATTAATTACAACATCAGATTTATCAACCTCTTCTCCTGCTCCATCTGAGGTAATAAACATCTTTTTTTGTCCTCCCACAACTCCGCCAAAATTTTCTTTTTTTTGATCTTCTCTCTCAAGAAACTTCTTTAAATCTTCACCTTCTTCTTTAGGCTTTTTTTCTTGATAATCAAGCTCTCCTTTATCATCACTGCTATTGCCATAGACTTCCGACTCTGAAAATCGCTTAAAGAGGGTAATGCAGATTTTTCTAACTCCAACCTCTCTAGTTTTGCGGGGGTTATTTGGAACAAGAACAGGAATATTCGAGATGTTCGGCATCGGAAGTTTATCTTTTACCAGATCCTCAATATCAATCAATTCATAAGAAGAAGTTGCTTCTCGCCTCTTAAAGAAATCAAAACTCTCGATCCCCTTCCAATGGTATAATCTGCTTGTTTTATCCATTGCTCTCCAGAAAAAAATGAAACTTAAATTTGTTTTTAATCAAATAATAAACCTAGTTAATTTCCTTATTTTTAATAGAACGTTGTTATTATTTAAAATGGATGGAATTATTATTGAAGTCCTCAAACAGGAAAAATATCACATTGAATTTAACCTTAAAAATGTGTTTATCGGTGAAGCAAACGCTGTTCGCCGTGTTCTTTATGATTGTATCGAAGGTTTTTGTTTAAAGGTAGATAAAATCAAAATACACAAAATCACTACAATTATCGAAGATTTTACGAAAGAAATCGATTTAGTTCCAGTAATAACAGAGAAAATTAAAGGAAAAGACCTGACAAAATTCCGATTTAAATTTGTTGATAAGAATGTATCATCAGAATTTAAGCTTATATCAACCTCTCAATTTCAATGGACTTATGATGGAAAAACAATAGAAGACCCCGTTACGGACGATTTTGTATTTTATGGGTTAAATCCTGGTGATAGTCTCACGTTCGAAGGTGGTATTGTATCGGGGATAGGTAAAGAACATGCTAAATTCTCACAAGTAAAACATATCAACTATAAACCAACAAAAATCGATAAACAATATCGCGGTGTCGATCTTTACGATTGTTTTATGTCTTTTTCTACATATTCGGCTAAACCTGTTGATGATATTATGGGCGAGATTTTTACAGTCTTAAAGGAAAAATTAAGTTCTTTCCGCACTAAAATCAAACTAGAAAATGAACCAACTATTGAAAAACAAATGATTTCTACAGATGATATGAAAATTATTGTTAAGGACGAAGATGCAACCCTCGGCGGATTAATTGTTCCAAATGTTCTAATTCAACAAAAAGGAATATTTATCGGCTATGCCCCTATTTATTACGGTGAAGATGATTTACAAATCAGAATCGGTTCTATCAATCAAAGAATTATCGAAGAAGCCATTGAATATGCAATTAAACGTATAAACTCCTTATCATTTAGCAAACAGAAAAAAACAGAAAAGAAGAAGGAAACCAAGGAAAAGGAGAAGAAAACGAAGAAAAAAGGAATTAAATAAAAACAACCATAAAATCTAACAACGCAAAAATTCTAATAATTTATTTTTATATTTTTTTATTATTTTTTTATTAATTTTTTATTAATTTTTTATTAATTTTTTATTAATTTTTTATTAATTTTTTATTAATTTTATGATGGAAACCAAAAGGAAAGGAAAGAAGGAGGGAGAAAGGAAAAAGAAACCTGAAAAGAAATTTGAAAAAGCTAAAAAGAAAGCTGAAAAGAAGTTTGAAGAGGTTAAGGAAGAAATACCCAAAGAGGAAGAAAAAGAAAAAGAAAAAGAAAAAGAAAAAGGACAAATAGCGCCTTTATCTGAGAATGATATGAAGAAGGTAAAGGAAGAGGTATCCGCCGAAATTTTAAATACTCCAATTCGTAAGGAAATTAACAACAATTTTGCTGTTTTATTTAAGATGCTGACTAATATTCATGAATTTGTAAGAAAAGAATATGGAAAGATTTATTCTTTTGTTATTCCACTCAAAAAATTCGAGAAAACTTTAATAAAAATCAACATGGAGGAAGAGAAGCTAAGTATGGCGGGAATTGAAGATTTCCGAAATTTTAGCATTCCGAAAATTTCGGCTGTTATTATGTTGCTATATAAACCTGTTAGTTCTTACGATGATCTCAAAAAAGATATTGTGGATATTGTGATCGAGAGAGAAGATACCGAAAGAAAAAAAGAAATTCTGAAATACATGCAAAAAGCTGAATTTGAAGACAAAATGGAAAAAGAACACATTTTGGAGCTGGAAAAATGTGAAACAACGGAAACCCGTGAAATTCTTCTAAAAAAGTTTGTGGATGAAGGTTTTAAAGAACAAGAAGAAGCAATCGATGGTATTGGTAAGGAAAGTGGTGCAAAAAAAATATTTAAAAAGCGCTATATTCCTAGTGTTGATACCTTCGAGAATTTTATCGGGGGAATTAAGGCAATTATTAAAAAGGGTGATACAATTCCTCTTATTCCTCAACTTTCAATCGATTTTGGTGATATTTACAAGAGAGAAACAAATGGAATGACCAAAGAAATTAATGAAGAAGGAAAAAAGAAACTTCGTTATATTTTTACGTGTTATCGTATTATCTATAAAATTTGTGAGAAAAACTTAAAACTTCATGAAGAACATCGAAATGAGGTTTTCAAATTTGCGCAAGCTAAAATCGTTGAACTTCTTATGGGAAAAGAAGAAAGCAAATCATCGAGTGTTTTTTCTGACATTATTGGAACCGCAATTGACCAATCAAAGAAAAAGGTAGAAGAACTTGAAACCTTTGGTATTAGTGATGATATTATGGGAGGAGGAGCGGTATCACAAGGATCGATTATGAAAAGTGTAGTTGATAATTTACAAGGTAAAATTGAGGGCGGGAGTTATCGTGAAAAAGATTTACGCAAGATTGGCGACAAACTCTTTAAAGGAAAATCACGATCAGATATTGCAAAACAATTTGCATGTAAAAATGTTCATGAAATTATGGCTCAACTCCAAAAAGGCCTCGGAACTAGTTTAGGAGGTAAATAACCCTATTTATTTCAAAAAATAATCAAAGAAAATCAAAGAAAATCAAAGAAAATCAAAGAAAATCAAAGAAAATCAAAGAAAATCAAAGAAAATCAAAGAAAATCAAAGAAAATCAAAGAAAATCAAAGAAAAAATTAAACATAATATTTATTTTATTGTTTTTTATTTTATTTTTTTCTTCTGTTATTTTCTTCTTTCATAACTTCTTTCATGACTTCTTTCATGACTTCTGTCATAACTTCTAGGTGAATCAGATTTATCTAATAAAATATCGTCATTTCTCGTGATAAATGATTTTGGGTGTCGAAGAATTGGTTTTAGTTTTTTCTCGTATATCGGAGCTCTTCTTTCCCTTCGTAAAGTGCTGTTAACAAAATGTTCCATATCGCTTTCATATCGTGTTTTATGTTTCTCTAATTCTTTTTTGAAGTTAAGAGAAGCATAATATGAGAAACATTTCAAAAGATGAGACATTCCGCTGGCACTCCTCCAAATATCCTCAAATTCGGAAAATTTGTGAAATTTGATTTGAAAAACAGTGGTTTCTCCATCAATAATCAAGGATCCGCGTTCACTATTAAACTGAACATCCCGAATTTTTACATTGATAAATTTTCCACATAATCTGAACACTATTTGAAGACAATTTGTGTAAAATCTTGAAACAATATCTTGTTTTTCTGACGACCATTTGGAGTGAATTTTGCAGTATTCATTGATACGCTCATGCAAATCAGATATGTTAATGTAAGCCATTTCTTGTGGTTAAGAAAAATTATTATAAATACACGTAAAAAAATAATTTAAATTCAATTTTTATTTATATTTTTTTGTCGTTAATTTCTCTTGATTTTTCCTTGTTCTAAATTCTTTTGTTATTTTTATTGTGATAGGGTTTAATTATAGATGATAGACTGCATTTTTGTTCCGTTGAAAATTTTCAACGATTTTGGTATATTTTCTATTCTTAAAATTTGATTACCATCACACCAAAATTCCAATAATCCTTCGGATAATTTTTCTATTTTTTCAATTTGATTACCCCAACAATTAAATTTCAATAATGAAGCGGGTAATTTAGGTATTTTTGTTAGATTTTTATATTCTTAATTCTTTTATTTCTTCTTAATGCTCCCATAAATATAGATCATCAAGGGTATTAAATTTTATTACCCCCACTAAAATTTTAGCTGTAATTGACATGTTTTGTTTGATTTTCACACAAATTTGCTTCTTATTAGTTTTACCTTTCACCCAATTTAATATAAATCGTATGTAGAAATAATTCAATTTTATTTGTATTATTTTTGCTGTTAATTTCACATGAAGTAAATAATAAACAGTCGAATAATCTAGAATTAAAAAGAAATTAAGAAAGATTTAAAGAGAAAAGAAAGCTAATAAATAAACTATTTGTTTTAAGAGAAAAAACCAAAGAAAAAGACCAAAGAAGAAAAAAACAAGAAGAAAATTAAAAGGAAAGACCAAAGAAAAATGGAAGAAACAACAACAACACAAGAAATTTCAGATAAGGAAATTATCAGGGAATTACAGGAAGAAATTAAGGCTATGAAAAAAAGTCAAAAGCAATCTTATGAGGAACTCAACAAAACTTACAGGCGTAAAAATGAAACCCTTGAAAGACAATTTACAGCTAAGTCTGGGATGTATAAGAGAGAATACGAGGAAAAGGAAGAAGATCTTCTGAAGAGGGAGGAAGATTTCCGCAATAGAACAAAAGGTATGGAACATGAAAGAGAAATCCTTATTGTAGCAAAAAAGAAGCTAAATATGGAAGTTGCTAACCTTGATCCCATCAAAAAGGAAGAATTTGAGGTTTATCTTAAGCACCTCTTTAATGAAATTGGAGAGAGCATGGACATGGAAAAGGAATTCATTGAACTTTCTGAAGCAGATCGCAGAATTAAAAATTTTGAGACTAAACTTCTTGGGGAAGAACCCGCTAAAGGTTTCAATCCAAAAGCAATCGATTTGGCTTACGCAGACACGACAACTCCAGAACAACAAGATCTTGTTCTTGTTACTTGTATTTCTCTTCCCGACAACGAACTTAGAAAGAATGAAATTATCAGAATGATGAGTTTTATCAAATATGTTCTTTGCAAGGACTTTCAGGTTGGTTATGAACAATTTCTCGAAAAATATCTTCTTTTCCTTGAAAAGTGGGAAGCAACAATTATCGAAGATTGGAAGAAAAGGGCTCCTCTTCTCAAATTTGAACATCTTGTTAAGGTAAGAGGTGTTTATCCTCTCAAGGACAAAAAAGGAAATCCGATTGAAGATGTTGAGAAAAAAATTAAGGAAGAAATTGAACAACATATGGCATCTGATCCTCATCATCAACTTATTACGCGGACAGAAATGGGAAAATATACCCCCTTTACAATGAGACCTGAACTTTATGGAGAAGTTGAAGGAATTGAAAGTTCAACTATTATTGATGATCCAACACAAACTTACAATCTTATTTTGGCAGGAAGAGAAAAGCAAAAGGCAAACATCAAGAAATCATTTAACGAAAAAGTTCTTAATGTTTATCGAGGCGCTTCCTCAAAAACAAAGGAGTCTAAAGAATATGAACTCAGAAAGAAAAAGGCTTTATTGGAAGGCCGTGAATTTACTGAAGCAAAACCTGTTATTGTCATGGATCCAAAAAGAGAACTCGAAGACCTGTTTCTTCTTGATAAGGGTGTCAAGGATATTACCTTTAAGGGTGATGAAGAAGAAGAAGAAGAAAAACCAACAAAGATGGAAGAAAAAGGTGCAGGAATTGAAGATTAAATAAAATTCTAAATAAGATTTTTACTTACACAAAATCTACTTATATTTTAATTTTTTATATTCTCAAATTCTTATTCCATCCATTCTAAAAATTTCAAAAATAAAAATAAAAATAAATTTCAAAATATTCTGAAAAGATTAAAAAAGTAAAATAATCCTAAAATCTATAAATACCTACATTTCATCTATTCTGCTTTTTTCTTTTTTAAATCAATTTCTTAAAAACCAGCTAAACTTTGACAAGAGATTAATTTAAACAATATTTATCTAATGTTGTTTTTATTGATCCATTATAGCTTTTACAAGCGGGCGTAGCCCGTTTGCAAATAAGCTTTCCAAAATCAATAAAAACAACATCCAAGAGATATGGACGCGCAAAACTTTCCAAAAACGTGTTAATTTTGTGTAGTTTTTAGTAAGAAGGGCAGAATTTAATCTTTATTTATGTTTTCATAGTCTATCATTAATTTTCTTTTACACGAAATCTACTTGAATTAGAATTTAGTATTTTCAGATTTTATTTTTATTTTAAAAAAAAATAAAAAAATAAAAATAAAAATTTTAAAAATAATCTGGGAGAATAAAAAGTAAAAAAAAAATGATAATTTCTATAATCCTTATAGTTTTAGCTAACTCATTTTATTTTTATTAATTTCAAGAAAAAATAAAAACAAATGAAATATACCTACTTTTATGAAATCTTTTAGTTTTTACAAAAAAGAATTTATTTTTTTTTTTGATAGAAAATCCAAGAGAAACAGTTTAATATCCAGGCGGAGAAGACGCAATAATTGGAATTGTATTTTCGGGAACCAAACTTTGGATATGGTTCATGAGATGATCACCAGTATAATAAAAAGCAATAGCACTCATCATAGAAAATATGATAACATTAGTAAGAACAATTCTTACGTTTGCCTTATTAATTTTCTTCTTGATTAATGGGCTTTTTTCCGTATAAGAAAATAAATGGAGTGTAATAAAAGTAGCTACAGCCATAAGAGCCGTAGTAATAATAAGAAGAAGCGAAGATGTAATTAAATCGGGCATTTTTATTGTTGTTTTTATAATTCTAGAACAAAATTCTAAAAATAAGAAAAATAAGAAAAATCAAACAAAATCAAACAAAATCAAACAAAATCAAACAAAATCAAACAAAATCAAACAAAATCAAACAAAAAATAGAAATCTTTTTCAACTGGAAAATAAATAGATTTATTAGAACAAGTTTATTCTTCTTTAATTTACGGAATTATTCTTCTTTAATTTACGGAATTACTCTTCTTTGGGCTGTCATCTCAAGTAATGTGTCTCTATGAGCGCTGTGAGGGATTTTATGATGTTTTTCTAATCTTTGATTTCTAAAGCGTTTTAATCTTCTGTTAATTGTCTCTGAAAAGGCCTCTGAAAGTGGAAGTTCGGTAAAATCTTTTCCTCCATAATCTTCATGGATTTTTTGCACTTTTTTCATAAAATCAATGTCTTTTTTATCTTGGAGAGAAGTTAGCATTTCTCCGTATTCATCTTCATCTTTGGTATTTAGATTTTTAAGAAAATCATCTACCATTGCCTCGAAGATTTGACGTTCAACATCATCTTTTGTTTTCTTTTCTTCTTTGGTTTCTTCTTTGGTTTCTTCTTTTTTTATTGGTAGGTTTCCTCCTTCTTTTTCTCTGATTTCTTCTTCCTTTTCCCTTTCTTTGATTTCTTCTCCCTTTTCCCTTTCTTTGATTTCTTCTTCTAATGTTTGTGGAGTTTTCTTTACAATAAGATTTTCATTTTGGGGAACATCCAAAAATTCTTCTCTTTTTGGGGGTTCTCCTTTTCCATGTGATGATTTAGAAGCAAATAATTTTCCTCCTGAATAAAGACCAATAAGATAAAAAGCGCCGATCACACTATTTACAAGAAAAGATACTGTGGAGAAAATGTATGTATTTACGACAAAACCTACTACTAATAAAATAACCATACGAAGAATGGCATTATAGAACCTATTTTTTGGAAGATTATTTAATGGAATAACTTCATAAGCATACTTGGAATTATATAAAACCGTTAAATCTTCGTAAAAAGGAATATCGTCTCCTCCTTCCATGAATTTTTCACGGTATTTAATTCGGTATCTTTCAACTGGGGTATAACGTTCCATGATTATTGTTGTTTCTTTGAAAGATCTAAATAAAATATTTCATCACCTTCGCCTCTCTTATCTTTTTCTGCTTTCTGCTTAAGTAGTTTCTTAACATCGATATGAGCAGTTTTATCAAGTGAAGCAAAACAGCTCTTTTGAATGTAATCCTTATCCATATGTTTTTTTGATAGTTTATGAAGGATGGGATGTAAAAGTTTTAATTTTGGTCTAACTTCAGGTGCAATACCATAAAAAGTTCTGGTTGAAATCGTTTCTTTTTTTTCTTCGTCATAAATACTGTGAGAATACAATGTCCGAATAAAAGGAATTTTAATGGTTTTTGGATCAGGTGAATATTTTTGAAGATCGGTATCAATAAGTTCGTTGAATTTAGCTACAGAAATATTAAAATCTGTTCCCATTTTGTTTAATAATTTTTTGTTGGAATCAGGACTTCCAAAAGAAAACCCGATGGAAGCATGAGCACTCTCGATAATTTTAGAAGAAAGTGAGGCATTAACAGATTGAGCAGTAATGATTGTAAGCACATTTTGATGACGATATTTTGTAACTAAATCGACCACAATCGAACGTTGTTTTGTCATTATTTCATGTGTCATCATATCATCGAAAATAACCAAAAGACAAGGTTTTTTCCCAGCTCTTGAAACCACATATTTTTCTTTATTTTTTTCATCAGAAAATATCCTATTAGCTACCTTTCTTATTCTGGATGTTTTTGTTTCATATGTTCTTAATCCTTTTGTATGTTCGATGATTGTTGCTTCTAATTTTTTAATCGTAATCTCATCAAAATTATCTATTACACATAAACCAGGAAAAATCTTTCTGTAAACTTTTATTGATTCTCCTCCTACCACAACGAAGGCATTCGTAATTTCATCTTTTCTTGCTTGTAGAATTGAACGAATAAAGTAGGTCTTTCCACATTCAGATGGTCCAAATATTGTTATTGCTCCATTATGCGGAAGATGCTCATTAATATCACATTTAGGAACACTAGCCATTATTATACGCAAAAAAATAGAGTTTAAGGTTATGAAAGATATTATAAACTGTTTAATTCTTTTTTTCTTCCATATTTCGAGAACTTTTTTTATTCATTAAAATCGTCAGTTTCTCTTGATGGGGGTCTTGGTTTTCTTGTTCTTCTCTTTTTCATCATTTTGTCGATAACCATTCCCTGGACATTTGTTCTTTTATCTAATTTTTCTAAGATTTCTCGTATAGATGCCATTGAATCAAGAAGTTGATTCTGTTTTTCAGTGTTACCATATTGGGGAGAAGTTATAGTTTTATCATTAATTTTTTCCTCTTCCTCTTCCTCTTCTTTTTCTGTGTATTCCTCTTCTTTTTCTGTGTATTCTTCCTCTTTTTCCTGCTCCTCTTCTTCTTCTTTTTCTGTGTATTCTTCTTCTTTTTCCTGCTCCTCTTCTTCTTCTTTTTCTGTGTATTCTTCTTCTTCTTTTTCTGTGTATTCTTCTTCTTCTTTTTCTGTGTATTCTTCTTCTTCGCTTTCAGCATCATCCTTTTCTTCAATTTTTTCTTCATCTTTTTCTTTTAATGACATGTATGAAAGAGAATTACCTTGAATATCTTCCTCATCATCAAAATTAAAGTCAATATCGATGTCTTCTTCTTCATTTTCATTTTCATTTTCTTCTTTTTCAGCTTCTTCTTCTATTGGATTTTCTTCTTCGCTTTCAGCTTCTTCTTCTTCTATTGGATTTTCTTCTTCGCTTTCGGCTTCTTCTCTCTCATTAAAATCAGATAAAGGAAAATGTTCGTCAAAATATTCACGTAAAATTGTTTGAATATAAGATGAAGCAAGTGCTTTTCTTTGTTCCATATCGGAAATTATATCAATGTAACTGGAAGACATATAAACTTTACGGTCAAAACAATAGAATAAATCAATAATAATATCACAAAATTCTCGTTGTGGTTTGGAATAATCATAAACCATAGAAAGAGTATTTTCAACATAAGTGATATAATCAGCGGTGAATTTATCGAAAAGAGCGTTAAACATTTTAATGGAAGCTTCCGTCCCAATTCTTTTGATAATATCTTGTCTTTTTGTGATATTCCAATTTCCTTTATCGAGATAGATGGTTAAACTGTCTTGAAATAGCTTAAAGCGCTTTTTTCGGTCGGGCGCAGAAAATGGATAAATTTGCTTGTATTTTTTCATCACCACATCTCCCGCAAACCAAACCATAAAATCATCAAAAACTTGTGTTATTCTTCCAATTATTTCACGATAACCTTCAATTTCTTCCATTTTTAGACAAAATAAAAATATAATAAGAAAAATAAGAAAAATAAGAAAAATAAGAAAAATAAGAAAAATAAGAAAAATAAGAAAAATAAGAAAAATAAGAAAAATAAGAAAATATTAAAAACAAAAAATAAATTCTATTTTTGTTAGTTTAATGTCAGTTCTATTTAAACAGGAGAAAAAGGAATTGTTTCACGTTTTTTTCTGATTTTTCCGAACATTGAAGTTTGGGAGGAAAGCGGAGTAAAATTTTCTTCCTTGGGAAGACCGTCGTCGAGATATGTAGCACCAAATCTACTTCTAGATCCTGAAATTCCTCCCCCGAAAGCTTTTCTTTTTGAAATAACATCCTGTTGTTTTCCCATTTGTGAAAATCCATCTTCTTTAAATTTGACTGTTTTCTCCCAACCAGATGGAACTTTAACTCCTGTTATAACCCTATCGTCAAGAGTTTCAGGATCGATTTTTGTTCCAACTAAATCTCGATGTCTCTTACAATAACCTCTAAAATCATGATTAATTTCTTCTGCTATAAATTCACCGATTTCTTTATCACCAATTGTTGAAAGATAATTAATATCATGTTTTAGTTTGATGAATTGGGGAATATTTGTCGCTTTCTCGACCATATAGAGATAAAGATCATATCCATAAGGAAGAATATATTCACCTGTTGTTGCTTTTCCGACTCCTTTTTTCTGTTTTGCTCCTAATTTTTTCATAATTGGATCGTCAGGTCTAAGAAAAGCCGTATAATTATCAAAAACCCGAATTCGCGGGTTGAGTTTCTGTTTTGCTTCCATCATTTCTTTAAAGACCGGATCATCAAGTTTGAGAAAAGCTGTATAATTATCGAAACCCCGAATTCGTGGGTTAAGTTTCTGTTTTGCCTTCATCATTTCTTTAAAGACTGGATCATCAGGTTTGAGAAAAGCCGTATAATTATCGAAAACTCGAATTCGCGGATTAAGTTTCTGTTTTGCTCCCATCATTTCTTTAAAGACAGGATCATCTTTAAGATATTCAGGAAGGTTATCATAAATAGCCTTAATTTTTAGTTTGATGTAAAATGGTGTTTTTTGTTTAACGAAGGATGAAGCATCCTTAAGATCGGGTGAACCGATACTAACAATTCCTTGTCTTAAATGAGGAGTGTATTTTGCCCCAACTTTTTCTAAAGTTCCATATTTTCCTTCAGTTTCGTTAAGGTATTCTGTAAAATCAACTAATTCTCGTAGCCTAATCTTAAATTTATTTTTTGGGATTATCGAAATAATTTGTTCAATGAATTTTACTTGTTCTTCATCAAACTCAAGAAGAGTAGCTACTTTTCCTCTAAATTTAATAAATTTATCAGTGGGTGTAATCATTCCTTTTTCTTGAAGAAAATTAGAAAAATAATGATGAATAGTTTCTACATCTTTTGGTTTTCCAACCCTAAAAAAATGCTTACCAAAAGCTTCAAGTGGTTGATCACGATAAGGATTATATTTTCTGTCTAATTCATCGGTTAAACCATGTTCAACAGCCAATCTTTGTTGTCGAACTTGTCCAAGAGATTTTGTGGGATATCTATCATCAAAAGTTTGTTTTTCTTGAAAGGGAACAAAACTCTCGGGTGTAGGTTTTTTGAAATAAAGACGTTCGGTGTCTTTCGGGTTTTCCATTTCACGGAAATGACGGGGATGATCAGGTTCTTTTACGGTTCTCCAATAAAGATCAGAATGAATGATTTCGTCAGTTTTTAAATTTCGATCCTCAAATTTACGAGAACGAAGGACGGCATCAGCTCTTCTGTTAATAAAACTATTTTTGAATGAAACTTTGTCCATTCTTCCGTCTTGTGTAGCAGTAAGCGCAAGTCCGCGCATATCCTTTGTTTTTCTTTGGTCATGACAAATTGATTTGAAATAATCATCAACCTCACATTTTCGGATTGATCCTAGCTTTAAACCTGTCCGAGAGGGTTCCAATTTTTTGCCGTGTCCTATCTTTCTCAATGATTTGTCAAGTTGAGTTTTTAAGAAAGGAACTGACGGTGTAAATTTCGGAACACGAGGAAGATGTAAAAAATCTACATCAGGTTCACCCATATTTTTGATATTTTTTTCCTTTTGATATTTTTCCTTTGATATTTTTTCCTTTTTTCTCTTAATTCTTTTCAGCTTGAGTGGTATTTTATGTCTTATTAATAAAATGAAATTTAGCTTAATACAATTGTTTTAACCATATTATAACCCAGTTTATTCTATCTTATAATTATGGAAGATGTATCAACAGAAAAAAAACATAGTAGTCTTACTATGTTTTATGACGATGAAATTAAAAAAATAAATGAAAAATTAATCAGATGTAAATCACAGATAAAACATTTCCGTGAAATGCTTGCTTCCTTGAAAGGAACAACAAAAAAGAGAGAAACAATTGAAAAAAATATAGCGAAAAATAATTCTCTTATGTTCAACTTACAATCTCAACTTTCCGCTTTAATTACTGAACAAGATGAATATATTACGGGAGTTTATCCTACTTTCTTCCCGCGTTCTAGGTCTTTAATGTTCGGAGAATTTTCAAAACATCAAAAAATTATTGAACCAAAACAAAAAAGAGGAAGAATTACAGTTAAAAAATTAAGAAGATCAACCGATGTTGGAGATTTGTTGGTTGATAAATATATTCTTAAGAGGAGAGGAATAATAACATCTATGGTTGATCCACATCGATATTTTAGGGAGGTTTCTTCACAAAGTTCCATTTTGAAATGTAATTCTTGTGATTTTGGGTGTCTTGTTGAAGGAGATGGTTATTATTATTGTCCTAAATGTTTTAGTACACATTTCGATGTGTTGGAAAGTAGTAGCACTATAACATCCGAGGAAAGCACCAAAAAAGAGAAAAGAAATAATGATTATAAGAAAATTAAACGTTTTATGATATGGTTAAGTGAAATTCAGGGAAAAGTCAAAGTTGTTGATGAATTAGAAACTTTAATCGAGAGAGTTTCCAAGAAAATTTCTGATGATGGTATGGACATCGAAAATATAACGACAAATTATTTACTCAATATTTTCAAACAAATGAAAACCTTTGAATTTAGACATAAAACATATCAATTTAATGATTATTACAATTATATTCCTTATATTTACTCTAAATTGTCTGGTTATGTTTTGCCTAGTTTTACCGAACAAGAATTGGAAGCTTTGAGGATGTTATTTAGTGAGTTTATATACTGGTTTCACGAAGTTGAAAATAAAAATTCAGTTATATATTCACATGTTACTACCTTTCTCCTTAAAGCAATAGACAGAGAAGATGCAATTGAACTTATAGGCCAAATTTCTGATGAAGATAAACTTCAATCACATCGAAGAACTTCCGAACTTATTCTTAAGAAAGCTAGGGAACACCGTGAGAAAATGATGAAAAAAAACTGAAAATTTTATTCTGATAAAATCACATTAGATAAGCTCTTTGTTATTCTTTGATTTTCAACGATTTTCCAAAAATTTCTTGATTTTTTCATTCGTTCATTTTCTACCTAGTTTTTATCTTTCAGTTCATTTCTTTGAATTTTTTGATAAAATGTCCACCTACCGTTCGTTTCTTGAGGAAGCTTTCATCTATGGTTCTTCTCTTCTGCCTACCGCAGAACCTGGATTTGAAAATGCCCTTTTACGCTGTTTTGAGCAGATCAAAAGCATCGAGTACATCAAAGTTTTGATGGAATATTTGCATGATTTTCATGGATTTGAAACCATAGGAGATTATCCTATCGAAGACGCATACAACAGAATTGTTCTTTATGCTGTCATCATCACTTTCATTAAGCGTAAGCCGTTCGATTGTGGTGCTCTCTTCCATTTCATTGAAATCGTAAATCCAAGATTGTTTGTTGATGATACATGTTCACAGGATATACACACAACTCTCACTATGTCAGATCAGGTTGTAGTTAATCTGGAAGATATGTCTTTTCATGTGTGTCAAATCAAGCATGTGAATTACACATTCATCGGTGTAATGTTGCTCTACATGTTCTCGCCTACCGACATGTTGATTGAACTTGTATCGAACAAGAAAAAGAATGATATGAATGTTTATTATGCTTTACATGCTTACGTTCGTTTTATGTGTGCTGTTCAAGCTTCCACAATGATCAGAAAACTCCCTCTCAAGAATTTGATGACTTTCAAGCAGAAGAAAGTATGCCATTTTTGTTCAAATTTACCGTTTCATAATCCTGGTGTTGTGGAAGATTCGGCAAAAATCTTGGATAGTGTTCTTTGTTGCGAAGATGTTGAACCATTCCCTGAAATTCTTAAATCTTTGAGAAATCGCGATGTTCATGAACTCTTGAAAAAGATGATTATGGATGAGGCTTGCAAGAAAAGAATGCTTGATGAAAATGACATAAAAAGCAGAAGGAAAGCGGAAAGGTTGTTTTTCGTAGAAGGAATGTCTCGTGGAATTGTTCGCGGTGTTGTTGGTTGTGCATCTCTAATGTACTCAGTTCTTAGTTTCGCTCTTTCAAACCTTAAATAAGGGTTTTAAAGAAACGAAAAAAGAATATATATTTTTTTTATCTGAAATAATAATAAAATTTACACTAAAATTTATTAAGTTTTTTTTGAAAAGTATTGTGTCAATTTCTTGAGGTTATTTCTATTTTTCCACAAGAAAATATATTCTTCAACTGTTATTAATCTTTTTTTGTATTTTTGTATTATTCTTTTCATACCTGCAAATCTTAGGGCTATTTCAGGATAAATGCCAATAAATAACATTTTGGTTTCATAATTAAATCTTGGAAGATTGTATTCTTTTTTTAGTGCTTTATATTCTTCTGAATTTCTAATTTTTTTGTCAATTTCTTTGTCATCAACCATCTTACCTGATTTAATTAAATTCCATATCCCCCAATCATATCCACATAGAAGTGTATCACAAAATTTAAAAAAATCACGAAAATTCTGTTTTTCTGTTTTCCCTGTTTTTTTTACTCTCCCGAAATCTATTAATGAAAAAATAAAACCATGTAAATTAACTGTTATATCTTTTCCTAATTTCATTTGTTTTTTCTTTGTCTTCAAATATGCAACATTTCCAGGATGTATATCAGTATGACTGTAATGTTCTTTTTGTAGGAGGTATAAAATGTAGGTCATTTGAGCCACATAACTATAAATTTGAGAAGAAGATGATTTCACCGTGTATGAATATTCTAAATCACCAAAAACACCATCCTTTAAATCATACATCAATTCAACACAACATTGAGATTTGTTGAGATCATCCAGATATTTTTGAAGTTTTTTATCTGGTTTAAAAGGGGGTTTTGGTTGATCATAAAAACACCGATTATCTATGGTATAACAATGTAATTTCATGAATTGTTGCGGATATTTATCCATTTTTTTCGTGAATTCTATTTCTCTTAAAACTTCTTCAGTTATCACAAATTTATTTTTATTTTTTTTTAAGCAAACCATTTTCTGAATTTTTAAGGCATATTCTTTCTTGGTTTTAGGATCTTTAACTAGATAAACAGAGCCGAATACACCATATCCTAATCTTTTAACTATTTTACGTCTTTCACAAATATCCGACATTTCTCTTGTTTTTTTCTTGTTTTTTTTCTTGTTTTTTTTCTTGTTTTTTTTTTTGTTTTTTTTTTTTTTTT
>Ga0233447_1001144_pt1 | contig 23877 bp, 23 predicted proteins | sample SI_124_October20_3_FD_183014 | JGI IMG/M metagenome (GOLD analysis project Ga0233447, IMG submission 183014) | Seawater microbial communities from Saanich Inlet, British Columbia, Canada - SI_124_October2016_135_MG | ecosystem: Environmental > Aquatic > Marine > Inlet | place: Canada: British...
TAGAGACTCCTTTCGGAAAAGGTTGGGCAAGATTTATTATTGGAATATCTTGCATCATGACGAAGAAAATTAAATTAACCATAGCCCGCTATAGACGAGCACTGAATAAAGAATGGAAAGATCACCATTTTATAAGTGATGGTGCTGGTAAACGTTTCATGATTGGACCACTGTATCTCCGTATTGATGATACAAAAGGAGCCATGGCTCATTATAAGTGGTTTGAAAAGATGTTTAGTGATGACTCTGGTGAACCTTTTCACAGAATGGGCTGGACGCTAACGCTTCATCGGTCTGGTTTTGATCATGGTGCTGAAAGAATGCTGCTTATAGCCATGCTCACAAATTTATATCTGTTCCCACTTCTATTTGATGAAAAGCCAGAATCGTATGAATGTGGGTTCGGCTCAAATTGGACTGAGCTCGATTACATCACGGGAGCCCCAGAGTGGATGCTCAAACTTTGGAGTAGTGAAGAAATTGAATGGGCGAAGGGGATGTACTATGGTGAACAAGCTGTGAAGATCCGTGAGCGGTATATCACCATCAATGTGTTCCTTGAGCTTGAGCGTCCTGGTGAAAAACGGTCAGAGCTAGTTGAAGAATCTATCAAGCTTGAGCGTGGTGATTATAGTAGCCTATAGTGAACTACCGCATTTTTAACAGAAACACCAACCGTAATTCGTAGTCTTTGGCATAAAAGTGTTACTCAGAAATGCTTAACGCCGATTATTGATCATGTTGTTCTTCTAACAACCCCATAGTTTAGAAAATGGAAGGGGCCGAATAAACGGCCCCTATATTACTATACCTGATCTTCAAAATTCAAGTACTCTCGCCTAATTTAAATCATCGCCGCGTAGGGCAAATACGGGAGCCGAATTTTCTTTAAATGGCTTAAAAATTGTCCCACCAGGCTGGTCACAGCACTTAAATCATGTTCCAGCACTCTGGCATATTATATTTAATCCCCCCAAGCACTTGGGAACTTTGGCTCCCGGGGTTTTCTTTTGATATGGTGTTCATGCCGACTAATTTCAAGCAAACTTAATTCAGTAACTGCTTGAGGCTTTCTTTGGGGTTTTCGCAATAAATCTAGTCGCAGGCGTAATTCTATCGCTGGGGAGCATGTAAATGAAGAAATGTCCATTTTGCGCCGAAGAAATCAAAGACGAAGCAATACGATGTCGATATTGTAAATCTGATCTACCAGTAGAGGAAGAAACCTCAGAGACCCCAAAACCTAGGGATCAGAATTCTGCACCTGAATCTAATAATCAGGCGTTTGTTAACAAGGACCAGAACCCCATCAGTAATCCACTGTTTAAAAAGATTGCTTTGCTCTTACTCATGTTTAAAAAGATTGCTTTGCTCTTACTTATATTTGTGGGCGGTTTTTTTCTATTGGGTTCTTTAATGTACATATTTGGAATCATCGATAATGGCGGAAGCAATATCAACGGTTTTTTCGTCACACTGTTAATTGGTCTCCCAACAACATTCTATGCTCAACAAGCCCTTAGCGGTAATGCCACAAGACTTGTTTCAAAAAAAATGTGGGGCATACTCTCAATCATGTGCTTTTCATTAGTAATAATTTTGACACGTGTGGACTCTAATTTACGAGACTCTAATTTACGAGACTCTAATTTACGAGACTCTAATCAACAAAAGGAATTGACACCAGATATTTTCATTGGCGTATACTTCGGTTCAGAATCACTAATGCCTGGCTACACTAACCTATTGAAATACGATTTTAAATCGGATGGGACTTTCAATTTTTATTCTGCAATGTTAAAGACCAGTTCAAATTGGGGCAATCCAATGTATTCTGGCACCTGGAGTCTCGGTCCCCGTAAAGCTGAAACAAAAGGAGATGTAAAACAACTCACGTTAAATTATTATCTTCAGGGGTCTCGATATAGCAATACCTATTCTGCTGGCATTGGATGGTTCAATATTTTCTATGAGGTCTCAAATGAAAGTGGGCCAACTTTAAGAAAAGATAATCCAGACCGGTTTTTGTAGAACTCTTAGAATGAAGGGACTCAAGGATTACTTGTAAGGGTATTCTTCAATGTCTAAAACGATGGAAAAAACCAGTGCCGCAAATCAAGAAATCTGGTTTTGTAATTTAGAGTAGTACGACTTAAAAAAGAAAAACCCCATACAACTATTATACAGTAAGGGCTCTAAGAATGTGACCGCGGTAGGGGTCAAACCTTGAATCCTCATCTATGCTTTCGCCACATATGGCGCAATGGTATCTTACTAATGCCATGATCCATCCCCACTTGTTAACTGCGCTTGTTGCAGTTTGTATCGATTTGAAACCTCTGAACGCCACCTAGGGTGACCCTTAGGCAAGAAATGACGTACAGCCTTGTTTAAAGCTTTCAGGAACTCACCATGGATATGTGTATCTTCTGTATCCAAGAGCATATACAGCTCAACTGAAAATGGCCAATCTTCATCTGCAGCCAATATTGGGAATGCTGGATCATCTAGCTCGCATCGATTCCGCTTACCTTTACTCTCGCCCACTTCCCACCATTCACATGAATGGCTATCATAATCGGGTTCTACCCGATATGTTGTTTCGTTAATCTCAAATTCCGCAGCTAGCGGGTTTTTATATGTTTTCATTTTGAATTTTTGATTATTTCTGCCAGAGCCTGTTCTTCCGCTCTGGTAAAGGCGGCAAATAGCCGCCCGGTTTTGTCTTTATTCATCTTTTGTGATGTTTTGAGTTTTTCTAACTCTGGCTCACTGGTGATGCTGTCTCCATCGTACAATACTCCACCATGGTCCATTCTATGTTTCTTAAAGAATTTCATCGTATCGCATCCACGGTTTTATCTATCCTGATCCTGTTTCCCTCTATCATCGAAGCAAATAATGTTGCCAAAGCTTCGTCCTGGTAGTCAGTTAATTCCTCCAATTTTACCTCTAATTCGTTGCTTGTTACATCCCATTCTCCGTCGGACATTTGTGTGCCTTGATCAATGCTAATTTTGTATTGAAAATATTTCATTTGCTGTGATTCCTCCTCACTTTTGTTTGAAACCCGACTTTCGTGCGGGTTTGATGCGACTTTTTAAATGCCCAAATGGGGCTATATAAGGGCTCATGCGACTTATCGACTTTTTAAACCAACTAGGAGCTGACGGGACAGGGGCGTTTACGGGGTGTATATATAATATATTTTTTACCCAAAGAGACTGAAAAGTCAATAAGTCGCATAAGGCCTTACTCAGTAAGGTATACAGCCGTTTCAAAAGTCGCTTGTAAGTCGCGTCAAAGTCGCTTTTAGTCCCAGCGATATACTTTCTTACCATTTATCTCTCCTATGCGAATCCCATGGAGTTTCAGCTCCTTGGTCAATTTGGATTTTGTCATGCGCTCATCCTGGTAGATATCTTTAAATGCTGCCAGGGCACTATCCTTGGCGATAGATCCATTTAGTCTAACAGCCTTGATATTGCTAGAGGGTAGCATGCTGTCCATGCTCTCCACAAACCAGTCCACATCATTGTTTTTAAGATGTGAGCTGAACTCAGCATAACGAGTCATACCTACATCTACCAGAGCATCCTTAACACCATTACTGATTACAGTTTTTGCAAGAACGGGATCATAGTCATAGTTGATCAAGTATTCAGCAAATGTTGACAGCTCAGTCTTCACATCAGTGAAAAACTGCTCCGGATCAGAGAACCAACCCCGCTTTCTCATGTTGCCACCTGTCCGAACTACATTGAATCTGCGGTCATCTGACTCTATAAGCACAGGTATAGAAGAATTACTAAAAAAAAGTACATTCGCATGATTTTCAATCGTGAATACTTTCACATTCTTTTCATTGATCATGATATCATTGTCTGTAATGATCGCCTTAACCTTACTGTTGATGCTATTGCGAGTACGATTGTCATGAGCCACTTCATTAAACGCAATCAGGATCGCATTTTGCAACCAACCATTAAAAGGATTCTTGAGCTGCTCATCTTCGACCTTGATGGCTTGGTTCTCGCCAAACAGGGGCTTCAACACATGATCTAGTAATACATTTTTACCAGCACCAGGTTGTCCCATGAATACCCAGGCTGTTAATTGCTTTTTCCTCGTCTGCATGATACCGGCTAACCAGTTCACGAAACGGTCTCTCTCCACATCCACAGGAATTAGATTGGATAGCAGGTTATTGATACTGGGAGTATCAACAGCCAGATTAATGACTTTGGGAGTCTTCTTGCCCACCATGAAGTCTGTTGGCTTAAACAGGTTGATGGTCTTAGCTGATTTATCAACCGTTAGATCTTGCGATGGATTGAAGATGACCTTCAGGACTGATTTCTTAGTTGGGCTCTGATCAACATCTGCCAGGATGATCTCCAGCTTTTTTTCAGAATCCACGAAATACAGCTGTTCATCTATTCTATCCAGATAAGCAAAAGAGCTGGTCTGTTTTTCCAGGAAAACAAAGAGGTCGTCCATGAATCCAAATTTGATAGGAGAGTTTCCATCAGCCTTACAAATGTTGGCACATTTATTACTCCCACACATGATCTCACAAGTCTGGGGTGGTCCCTTAACGCTATCCATTTGATAATTTGTTGTATGCTCATCATAGTCATCAGTTATTGAAAGGATTTCATGGACCTTTTCTCGCCCCTTTTCACCAAATGGGATCATTTGCGATGCTAGAAATAGTCGCGCTGTATGACCAGGTGTACCTGCAAAGTCATTTGGATCTGTAGTCTTGGCTAGGAGTTCTAGCACAGAGCACTTTCTAAACATGAGATCCATGTTAAACGGCTTCATTCCACTACTGAGCTTAGGTAATATTCCTGTGCTATCTGAAGTGGAAGTTCTCGGAGCTTTTAGAACAAGAGAGACATTATTTAGTGGTAGTGTCTCTGGAATGGTGATCTCAAAGTTTTGGTCCACAAACATGCAGCGTCTCTGGCTAACTCTGTGATATTGAATAGGAAGTTTGATCAAGTTCCCGAATGGTGCTCTTTGCGGACCTCCCTGCTTGGGAAATAATTCAAAGTGAAGTCGATCATCAACTAATGTGAACTCACTTTTCATCGACCGGAGCGTATACAACATGTCATCTGCTGGTACAGGCTCTTCCATGAATATCCACAAGTGAAAGCCCTTATTCCCACTGTCCTCAATGACAGATGAAAAGCCCCTTGCCTTTAAGACAGACTGGATTAGAAGCGTCTGTTTCTTGAGTAAAGGGTCAAAAACTTCTCGTGCATAGGAAAGAAGCGGCTCCTTATTAATATCGATATCGATGACACCTGATTTGACCATACCATCAAGCCCGATGAGATAAGCCCCCACAGTATGAGAATCATCCTGGTAGATCTGGAGTGTTAAATCAGATTCTTGTCGATGATAGCTACCGTTTAATTGTTGGAGGGCATAAGTGTCAGACCTGGTAACAACTGCATTGAAGACGTCAGATTGAAGTGCTTGAAAGTCTTTCATAGTCGTTGTTGGGTTGTATTGTTGTAGTTCCGTACATGATGCTTTTCAGCTGACGGATAGATTTGGCGAATGTCGCCACGTTTGTATTTGCACTCTCATTGTAAAATGAAAGAGCAAGATCATTGACACCCTCACCTGAGAAAGTGAAAGTTGAACGCTTCCCATCACGGGAATGTCCTGTAAGTGTGATTCCTTCTGAATACAGATACGATGCCAGAAAGAACTCAGTTGTCTCTATTGTTTGGTGCATGTTGTTACCTCATGGTTAAAAAGCCTCCCGCCTGGGAGGGAAAAGCCGGGAGAAAAAACGTCCCGACTAGCAATATCAAAAAGCCCATCTTGGGCTGTCTCGTCTCTTCAATTTTCAGTGGGTTTCTTGCTTCGTTTTGCGGGATCAAATTTGCTTTCTGATCATAACTTAATATAGTACATTTTCGCTGATTTGTCAAGCGATATTTGCACTCTAACTAACTATAATCACAATTACTTATAGTGCCTTAACTAAATCTAAAATAGCGTTTAACCCTCACACCAATACACGCCAAATTTAAATCATCGCCATATAGGGCAGAAATGGACGTCGATTCTGCCTAGAGGTCAGTAAAACTCGGGTTTTCTTTTGATACTGTGGTCATACCGACTAATTTCAGGCAAGTCTAATTAATAATCTGGGGGTAAATCTGAGTACTACATCCAAGTATAAGTGTCATTCCTGTGGATATTCCGCACAAGTCTGGGATGCTCCAGACAAAGCACCAATTGCTACGGTGGATACCAGGCATTGTCTGGGCTGCAAATCATTGGTTGAAGTTCCTATAGAGTTTCATGGTGGAATATTTACTGGCGATCAAGACGTTGTACCTAGTTTCCTGAATCGTTGTCCGGACTGTAATTCCTCTAATGTTGTACCTTGGGTTGTACAGGATGGTTGTCCGAAGTGTGGTGAGCAAATGACTATATCAGCTCAGGCCTGAAGTGATTGATACATTTAATATCATTGGAAGGTAATCGAAATTATGAAAATGCCGATATTAGCATTTGTTTGTCTCTTTATCCTATCTTGTGCAAATGCAGGAGTCATACTGCTTGATCCAAGCAAATCCTACCCTCCAACTACACATGTTGAGTTATTACTCGCAGAGCCGACCCGGCCATACGAAACAATCGCTATCATTGAGGCTAAAGGTGGGTATGGCATTTCTGTGACGCAAATAATGGAAAAAGCTCGGGAAAAAGCCCGGGCAATAGGCGCTAATGCATTGTTCGTTGCTGACAATCAAGAGAAGTACAACCCTCCGCAACAAGTAACAAATTTTGATGGAACTCCATTGACAATTCCTGGGGGATATACCACGCAAATAAAAATTCTAGCAATCCGATATACAGATTAACTGCAAAGCCTTATAGCTAAGTGACGTAGAGGGGTACAAAAAAATGATGTGGATTCATACAATTAACGAACAAAGCGAGTCTGTTTCGGGAAGCAGCTCAATGATAAAGTAGTGATTGATTCAATATGAAAAGAACAAAATCAATTACATTTGCGGTATTTTTCCTTTTGGTGGAATTATTGTTATCTCAAGATATCACTTCAACCTCAGTTCATTTTCAAGAAACTCAATTTGGTGCCGATAAAACAATTTGCATACAAGAAACTCAATTTGGTGCCGATAAAACAATTTGCATACAAGAAACTCAATTTGGTGCCGATATAACATATTACGTAACCGAAAAGCCCAATGAGGCAAATAAACTAATAGAGGTTGTCAATTCCTCGGCAAGTGCCGATAAAACATTTTGCATACAAGAGACTCAATTTGGTGCCGATAAAACAATTTGCATTCAAGAGACTCAATTTGGTGCTGATATAACAATTTGCATTCAGGACAACCAGGGTGGTGCTGATGAATCCATTTGTATCTTAAATGCAACTCCAAGGGAGAAAGAAGTAATAATTGCATTAATGTCACTATACATAATTATTCCCAAAATTGAATCCCCAGGAGGCAAATTTCAATCTAAAAATATTTGGACAACATTTGAAGAGACATCACTAAAAGGGACAATCAGTGGAAGTATAGAAAATGGAAACATTTTTCAAACTATTAGCGGAAATATCTACGAAGTATCAGAATATATTCATTTATACGAATATGAATATAATCCCGATGTAACGGTTCTAAATAAAGGCGATAAGTACAAGCTTATCATTGAAGGATTTGATGAACCAGTTATTTGTAAATTATTAGAAAATACAGCTGTAGGAACGAACAGATATGCTCCTGTTAGTACTGGACACTGGGTATCAAAAAAAATGAATAATGGTCAATTTATTGTTTTAGAAGACAACTCGAAATGGGAAATTAGTTCTGTTGACAGAATTTATACAATGCTCTGGCTGGCAACGGAAAGCATTACGGTAATTAATAGAGATGGCTATTATTTTTTAATCAATTCTGATTGTAATAATGAGAAAGTGATGGCTATCCATCTTGGCAACTAAATTTATACACACTACCCCTCACTATACCAGATTATTGAGAACCAATGCCCCAATCGTCGGTCATCAAATGTGCAAGCCTGGGATGCCAAGCATTCTTGTCCAAAGTGTTGTCATCCTTATTCGAAGAACATTAAACTAACCAATTAAACAACCGAGGGACCTAGCTATGGCTAAATATCTAATCCCAATGCTATTAGGAATAATGATGATCTGGAGTTGTGATGATGAATGGTTTGGGAATAAAAAAATAAAAAGCTTATCGATTATCACTACAGTTTTTAATCCCGATTCTAATTCCATTGATTCGACAAAGTTGCTATATAAATACGATAGGCAGGGTAAAAAGGTACACTTCGCGAAATATCATGGTGAGCCTAATGGAGTTCTTTATTTGAACTCATCGGAGGAATACAGTTATGGTCTATCAGGTGATCTAAATGAGGTGATACGCCTTGATAGAGAGAAGTCTCCATATATGGCCGTTAGCTATAAGTATGATTTTGGAAATAACATCAAAATTGAACATTGGAGTGAAAGTGGAGAGCTAACTGCTGAGATTTTTAAGCAGTTTAATAAGCGAGATCAGCTAATTTCAAAATTCATCAGGAGTTTTATCGATAGCTCTGAGACACTCGCTATTTACCAGTATGATGATCAGGAGCATAAAACTTATTATTCAATATATACGGATAATTGGAGTGGTGATTATCCAGATTTTGATGAAATCGAACGAACTGAATATGATATAGATGGTAATATAATTCATCAGGCTATCAAGTCTTCAGTTATGGGTAATGTGGACTTCCTCTTTAAGTATGATACTACTGCGGAGGGTATTCTACGATGGGTAAAGAAAACCACGGATGGCAATTCGATACTCTCTAACCACAAAACGGATGGCAATTGGTTGTATTGGGATCTCACAAAATATAACCTAGAAGGTAAAATCCTTATCAAGACCACCTATGCAGACGAAGTTCGCAAGGGAATCAAAGAATTAAAATTCGTAGAAGACACCACTAAAAATAATGTTGATGCCAAAGTTGGCAGTGAGTCAATGTCTACAGAAGATAGGATCTCAAAAATAGCTGATGATTTGATGAGTCGTAGTTATTGGGTCTCATATCCAGATTCAAATGTTGTTAAACATATTCGCTCAACAGTTTCAAGGTATAAATATGATGAGACTGGGTATACAAGAATTGATTCTTCATTTCATAGTGATAGAAAAATTGAAAAAACGACCTATGATAAGTCTAACAGACCGCTTTTGGTCGTTAAAAAGGAAAACTATTTGGATCTTTATAATCACGACAAAGACGGGTGGCCGACTTGGATCAATAATATGGTGACCAAAACTGAATATAATCGTGAGTACTATTGATCCTGACAACAGGGAGTTGCTCAATTAAATATGAACATACTTAATATTGATAATCTCAAACTGATAGTTTCACTTTACTTTTTTTGTTCCATACAGGTGATGGCTCAGAACCTTGAAATATATGATGTAAGCCAATACGGGATAAAAGCTATGACCCCTTCGATAGTTATTGAAGAAAGCAACTCTGGAGAAGAGTTTAACGTGTTTACCGTTAACGAATATGGCTTAAAGCATATCCATCCTGATGAAATAATCGAAAACGATAATTTCACAGGCACTTGGAAGGTGTATCGTGTGAGTGATTTTGGACTTAAAGACCTTTTCCCAAAGTCAGTTGCAGAAACCGATATTTACGAGGATGTGCTAAAAGTTTATGATGTTGGTGATTTCGGTTTAAAAGAGGTCTTCCCTTCCACAATTATTGAGAAAGATGCTCGCGCAGGTACAATTGAGTTATTTGATGTTAGTCAGTATGGTCTTAAAGAACTATTCCCCTTTGAAATTATAAAAAAAGAAGGTGAAGACTATAACGTCTATGGGGTCAATCACTATGGGATCCCAGAAATATTCCCTATAAGGGTCATTGAGGTTAAAGAAAACCCGGAAGTGTTTGGCATATTGCTTTTGCCGTCGATCAAACAAATCAAATTTGAGCCGGATCATGAGAAGTTACAACTGTTGAGAGAGATAAGTAAACTTCCAGTCGAGGAAGCTTCTAAAAAAGGTTGGCTGAAAAGCAATCCAAACCCATAAAAAGTTTGTACCAATACTGAGGGGGCAGCCATTACATGAAAAATCAGAAAAAAGCTAGGGTACGACTGCTATTCATCTTTGCAGGTTTAGTCATAGGCTCAGCCTCTCTTGGTTGTTCAAGTGATAATCAGCAAAATGAATGGGTAAGCATTTCTTATGGTGACTTGGTAAATAAATCAATACTAACCCATAGTGGTGAAACAGTAGCAGAGGTGATCAGAAAAATCCCTCAGTATACTGATGATACCAAGGGTCTGGTACAATCATATCTTGAACCATATTCAATTCTGTGCCACGATGTCTTGCTGGCCTATTCACAGCCTGACACAATGCCCCTCATCAACATAATAGATCTCTATCCGGTCGGTTCTGAGCAGCCTACATGGGCTTCTTTATTTAGGGAGGGACACTACCAGCTTTATTACAATGATCATATTATTAGAGTATTTCTAAAAGGAAGAAATTCAGCCAGGAGCTTTGAAAAGTATTTTTCAGTCATCAGGCACCCGCTCATGGATGTTATTAATAGTTCGAGGGAAAAAATTGAGCGAGTAGAGGTGTATTCCTTTAGCAATGACTATGCGAGTACTGAGATTCGCTTAAATCTTACCCCCACTATTTACCCGACAAATGAGATTGATCTAGCCTCAACAAAAAAAAGCATCGATTTGAGAAGTATTGATGATTTCTTGAAAATGGGCGTCACACTTGAAGCAGTTGAAGTGGACGAAGCAAATGAACTTTACTTCTATGGCAGAAAAAGTGAAAAGCAAAGCATAGCAGGGAGACAGCTTTCCTTGGCTGATATTGCTGTTGTATACCGTTCTATTTTTCATTACGGCAATAACGCACCGTATATCAGTCTCGATACTGATGAGGACAATAGATATGCTAAAGTCAATTTCGGAGGACATCTTGAAAACACGCTGGTAGGCGATGTTGTATTAGAGGCAGACAAGCTATTCAAAACCTTAAGTACTGGAATCGATCCCAATACGCACAAAATCATAAAAAGGAATATTACTAAAAAAGTGCCAGGCTTTGTGACTGAAGATGAACGAAGTTTAGCTGAAGGTATGGGCAAGGGGAGCATGCAAATTAGATATTGGTTCTATCCTGACTCCATAGGCACTGTAACCGATGGAAGCATTGGTGCGGTTTTGAAGAATCAATTTCTCGCTGATATAGAGCGTATGGATGTAAAGATGGATGCTGGTAATTCTGTTCGTGAAACCATTGATCATTTAAACAGAAATTTTTCCAAATACGAGGCTGCTGAAGAGACTTTCAAAGAGCTTAGCACTGTCGGGAGAATCATGGCATTGGTCAATTGGTTGAAAGCTATGAATATCGACAATCGAATCGACCTGGATAATTTGCTATCTGTTAGGCTTCCCGCTTTTGCGACACCTCAAAAAACAAAGAAAATGTTGGCGATTACAGCACTGGCATATCCTGAGTACGATAGACCAAATTTCAACTATATTAGAAATAATTCAAAAGTTTACTACATTTCACATTTGTTAGACGCTCAAGGACCAAGGGATTCTGATGATCAGCACCTTCGGGTTGCTAGTGAATATTTTTCAAGTATTGAGATGTCAGAATTGGCTCCCTTATCATACAATGATTTAAAGACTAGAATAGATCTATATGAAAAAAGGATTGAGAGGCGTGAAAATAAAATCGAATCAAAGAAAAAACATATAGCAGGATTAGAGAGTTCGCTTAATCGTTATAATAGTAAGGAGGTTGATCGTTATAATTTAGCTATTGACGAATACAACGATTTGCTCGTTGCCCAAAGCAACCTTATTGATCACTACAATTCAAAAATTAATCAACTTAATGGGATGAGGATGGTATCTCGATGTATCACTTCTGTTGGGGGAGGTATAAACCTGAGACCGGCAGCATTTAAAAGAGTTGTTAAAAATAGTAATTCTCCAATTCTAAAAACCCTTAGAGAGGCTAAATCAGCCTTAGTAGTGAAAAACAATGTTTCACAGTATGGGTCATGGGTAAGGAGTATCCCAAGCAATGAATATTCTGTGTACAATAATAGTATTCCTGATTATAAATGGGGCTACTCTAATAGCACGAACGAAATGAATGTGTATAAATATCAAGCCGCAGGGGCATTACGACAACTATCTGTAAACACCTCTGGTGATAAATGGGTTCTCAAAACAAGTGAATCTGGGGTCGACCAATACTTGGAGTATTCAAAAACAACTGGAGTATTAAAAGCAAGACATCAACCCGCTAATAGGCCTTATACAGCCAGGATATTACCAGAGCAAAAGCTGGTGAGATTCTATTAAGTTTATGTGGTTGTGAATATTAAACAAACAATATCATCAAGTAGCAACTGGCTCGACCTCAAAGCCAAAATTGACGCTTGTTCCAATACGAAGAACAAAGGCGACATTTTTGAGCTGTTGACTAAGCTCTACCTCCAGATTGATCCACGCTACGTCAGCAAACTGAAAACTGTGTGGCTATTTAACGAAGTCCCAACAAATACACTCAAGAACCTCAATTTACCCACAAAAGACATGGGCATCGACCTTATTGCTGAAACCAATGAAGGTGAATACTGGGCTATTCAGTGTAAGTATAAAGCAGATGAATCGAAGTCTCTTACCTGGCGCGAAATTTCCACCTTTCAAAGCCTGGCATTTTCTAAGGCGAAAGGTATCAGCTTTGGTTTGGTTGCTACCACAGTAGACCGCTCTGCAAATGTTTTCAAAGACCAAAAAGAAGATGTAAAGCTATTAGCTGGAGAAGTCTGGCGAGACCTAGATGTTGAGTTCTTCAAGCAGGCCAAGAAACTACTAGCTCGAAAAGTTGTTCGACCGATCCCTTTTAAGCCAAGGAAACACCAACAAAGAGCAGTTGGTAATGCCTACCAACACTTCGTTTCAGAAGAGGCTACTCGAGGCAAGATGATAATGCCTTGTGGGACGGGCAAGAGCCTCACAGCCTACTGGATTGCTAAAGAGTTGGAGGCCAAAACCATTGTTATCGCTGTTCCTAGTCTATCACTAATTAACCAGACTTTAAAAGCCTGGTTGAGAGAAGTCATAGCAAATAAGCAGACTGTAGATTGGATTGCAATCTGTAGTGATAAAACAGCTGGCGAAGTAGACTCTGCAATTGGTACTCAGGACTTAGGTATTCCTACAAACACGGACCCAGAGATTATTGCTAAATGGCTTCGAAAACGCTCCCCAGGTCTCAAGGTGGTCTTCACCACGTATCAAAGCGGGAAAGTACTGGCTGAGGCTTCTCGTATCGCTAACAGTGTGTTTGATCTTGGTATCATGGACGAAGCGCACAAGACCGTTGGAGATCGAAACAAAACCTTCGCTCACCTTCTGTCAGATGAGAATATCAAGATTCGAAAACGGGTCTTTATGACTGCCACCGAAAGAAGATATGCTGGGAATAGAGATGAGATCATCAGCATGGATAACCCGGAAGTCTATGGTGATACTTTCGAGTTATTGACATTTAAGGAGGCTCTGGAGCAAGAGCCACCCATTTTATCAGACTATAAGATATTGACTATGCTTATCCATAAGGATGATGTGGCTAAGTATATACAAGAACGAGCAATTGTAAAACCTGACCGCGGCAAGTGGGACGATGGGGTACAGGCAGAAATGCTGGCAGGGGTAGTAGCTCTAAATCAAGCTATGGAAAAGTATCCAATCAAGCATGCTGTATCTTTTCATACGAGCATTGCCAAGGCGCAAGCTTTTAGAAGCAACCAGCAAACATTCACAGAGACTATTAAGAAAGAGGCAGATCAGGTCGAGACTTTCTTTGTCTCTGGAAAAACTCCTACCTCGATCAGGGCAAGAGTAATCAAAGAGTTTGCTAGCTCGGACAAAGCATTAATCAGTAACGCCCGCTGTCTCACTGAAGGAGTAGATGTTCCAAATATTGATGGGGTGCTGTTCGCAGATCCAAAACGTAGTACAATTGATATTGTTCAAGCTGTTGGACGCGCCTTGCGACTGGCTGATGGTAAGGACTTCGGTTATATCATTATTCCGGTACTAATAGAAGATGAAACTGACTTCGAAAAAAGTGGTGCCTTCCAGACGATCCTCACAGTGTTAAGAGCACTGGCTTCAAATGATGAGCGGATTGTTGAATATTTTCGAGATAAGGCAAATAATAAGCAGGCACAGGATCACAGGTTTACTCCAGAGCTGACTGAAAACCTGTTAAAGCGGATTGACCTATATCAGTTTGTTCAATCAATAGAATTACAGGTCTGGAATAAACTTGCCAAGCTAAGTTGGCGACCATTTATTGAGGCTAGAGATTACGCAAGATCACTTGGACTTAAAAAACATTACGATTGGCAGCAATATTCTGTGAGTGGGCAGGTGCCACCTGATATTCCCTTCGCTGCAAACAGAATCTATAAGAATGATGGGTGGTTAAGCTGGGGTGATTGGCTAGGGACGGGAGCTGTAGCCACTTACTTAAGAGATTATCGAAAATTTGAGGAGGCCAGAGATTTTGTTAGAGCTTTGGGGTTGAAAAACAAGGCGGCATATAACCATTACTGTAATGCAGGGAAATGCCCTACTGATATCCCGCTTGCCCCATCACAAGCATATCAAAGCATGGGTTGGGTAAGTTGGGGAGACTGGTTAGGTACAGGAAGAATTGCGACTCAGCAGAGGAAATTTAAACCTTTTGAGAACGCAAGAATATTTGTAAGAAATCTCGGATTAAAAAATCTCCTTGAGTGGCAGGAATATGCCAAAAGTAGTCAGAGACCTTCCGATATACCTGCTATACCAAGCAATGTATATAAAAATGAAGGATGGCTTGGCTACGGAGATTGGCTTGGAACTGGGCGGGTTGCAAATCAATCAAGAGAATTTAGACCATTTAAGGAAGCAAGAAGATTTGTAAGAACTCAAGGTTTGAAAAGTGAAACGGAATGGCGAAATTTTCGTAAATCCGGTCTATTACCTGAGGACATCCCTTCAAACCCCAATCGTGCATATAAAAATGAAGGTTGGGTTGGCATGGGAGATTGGCTTGGTACGGGTGAAGTAGCACATCGGTTGAGGCAATATAGATCATTTGAAGAAGCGCGGGATTTTACACATGCGCTTGGATTAAAAAGCGCAGCAGAATGGAAACAATACACAAAAAGTGAGAAGAAGCCACCCGATATTCCCGCTGGTCCTGGTCGTATATACAAAGATAGCGGTTGGATAAGCATGGGAGATTGGCTTGGTACAGGCACAATAGCACCTCAGCTGAGGCAATTTAAACCATTTGAAGATGCTAGAATCTTTGTGAGATCCCTTTCCCTCGAAAATGAGTTTGAGTGGAGACAATATTCAAAAAGTAGCATAAAGCCAGATGATATTCCTGCATCTCCAGCCAATGCCTATAAAAATGATGGTTGGGTAAGCATGGGGGACTGGCTCGGCAGTGGTAGAATTGCAAATCAATCAAGAGTTTTTAGACCATTTGAGGAAGCCAGAGATTTTGTACGAAATCTTGGACTGAAAGACTTTAATGACTGGAAAAACTTTTGCATAAGTGGTAAGCGTCCAGCTGATATTCCCAGCACGCCAAGTAGATTCTATAAAGATAAGGGGTGGGTAAGTCTTAGAGACTGGCTGCATAGTGATGGGACGCCAAAATACTATCCCAAGTTCAAACACTTTAATGAGGCTAGAGCAGTTGTCCATGATCTTAATTTAAAAAAAATTCTTGAGTGGAAGAATTACTGTAAAAGTGGGTTGAGACCAAAAGATATACCCGCCTCCCCAGACATTGTATATCAAGATTACGGATGGATCTCATGGCCCGACTTTCTGGGGTATCAGCCGAAGAAGAAGATATAATGGAGGTAAATATGGGGCTTGGAAATACCACGGGTGAAATATATGGGTTATGATATGCCAGAGAGACCTGCATTTCTTGAAAACGCTTTGCAGGGGCTAGCATATTGGATGGGATATCGTAGCGCGTACTTTAACTCATATCCCCTTCCCGAAGCAGCAATTGTTACGGAGGCTTGTAATTTAATTCAATCTAATTTAGCGAGTGGTCAAGTATTAAGACCAGAGGTGATGTATAGGAAGCTTGTCAAACAAGAAAGTTCTAAAACACAGGATCTCACCCGAGTCGATTTAGCAATCTTATCTAAAGCGGCTCCAGACCCATATAAAGAAAACAATGTATCAGATTATGTCCAATTTGTGATTGAAGTCAAACGAAGTAGTTCCACGGAGGCTTCAATTGATGAAGATCTACGCAGGCTATATCAATTTAAAAAGAGTTGTTCACAAGATGCTAGGGCTCTATTGATACTAGCTTCAGAGGCACAACTGCCGGAACGATTTGTTGGAGAGGCTGGTGTATCGAGGCTGTATAAACATGATATACCTAACTCAGAGGGGTGCTATCATGTCAGGAGAACAGTAAAGGCGGCCCACAGTTTTAAAAGAAAAGAACATGCAAATTACGTTTGTGTAGTTGAAGTATTCACCAAACCTCCACAGAAATTGCCAAAATTCTGACCTGAGTATTCATATAAGCAGCGGGTTGTATGAAAGAGGTTAAAAAACTTACTCGATCATTAGCTGCTCTAGGGGGGGCTATTAGCGGGAAATTCTTGTCACAGATGAGTTGACAATCTGATTATTTCTCCAGAGACTAAGCTCAACTTGTTGACCAACTTTTCCGGTAAGCAGTTTGGTAACTTCCATGTCAGAAAGATTCAGACAAGAGTTTCCATTCACTTTTAGAAGTACATCATATTTTTGTATGCCTACGATTTCAGCAGGACTTCCAGCCACAATGCGAAGAATAATTGGAATAAAATTGTTGCCGTCTAATGTATATATCTGGTAATCAATGCCAATCAGACCCTGAGGTTGTGTGTCATCGTGGTTCTCAACGGTACAGTGTGGCATTTTTTCGAGTATTTTATCAATTACACGTTGAGAAGAGATTCTTATATCGGATGTATTTGTAATATTATCCCCAATACCAGCCCATACTAACCCTCCTTCGCTCCCATCGTACGCATATAATGCAACCGATGGATAATGCAATCTGACCGTATATCCTGGCTTTATGTAGGACTCGGTAGTTATACCTCCTGGAGTTACTGTTGTTGATGAGGAAGTTCCGTAATATGACCCGCTTAAAGTAGATGAACCTTGACCATCTGAAATTGTGCCGTCAACAAGTCCTGACGAATTTGTAGTAGTTGTTGACGTTGTTCCAGGAACGTATTTAAGTCTAGTAGCCGTAGAAGGTGGATAAGTTGTTTTTTTTATGTCAGACCTAGCAATAGCAGTAAATATTATATCTGGCTCATCCTCCATTTTAACAAATTTGTATCCCTTCCGTTCAAGCGAGGCTCTTAAGAAGAATAAGATTTTTTTTCATCGATGGAGTTTATTGGATATTCAGTGAGTATCTCAGAAGCTTGGTAAATACTGAAAGTGGAATAGGTATTCGGTTTAAATTCGGAGTCAACAGAGATCTTAACAATTGGGAGAGGGTCCCAAAATATTGGTTTTAATTCTGGTGGAAAATTATTTGTTGATGCACATCCAGACAATACTAGAATTAAAAGGAGAAACTTAAAATACTTCAATTGGGCTCCCATCTGGTTATCAAAATTATGTAAGAATTTAGTCTCTAGCTAATATCATTTCAATGCTTAAGCAATATGGTGATAGTCTAATAATCAGGATGTGGGCTACTTATATATCCTATCCTGACATCATGTAGCCACCACTCATTTTTTTCTCCCGCTAGTTACGAACGTCAAAGTAATCTCCCCAATCCCCGGCAACACCTATATACCCCTATATCTATGTACACCGCCCAGGACTCGAACCTTGACTCAAATGATTATGAGTCGACTTGTCTAAATCTATTTCTTTTGGCATAGATGTAATACAGTTGATCCCTCCAATCGAGCTAATACAGAGAATAAATGCGAACCCGTCAATTATTTGTTAAATTGCTTTCGCTAAATAGTTTTTGTTTAATGATTTCTACTCGGAGAAATAAATATGACCCAACTTTTAGACACATTTCACCAGCTCATTAATGGAAACTATCCCGATTGGGACAGTTTGGAATTTCGCAATACCCAGGATGCAATTTCAAAGCAGCATTTTCATAAATTCTTTAAAATGCGAGGTCTGGTAGATGGCTTAAGCCACCTGACACTAGGAGCCCAAATACTCAAGGAAACAAAATTACCGGACAGGTATGAGTATAAAGTTACGTTCAAGGATGAATTGGGCTCCTTAGAATTAAGCTCGCCTATTTATTCAGACGAACGGGAAATACATGAGCAACTTGTAGCAGCTTACAATAGTGAGTCAGTTGTTGAGCTGATGATATTCGTTACACCCTTTCCAGAGCTGGACGCCAAGGGCAAGATTCATAACCATGATACGAGAGTAGTTACATACTGGCCGGTTCAAGCACGAGTACTTGACAAATTTGAGGAGGAAGCAGCTTTCATATGGACTGGTAATGGTTGGGAGATAACATTTAGGAAACACACTCAGTCATATCCAGATGATAATGGGTTCTACTATATTCATGAACTACTAAAAAAGCCTGATGAGGAGGCTGAGTCGGTTGATCTGACAGTAGGCCGCCATGGTGTAGTAATCCAAAACATCGAAATTGATAAGTTCAAGGATGTGATGTTCAATGCGCATGCGAAGGAAACAGAGATAAATACATATTTAAGAAAAGTTAAACCCGATGTGCGAGCTAAGCTGAGACCGCTAAATCGGGAGATCATCAAGCATATGAAGGAAATCAACAGCCTTGACCCAGATATTGATAAAACGAGGCTGGAGGAATGTCAAGCCATCCTCCTTCAACTAAAAGAGGAGTTCTTTGAGACCCTAGATATGCGTGATGAGAATAATGACACAGCGAACAGTATCACTCAACATACAGCAAATTATGTGAGTAAGGCTATCCGTCGGGCGCTTACCAAGATTAAGAAGGACCAGCCGTTACTGCATGCCATCATCGAAAATAGATTCATAACGGGCAAAGAGTGCAAGTACCTCAATAGAGTTGATCATCCCATTCTTTGGCTAACTTAATTTTTTTCATCTTATAAATAACAGTAACTTAAGCTCTCATTTAGCCTAAGACCTCTCTGTCATGGCATTCCATGGCATACAGTATAGGTGTAGGGTTTAATAAAAAATTCATCAACACCACCCTTCTTCACATTAAGTGATGGTTGATCAAATACGCTCCTCAAGGTTTCTGAGGAACGTTTTTGCGACTGTGATATTCAAAATAATCGTGGTCAAATTTTAAGAAAGAAAAATAAAATGAACAAAATTATTGAATTACAAACGAAGCCAGGCATTGCCCTGAATAAACAGAAAATGGTCGAGATAAATGCTTTCCCATTTTCTTTGAATACGAACATTGGCTGCTTAACGCAGTGCCGATACTGTTATTTACAGAACGCCCCATTTAAGTGGCACACAGATTTTGGAAATGAAATTAAAGTGAAGACCTGGATTGCTGAAAAGCTCGATCGGGAATTGGAAAATAAGAAAAACTTGCCCCAGCATTTGAAACGAGTCCAAGTCAATTCCGCTACTGAGGGCTACTCTCCTCAGGGTATGCATAAAGTAGAGAGCCAGTTTGGTCGTGATATCATGGCCGAGGTGCTTGAGGTGTTTCGCGAGCACTGGTTGAATGGAAATAAATGGATGGTCCATCTGGTCACCAAGTCTCATTTGATTCAGACGCATTTACCACTTATTGCAAGTATGAAGGAGCAAGTGCAAGTTGAGTTGACGATCACGTCATTGTCAGAAACTCGAGCTCGACAATTAGAGGGTTTTGCATCTAGTGTCAGTAAGCGTTTAGACATCATTAGTGATTTCTCAGCTGCTGGTGTATTCGTTCGAGTTATGTGTATGCCGTTCATTGGAAATAGGGCTGATGCGATGGTTGTACGTGACAAGTGTATCAGCCTTGGCGCCAGCGGTTTTAAACACAAGGGCTTGAATTACTGGGACGATGATGAAATGTTAAAAGGAAATCTCGTTCACCAGGGTGGAAAACATGATACCATCTTCTCTGACTTATTAGTAAGAAGTGGTGAGCCAGTATTCGGTGTGAATGGAAGCACCAGCACTGTATCCATGCTGATGCCTGATTTAAAATGGAAAAATATGGCGAATCGCGATATGATTATCATTGATTCAGGATACAGCTCCTGTAACAACGTGAATTGGGGTTACATCAAGTAACCCATTCTTGAGAAATATGAGGTCAAAGGAGCGCACCTGGAGACGATCTGCTCCTCTGAATTTCGTGCCATGGCACAGCGTGGCACACAGTATATAGTAGGACATCTCGTTGATGTTCCACACCACCAGTTGCACTCCTGCAATTGGTATGTCCAGTATGAAGGACACTACTCTCAGCAATGACTGAGAGCAATTCCTGCAAATCTGCAGGAACCATATCAACCAATTAAACGATATGAACAAAAGTACAAAGCTGCTTCAAACATGGAATAAGAATGTTAGAGCAGCATTATAACATGAAAGATGCCTCCAAGAAACTTGGCATCTCAGTCAAGACACTTCGACGCCTCATTGCTGCTAACAGTATACCCCTTTACAAGGTCGGTCACACTTATGTGGTTCGTGAAGCGGATCTCCTAGAGTTGCCAACAAGGGTATACAGCGTAGATGAAATTGCAAATGAGCTGTTAGGAGGTGAGATTTGATGGCCAGCATTAAGAAAGTGACTACCAAAAACGGTGTTGGTTACCGGATTCAATACTATGACTCCAATGGAGGCCGGAAATCAAAAACCGTATACGTTAGCCTCAAAAAGGCGAAAGAGATAGCTTTGACCATGGAAGCGAAAAAATCGCTTGTCAAAGCTGGTCTGGCACCTGAACCGGCTTCGTTGAAAACGCTGGAGAAAGTAATTGATGATTACATAGTAAATGGTACTCGATCTAAAACACCAGAGACCATTAAGCGAGAAGAGAAAGTATATAAAACGCTGAAGGTTAAGCTAGGGCAAGTCCCTATCAGTCGAATCACACCCAAGCAGATGGAGGAGTACTTCAATGCAAGGCTAGATTCTGGTGTAAGCCCCGCAGGTGTTGGGCTGGAACTAAGGACCATCAAGGCGTTTTTCAATTATCAGATCAAGATGAAAATACTGGTCACCAATCCGGCTACTGGGATCAAACCGCCCAGATATGTACCAAAGCCAATCAGGTTTTTAGTTCCTGATGAGGTCAAGCGACTGATCGAGGTCGTAGATGATCCTAATTACAAGGATCTGATACTTGCTTACCTGAATACGGGCGCACGTAGACGTGAATTGCTTTCCAAGGATTTTTCTTGGAGCGACGTTCAATTTGACTTGAATCGCATTCGGCTGAATGGCAAGGGTGACAAAATCAGGTATGTCCCAATGAATGCCGTCCTTCGAGAGATTTTGGAGCGGAGGAAAGCAGAGGGACTCGAATTTCCCTTTTCTATGGACTACCATTGGATGTTCAAGAAAATCAGCAAGTACTACAAAGCTGCCAAGATCGAGAATGCCAATATCCACACGCTGCGAAAGACCTTTGGCAGTCTTCTGATTGCTCAGAAAGTCGATGTGTTCCGAGTCTCAAAATTGCTTGGACATTCCAGCGTAACCGTTACACAGAAACACTATACAGACATCTTGAAAGATGATCTAGAGACAACCATTGGTTGTCTGGAGTCAATATTCAATTCTGAAGATTGACTAGAGAAATAACAGCCGGGGGATTATCCCCCGGCACAACCAAAACGAAAAATGAAAATAGAAAAAGAAGAGAGTTCCGACCTGGAACTTCTTATGTACGATTTCCGACAACGGGAATTCTTATTAAGCGAACGTCATATGCGTTCGATGACAGAGTTGCTTGTAGCTGAAGGCTTTAGCCGAGAGCAAGTGGCTTCGATAATGTTCGAGCTGGTCTTCCAAGATCAGTTACCAAACTAGGGTGTGCCATGAAGAATAAATTATGGTTTGCCCCTGAGATGCTTTCTAAAGTCCTCGACGATGTGTTTGAGGCAGAAGCCCCTCCAAACGATGATAACACTCCTGGTGAGGCTTCTGAGGAGACTGGACAGGTAATTGGGTGCAGAGAACCCCCTGTATGTTTGCTCGAGGAAATCACAGGTGAATATGTACTGATCTTCCCGTCTGGCAGAAAGCAGAAATATCGTAGTAAGGCGGTAGCAAGACAGATTGCTACATATTATGGATCGGAAGATGGGCCGTTTATGCCTTACCGTGAGACTTACGATCCTACCTCCATCAGCAGTCCTATTATGGAGGACGATGGCCTCGAAGTGAATGTATACAAGTCTTCAAAATACCAGAACCAGAAACCTAGAAACGGGACCAACAGCAAATTCCCAAACATTGAAGCTCTCCTAATGAACGTCATACCTGAAAAAGTGAGCCGAGATGCCTTTTTAAATTGGCTCGCGGTAATTTTTAATACTGGGCACAAAACTGGAACTGCCTGGGTGATCCTTGGTTCACAGGGATCGGGTAAGACGATGTTGTTTGAGAGGGTTTTGACACCACTGCTAGGTGAAGGGAATTGTACAGAACTGAACCAGGACGCCCTGAGTAGCCGGTTCAATCACCTGCTGCACAGGAAGCAACTGGTTTGCTTCAATGAGGTACATTCGTCCAGACAGGCAGCCGAACGAATTAAAACCTGGGTCACGGAGGATCAAATCAGGTTGGAAGACAAGACCGTTCAGGCAAGCATTAACCGCAATTTCCTGAACCTGATTTTTACCTCTAATAGTCAAATACCGGTAGTGCTAGAAGCTGACGATCGAAGGTTTAATGTAGTTCGTACCGGCGGGCCATTGACCGAGGTAACTTGGTTCAGTGGAGCCGCAACCATCCGAGCTATAAAGAACGAGCTCAGCGCATTTGCTCAGTTCCTTCAAGCATATCCATATGCTGAAGCAGGTGCCCGTCGGACAATCATGAATGCAGAGAAAAACAGGGTGATTGAAGCCGGCGTAAATCCTCTCGATCGATTAGTCGATTTGTTGAGGCGCGGCCGGAAAAATGATCTACTCAAGGCGGTTGATTCTGACCTATTAAATGAGGACGAGTTGTCCGAGTTGTCCGACATGGGCAACCAACTTACCAAGGAGCTGGCGTTGAAGCTTGCTGAAGGTATTTCTGGCGATGCATTGACCATGACCAAGCTTACTCGGGAGCTCAAATCCAGAGGCATCAGTGAAACTCGTGGTAGATGTGATGGGTCAACTAGAAAGCGTGATTATACATGGCGAAGTTCACCAAACTCGGACAAGTCGGACAAAGATGAAGAATAGCCATCGACGGGCGGGGGAGACTCCGCCCAATTTGGTCAATCTGAGCTAAAAAAAAGTGCTAAAAAAGTGCTATTGATGGGTCGATTTGTCCACGATTGTCCATTACTGGATAGAAAACATGAAAGTGGTCTAAAAACAAAAAACCCTCGTAAGTCTATGAAATACAAGGGAATTATGTGGTGGCCAGGGACGGAATTGAACCGCCGACACGGGGATTTTCAGTCCCCTGCTCTACCGACTGAGCTACCTGGCCCCAGTCGTCTCGATAAACGAGCGCGCAATAATAAGATATGAGCCCC
>Ga0233447_1001145_pt1 | contig 23875 bp, 22 predicted proteins | sample SI_124_October20_3_FD_183014 | JGI IMG/M metagenome (GOLD analysis project Ga0233447, IMG submission 183014) | Seawater microbial communities from Saanich Inlet, British Columbia, Canada - SI_124_October2016_135_MG | ecosystem: Environmental > Aquatic > Marine > Inlet | place: Canada: British...
AAGGATTGCTCAGAAAATATTTGAAAAATTAAAGATTACTCACTATCAACAAACAACCGACAACGAGAGTCGTCAAAAAGCAAAGCTTTTGGGACGGGCTCTATCTACAGGTTCTCAAGGAAAAAGTTCCTGATGCAATTAATGTTCTCGATAAATTCCATATTATGCAAAAAATGGGAACAGCCCTGGATTCTATTAGAACTCAAGAAGCAAAACGATTAAAGCAGGAAGGAAATGAAGTAATTCTTAAAAATTCACGTTGGTGCTTTCTTAAGCGGAAATTCAATTTAACAAAATCACAAAAAGGAACGCTTAAAAAGCTTGTCAACATGAACCTAAATATTGTAAAAGGATATATCCTGAAAGAACAATTTCATAAGTTTTGGGAATATAATAATCCAACATGGGCCGGGAAATTTCTTGACAATTGGTGTGAGTTAGCATCAGAAGCAGATCTAAAACCAATGACAAAAATAACTGAAATGCTCCAAAGGCACCGTAATCTTATTTTGAATTATTTTAGAGCAAAAAAAGAGTTTAACAGCGGAATTGTTGAAGGTCTTAATCGCAAAGTAAATTTAACCATTAGAAAAGCTTTTGGTTTTAGATCTTTTGAAGTAATGGAAACAGCTTTATATCACCAGTTAGGATATCTTCCTGAACCAAGTTTTAAACATGTTTTTTGGTGATTCATAGTAATAAAATAACTCATTATTATTCGGATACAAAAAAATAATGAGGCTAAACACCCAGAAGACTACCCACAAATTCTGGTGAAGAGGCAAAAAAGGAAAACATAGCGCAACTTGAAAAAGAACCAATATTGGAACACCACACCTTTTGCTACGTTCGCCGGCATTTTTAGATTTGCTTAAATTAAATCTTTTATTGATTTCTATCCAAAAATGATCCATATCAAAAGAATGCTTTTTATAAATCTGCTTGACATCATCCAGTTTTACTTCTATTTTATCTAACATACAACAGCCTTTCATGTTTGAATTATAATTTAATGTAACCTTTTACAATATAGCATGTTAGGCGTTGTTGTTCAACCTGGTTTTAAGTTAGATTGGGGATGAATTTGAACTGCAAAACTTAAGTAGATAATTGAGGTATGCCAGCTTTAAAGTCCCTTATTATTTACGATTATAGGACATATATCCGAATCGTAAAATGACGATTTTTAATTGTAGGTATTGTATTTGTGTAGCATTATGGTGACTTTTCGTTTTCGAAGTAAGCTTTCTTATCTGGCATTTTCTGATCAAATGTTTTCTGCATCATTTTACGTTGAGATAAAACGCTTCGTCGTTTCCGTGCGCTAAGCGCATTTTTTGATTAGCTGCTCCCAGATTACGGCCCTTTGTTTTCTGGCTTATTTACTTTTATTGACACGATACTGACTTTTTCAAAGGAATCTTTGAAGTCACGCATATTGCCTCTTCCAAAAACTTGTAGAGTCTTGCCGGTAGGGATTTCCCATCTAATAGTATATCTCCCTTTTTTGTTGCCGTTATATGCGGCCTTGAAATCTGGAGGGTTTTCTTTTACATACTTTTTCTCGGCTTTTGACGCTTTGATGTTGGGTAGGCCCAAAAGCATATTTCTAGCAGCAGCAACAAGCTTGCTGTATTCAGTAGTATTAAGCTTTACTATTTTTTTGTGAGTATTGGTAGTTGAACAGGCTGTGTGCACTAAAATAAGCGCTGCAATTGACAAAATTTTTAAATATTTATTCATAATTGGATCATTTTTGAAAGGGGTAATCAGACATTTCTTTCCAGAATTATATTTTTATTACCTTATTAGGTTTTTTCGTTTTTTGAAATGATCTTTCTAAATTGCCTATCTGTAAAAAGCTATTTACAGGATTCTGCATAAAGATATCTTAAAAATGTACATATTGCAAATGCATGTAATATTTAGCCTCAGTGTAACTGTATACTTAGATGTCCCACGAAAAGGTATTTTCGGGAAAATAATGTTGAATTTTAGATGTTGAATTCTAAATGAAACTCAAATTTTTATAGATTTTTTGACGTTTATGGAGATTTTTTAAGGGAAAAATCTGTACAGAATATTATGAGAAATTCAAACAGTTCAGAAATGCCGTATTTGACTTTTTTGAGAATATAGAAAAATACAAAAAAGAGCCTTCAACTTTATTAGTTAATAATTTTTAGATTATTGGAAATTGATAATCTTAAAAAATATACTCGCCGCCTGTATAAGATAGAATAGGGGTATAATTTTATATTTAGGATGCATTTCTAAATTTAGAAAAATCGAGTGTGCCGAGTATATATTCGAAGTTTTTCTGAAAACTATACTGAAAAAAAAAATATTTGTACTATATTTCCTGTCTAAGTGCATTTTTAGCATTATCATTAGCCTTGCAATTATAGGTAAGTCTATAATATTATTGCAATCTATTACCAAACTCTTTTGAGCTTGGTTTTTAGTTGGTGCTTTTGAAAAGTAGATTGAAATAGGCATAAGTGCTTTTTTATTTATAGACCTTTTCTGTACAATTCAGACTCAAAAAAGAAAAAATGTAAGTATTTTTGCGGATTAGCTTAAATTAAGTTAAATATAAAATAAACACAACAGGAGTAATAATACTGTGAAACGCCAGTTAATTGTTTTTGTAAAACAAGTTCCTGACACAAAGAACATTTCGGGTGAAGCAATGACACCAGAAGGTACTGTCAACAGGGCAGCACTTCCGGCGATTTTTAATCCCGAAGATTTAAATGCTATTGAGTTAGGACTAGAGTTAAAAGACAGGTATGGTTACAAAGTGATTGTAGCTACAATGGGACCTCCAAATGCTTCGGAAGTCTTAAGACAATCCTTATACATGGGAGCTGATGAAACAATATTAATTACAGACAGAGCATTTGCTGGAGCAGATACGCTTGCAACAAGTTACGCTTTGAGCTGCTGTGCCAAAACAGTAGGCGAATATGACTTGATTTTATGTGGGCGTCAGGCTATTGATGGGGATACTGCACAAGTAGGCCCTCAGCTAGCTGAAAAGCTTAATATCCCTCAAATATGTTATGTAGAGGAAGTAATTGAAATAGAAAAAAAGAAAATTAAAGCTAGACGCAGCATTGAAGGCGGTTTTGAAATGCTTGAAGCTCCGCTACCAGTTTTACTTTCAGTCGTGGACGTAAATGAACCACGTCCACCTGCAGCTCGCAAAATAATGAAATTCAAGAAAGCCAAAACTCGAACGGAACTCCTGTCATCACATGGTAACGCCAGCTATATGGATGCCGGTCAGCTTATCGAAGAGGAAAACAGGCTGAGAAAGAAAAATCTGTGGATTCATGAATGGAATGCGGCTAAAATTAATGCTGATATAGAAAGAATTGGACTTAAAGGTTCGCCTACCAAGGTAAAAAAAATTGAAAATGTTGTTTTAACAGCATCCGATGTTGTTTCTGTTGACCCTACTGATCAGGGTATTGGCAGACTAATTCACGAACTTATTGAAGATCATACTTTAGGGTGATACAATGACAGATAAAATTGGTAATGTATGGATTTTTATAGAACAAGAGGGCGGCAAAATTGCAGATGTCAGCCTGGAACTGGTTTGTAAAGGCAGAGAGCTTGCAGACCGACTTAAAGTAAAAACAGAAGCTGTTATAATTGGCAATAATCTAACGGAAAGCATTGATCCTTTGTTTCATTATGGTTGTGATAACGTTTTTTTAATTGAAAGCCCAGTGTTGGAGCCTTTTACTGTACTTCCTTTTGCGGAAGTACTAGTGAAGCTTTTAAAACAGCATAGGCCAAATATTTTTCTTGTAGGTGCCTCGTTAAAAGGTCGGGAACTTGCCCCAAGAGTGGCATCGTCAATGCTTGCTGGACTTACAGCAGATTGCACAGACCTTCAGATTGATGACTTTGCAGATAAAATAAACAAAAAGTCATATAACAACAAATTGATGCAGATACGCCCAGCTTTTGGTGGTAATATTATTGCAACAATTGTTAATACATGGCAGGATCCACAGATGGTTACAGTCAGGGAAGGTGTAATGAAAATGACTGAACCTGATATGTCAAGAAAGGGTAAAATTACAAAAATCAAGCCTGAAATTTCAGTAGAATCACAAGTTGTTAATGTCTTGAAGAGAGTTAGTGAAGAGAAAAGCGTTGACTTAAAGAAAGCTCAAATATTAGTTTCTGGCGGTTATGGCGTTGGTTCAAAGGAAAACTTTAAGCAAATATACAATCTTGCTGATGCACTAGGAGCCGATGTTGGCGCTTCCAGGGCTGCTGTTGATGCCGGATGGATTGATCATGACCGTCAGGTAGGACAGACTGGTGTTACTGTTAGGCCTAAATTATATATTGCTTGTGGAATAAGTGGTTCTGTACAACACAGAGCAGGCATGGATGAAAGCAGCAAAATAATAGCTATTGATACTGATCCGGAAGCTCCAATATTCGGCGTAGCACATTACGGAATTGTTGGAAATTTAAATGAAGTTATTCCTAAAATGATAAAAGCCTTCAAAGCCAAGGTTTAAGGAGGTATTATATGTCTAATTTTTTTACAGATAATAAAGACTTACAATTTACACTGAATAATCTTGATCTAGAGGAAATTGTTCAGTTTCGTGAAAAAAACTATACTAAATCTGAAAAGTTTGATCATGCACCCAAAAACTTCAAAGATACCCTTGATAATTATAACCGCATTCTCGAAGTGGTGGGGGAAGTAACAGGGGAAAGAATTGAGCCTAGAGCCAGAGATATTGATGAAGATGGCGGGCCAACTTTTGAAAATAATACCGTTACAAATCATCCGCTTACTATGTTGAATCTCAAAGATTTGAAGGCCGCAGATCTAAATGGGGTTATGTTACCTTATGAGTATGGTGGATTGAACTTTCCTGTCACTGTTTATACAATCATGACAGAAATGGTGTCTCGAGCTGACGGAAGCCTACAAAACCTGTTTGGATTACAAGATATCGCTGAAACTATCAGTGAATTTGGAGATGAAGAGCAGAAAAAGAAATATCTACCGCGATTTGCAACTGGTGAAGCTGATGGCTCAATGGATTTGACAGAGCCAGATTCAGGTTCAGATTTGCAGTCTGTTAGACTTAAAGCTTCTCAAGATCCAAAAACAGGACAATGGTATCTTGATGGTAACAAACGTTTTATTACAAATGGTTGTGCCAAGGTTCACCTTGTGCTTGCAAGATCAGAAGAAGGGACATCTGATGGCCGCGGGTTGTCAATGTTTATATGCGAGGCATGTCCTGAGCTTGTTGTTCGGAGGATTGAGCATAAACTTGGTATTCACGGTGTTGCCACTGCAGAACTTCAGTATAACCATGTACCAGCGGAATTGTGTGGTTTACGAAAACGTGGACTTACGAAATACGTTATGGCTCTTATGAATGGAGCACGTGTGGCGATTAGTGCTCAAGCTATTGGCATTGCCGAGGCGGCGTTTCGCGAAGCACGCAAATATGCTTCTGAACGTGAGCAGTTTAAAAGTACTATTGACAAGTTCCCAGCAGTTTATTCAATGCTAACAGATATGAAAATGAAAATCATTGCCGCTAGAACTTTGCTATATGAAACAACTAAAGCAGTGGATAATAGAACTAATTATACACATTTGGTTGAAAAACTAAATTCAGAAGATATAACTAAAGAGATGCGGACTAAGCAGAAGTACTATTCAAGGCTTGCTGCTGTGCTTACACCTATGAGTAAGGCATACTCGACTGAGATAGCAAATCAGGTGGCTTATGACGGTATTCAAATTCATGGTGGCACCGGATATATGAAAGATTTTAATGCGGAGCGTTTTTATAGAGATGCTCGTATTACAAATATTTATGAAGGTACAACTCAGCTCCAGCGTGTTGCTGCCATTGGCGGTATTGTTCAGCGAATTATTGATCCTATGATGGATGAGCTTTCTTCTTTACCGTTTGAAGGTAAGCTGAAGAGACTTTGCGTAAAGGTAAATAGACTTAGAGCAAAACAGCAAGAAGCTGTTAAAATTGTCGTAGAACGTAAGGATCCTGTGTACCGTGATCTTGTAACAAAAAATCTTGTAGACATGGAAACTTATATTTTAGTAAGTTATCTACTCCTACGTGATGCGGCAAAGGTCCCAGAAAGAGAAATGTTCGCAGAAAGATTTATTCTGGATGCAATACCCCAATTTGAATACTCTTACTCAGTCGTAAAAAGCGGTGATGTAACAATTATTGACAAACATAAAGATTTGATCAGTTATTAAAATACTTAAATAGCAATATTATTTTTTAACTTAAGACAGGAGATAAACTAATATGAATGATATGTATCTAGAAAAAGCATTAGAAAAAATTCCGGATAAACGGGCTCTTATCGTTTTAGCTGCCAGAAGGGCAGAAAGCCTTGCCAAAGGTGAAAGACCACTGATAAGATCGAAAGAGCTCTCTCATCTGGACACAGCATTGCTTGAAATATCTGAAGGGCTTTTAAGTTATGAGCTTCCCGAAGAAGAAAACGAAGAATTATTGTAGTCCTTCTATGATTTCGTATGACCACATAAACATTCCGCCATCCATTACTCTTACATTATTATAGCCCGCTGATTTAAGTATTAGTGCGGCTTCATAACCTCTAAGAGAAATGCTGCAAAAAGTAACTATTTCACGATCTTTTGGTAGTTCGAATAAGCGGTTTCTTAGTATGCCGAGTGGGATTAAAATTGAACCTGGAATGCGCAATTCTTCATATTCCTTGTGGCTTCTGACATCAAGGAGTATGAATTGATCTTTTCTTAATATCTTATTATGAACTTCTTCGGTTGAAACGCTTTCAAATCTTTTTTCAAGTTTATTCCTTGCTATATTACTAGCAGTTATAACACTGTCAATAGCAAGAGAATATGATGGAGCATAGCATAAGTCGAGATTTGAAATTTGATCGATTGTCATCCCTCCTGTAATAGCAGTGGAGATTATATCTATTTTGTTAAAACCATCACTATCACCAATGGCTTGAGCCCCTAAAATACGTCTTGTTTTTTTATTTATTATCAGTTTTAAAATTAATGTTTTAACATTAGGCATAAAATGCTCTTTATTAGGCCCTGCTGCTAACGAGGTTAAAACATCAAAACCTTTTTCAATAGCTTCTTTTTCGGTTAAGCCGGTTCGGGCAACGCAATAGTCAAAAACTTTACATGTTGTTGCACCTAGAATGCCTGGAAATTGTTCATTGTTTCCGCATATGTTAACTGCAGCAACCCTTCCTTCCTTGTTTGCAGTTGATCCAAGTGGGATATAGCATGGTTTACCAGTAATGATATCATGTTTTTCTGCACAATCTCCCGCCGCAAAAATGTTTGAATCAGAGGTTACCATATGGCTGTTGACTTTTATTGCACCAGTTGTACCTATCTCTAAACCTGCATTCTTAGCCAGATCTATTTTGGGTGTGACACCGGTTGATATAATAACCATATCAGCAGAAATAGTCTTATTTTCTGCAACAACAGAAGATACGTTGTTGTTATTACCAAGAAATTTAATTACCGAAGTATTTGTTAACACTCTAACACCATGAGACTCCAAATGTTTTTCTAATAATGTGGATATTTCTTTATCCAGTATATTAAAAATATGTTGGAATTTTTCTATAATGGTAACCCTGCAGCCTTTTATTACTAGTGCTTCAGTCATTTCAACACCAATCAATCCGCCTCCGATAATGACTACATCTCTGGCTTTTTCTCTTGATAGGAAACTTTTAATTCCTTCTGCATCATGTACACCGTGAAGTGTAAAAATATTCTTTAACCCTATACCTTCCAGTTTTGGTATCAAAGGGTATGAACCAGTTGTAAGCACCAGTTTATCATATTCTATCCAAGCATTACTTTTATTCAATAAATTTTGGATTAGTACTTTTTTTGAAGCTCTATCAATTTTTAAAGCTTCGGTCTTATTTAAAACGTTTACATTTTTTATATTTTGAAAAAATACAGGGTCTCTAACTTCTTTTATCGCTGAAGAAAGTAATTCTGTTTTCTTTTGTATTATACCAGATACGTAAAATGGTAGGCCACAGCCAGAATAGGAAAGTAGATCGCTCTTTTCGATAATAGTGACTTCTGTCTCCGGCGCTAACCTTATTATTTTAGATGCTACCTTAGGCCCTGCGACTACACCGCCTATGATAACAACCCTTTCACGTTTGTGTTGTGTCCGGTCGAGACCATTAATTTTATTTTTAACTTTTGTCACGTTCAGTTCTATAACTAATTCGGCTCCTCCAAGCTTTGATCTGCCAGCTTTTACTGTACCACCTGTGGCTGTAACAATACTTTTTACAAATGCTAGCCCTAAACCTGCACCCGGAAGAGTTGATTCCTGGCAAGTAGCTGACCTGAAAAAAGGCTGAAATATTTTATCAATGTTTTCTTTTGGTATACCCATACCTGAATCAGAAATTGTAAGTTTTACTTTATTTTTATCTAACGCACTTGGACTTAGTTCAATATTGATTTTCCCATTGGATGGGGTGTATTTCAAAGCGTTGCTGATAAGTGAATTCAACATTTCAGTAAGAACTGAGTCGCTGATTTTAACGAATATTGGTTCGATGTTAATATCTAAGCTGAAAGAAATATCTTTAATAGCAGCTTCTTCAGAGTATATTGCATGGCAGTGTTGTATTACGTGACAAAGATCAGTAATCGTGTTCGTGTTGCTTCTTGTGGTTTCCGGATTGACAATAGAAATCATCCTTTCTGAAGTATCAATGGCCTCTTCAAGCCTTTTATCAATTCTCAGAAGTAAGTCTTTTTGTTGTGGTGTTAACGAACCAGCATATTCTCCCAACAGTGTTTTTACGATTGAATCTGCTGCGTTCACCGGTGATTTTAGCTGATGTGCAACAAGCGAAGCAAACTTTGTAATATCTTTGTTGTCATATATTGCATCAGACATCTTATCTTACCCCTTTTATGAAAAACTGGTCAACTTTTATTTATTCATGACGAAAGAAATCAATGCAACGTCAAATTGGCACATCATATGTGATAGCATTTATCCGTCATAGCCTCTATCACTTTTGCTAACAAACAAGTCTTCACAAACACGAGAACGGAGCTTCGGATACGGATTTTCTCGAAGCTAGAACAAGTTTACTATAGTATAGTTTGTGAATCAGAACAATCCAGTATACTTTTGTACTATGCCAAGTTAAAATTTTTTGTTAAAAAGGCTGCCGACAAGCAAATCTAGCTCATTAACAATTTTGGGAACAAAGTATTCATTACTTAATGGTGTTATAGATACTCCCCCTTCGTCAACACAATTTAAATCAGAACCTTTACAATGAAGAAATGACATACAATCACCTATAATAGAAGCATATTTTCCGTTTTCTTGCTCTTCAAAATAGATAGTATCATTATAAACTCTTTTGCCTAAATGTGTGATTTTTACTGTATCATAAACTTCTCCTAACGGGAAGTTGATATTTAAAATGACTTGTTTAGTTAAGGCGCTTTCAGAGAGCTTTGAAATTAATCGGTTAATATAATTAGCTGCAGCATTATAATCTTCATATTTAGCTAATTTTTGCATAGAACACGCTATGCCAGGTATTTCATTTAATAAACCTTCCCTTGCGCCTGCTACAGTTCCAGAATAAAAAATATCACATCCCATATTTGGTCCATCATTTATCCCTGAAACAACTAAATCAAACTTCATATCCTTGTACAACCCATACAAGGCAACTTTAATGCAATCTGCCGGTGTCCCATCAATTGCATATCCTCCGATTATTTCTTTTAATTTCATGGGTTTAGACAAACTTATAGCGTGCCCTGCCCCACTTTTCTGTGTTAAAGGTGCAGCAAAAAAAATATTATGTTTTTTAGACAAAACCCTATGCAAGGCCTCAATGCCAGTTGAATTATAACCATCATCATTTGTTAATAAAATATTCATATATAATACTCAAGCTGCTCCTAATCAAAATAACAATAACAAAACAAGTTTAACTTGCAAATCTTTGCAGTTTTTTTCTTCTTTGGTTAGCTTTTTATTCAAATCGGTTTAACTTATTGATTCCTTGATAAAATGGCGTGGTGCCCAAGTGGTCTAAGGGACTGGTCTGCAAAACCAATATTCACCGGTTCGAATCCGGTCCACGCCTCCACTTTTCCTTTTACAAAGCTGATCAGGTTAAATTCGAAAGATTTTAATTTTCTTCCTGTGTCAGATAATACAATCGCAATAAATGTAATTCCTCATAAGGAATACTCTCACCTAATGCCTCTGATATCAAACTCAAGGATTCAGAACCAAAATCATCAAAATAACCCAGGACTATATCTATTTCTTTTGGAGACAAACTTGATTCAGCAAGGAAACCGTCAGAATATAATGCATTCCCGGTTCGAACATATTTATATAGATGATTTAATACAGTTTGACGTTTGATATTGTATTTTCTCATCAAATCCTTAATATCACTATGTCCGTTGTAAGCCTCTCCTATCATAATATGCTTGAGTTTTTTGGTGTTTCTTGAACCACTCTTTCTTGGTAGGACAGAAGATATTTTTATTTTTTCTTCTAAATCATTTTCGTAACAATAATCGGAAATTATATCAATAAAAACTTTCCCATATTTTTCAAATTTAACATTTCCCATTCCATACATCTGCAACATACATTCTTTTGATTGAGGAAAGTATGTTGACATATCAATAAGGGTTTTATCAGAAAAAATAGCATATGGTGGAATATTTGCATTATCGGCCAGAATCTTGCGTTTCTGCTTTAAAAGCTGAAACAAGACTGTATCATTAATCCTGCTTTGTGTAAGCTCATCATAGACCTTTTTATAAATATCTTCAGTTCTATCCTCAATTTTACCAAAGACCTTAAACTTTGAACGCATAACTTCCCATGATTTGGAATTAAGCTTTAGGCTGCCATGCTCCAAGTCAAAAACTAAAAGACCTTTTGCTACAAACTGACGCACTAAATGAAACCACTGTTTTTTTGAAAAATCAGTGCCAATTCCGTATGTTGATAGCTCATTATGTCTAAACTTTAGAATTTTTTGAGACTTCGAAGCTCTCAGTATATCTGTAATATGAGCAGCTCCAAACACTTCTCCTGTCCGTTTAACACAGGATAGAAATTTCTGCGCTTGTATTGTAATATCTTCTAAGTCTTTTGTGTCAACTCGGCAGTTATCACACATCGAACAATTATCTTCATTATAATGTTCACCAAAGTAATTCAACAAAGATATTCGGCGACAATCTTCAGATTCCGCAAAGCCGATCAATGAACTCAAATGCATATTCGCAATACGTTGTTCCTTTTCCTCCTTCTGATCTATGAAATACTTTATTTTCTGAATATCGCCATAACTGAAAAGCAATAGACAATGAGCCTCAAGTCCATCCCTTCCGGCACGCCCTATCTGCTGATAATAGCCCTCAATATTCTGTGGTAGATCATGGTGTACAATAAATCTGATATTCGGCTTGTTAATCCCCATACCAAATGCAATAGTAGCAACCATAATTTGAACGTCATCTTTAATGAACAGCTCCTGATTTTTCTGTCGTTCTACATTTGATAATCCAGCATGATAGGGTTTTGCTGAAATATTATAGCTTAAAAGTAAATCACTTAGTTCATCTACCTGTCTGCGCGAAAAACAATAGATTATCCCTGACTGCCCAGAAAACTTTTTCAAGAAATTAATTGTTTGTATATCAGGATTATTCTTAGGGACAATTTGAAGAAATAGATTTTTTCTGTCGAAGCTGGATATAAATTCATTTTCATTTTGAAATTTTAAATTGACTTTTATATCTGACTGTACCCTCGGTGTTGCTGTTGCAGTCAACGCAACACACACCGCATCAGGAAATTGTTTTCTAACTTCTATTATTTGACGATACTCAGGCCTGAAATCGTGCCCCCATTCAGAAATGCAGTGTGCTTCATCAATCGCTAAACAATCCACCTGTTTGCTGGATTGTAATAGAGTCAATGTTTTTTGCATCAATAATGTTTCAGGAGCAAGGTAGAGTATCTTTATTTCATTTCTAACTATTTTAAGGACATTTATGCTATATTCCTCTTTTGACAAAGAACTATTTAAAACTGCTGCATTAACTCCAAGTTCTTTAAGCTGTTCAACTTGGTCTTTCATCAATGAAATAAGAGGAGACACTACAACGGTCAGACCGTTGAATACTAAAGCAGGAATCTGGTAGCACAGCGATTTCCCGCCGCCGGTGGGCATAATAACCAGTGAATCTTTACGCTGAAGGATATTTTCAATTATTCCCTCCTGTAAAAGACGAAACTCTTCATAACCAAAAGTCTCTTTTAAAATTGTTCTCGCCTGTTTTAACATTTTATTAGTATATTTCTACATACATAGCTTTCAGCAGGGCTTCAGCTTCTTCTTTTTTATTGAAATATTCGGCTATTTTTGCTACAATTTCAAACGAAACTCTCTGTTATGGCAACGATGTGTTATATGACAACAACAACCTCTTAATAAACTACGCTTTAATCGGCCCATAACTAACCTGTTTTATAGGATACAATAATATTCGATTACGCTCTATAAGCGTATCATGAAATTATAATTAATCAATTTAAATCACTCATAGAAACTTTATTGCCTATTAATCTTTTACTGCATAATTGACGAACTCAGTAAAGTGATCAAATTTTAATGAATATTCTGTAGTATATCCAAAGCCGTAGTCCATAAATATAAACGGTATACCTGCTTTGACTGCGCTTTTACCGTCAGAATCTGTGTCTCCGACATATATCCCTTTTTCTATCTGATATTTTTCTATCATCAGTTTAATGTTGTCAACTTTACTTTTGTAGTTTTCTCCGTGTGCTATATGAGCTGTGAAATATTTTTCCAATTTCGACCATTTGAGAAAACACTTTATGGTGTCTTTAGGACAGTTACTAACGATAAATAGCTTATAATATTTATTTAAAGCCTTTATCCCATCTGCTACTCCATCGAATAGGACTCCACCATTGCGCAAAATAATTTTGTACTGTTCGTTTTCAACAATTCGATATGCACTTGCTCTATTTTCTACAGATACTTCCGGCAATACTTTTTCCAAATATTTTGTTTCCTCAAGTCCCATCAGATCATAAATATTTTGAGCTGTAATTCTTCTTTCAATATTATTTTTCCTAAAGTATTCGTTCCAGCCTTCCGCATATGCTGGAACACCATCCCATAATGTTCCATCTAAATCAAATATGATTGCATCAATGTCTTTCATATATTACTCCTGTTAGAGCGTGTTTCATAAGTATGTGTTCAGATTAATCTGATTCTAAACATTTTAACAGAATAGCAGTTGCTGTTCTCGTTCTGAATAATGTACTCCCTATAATTCATAATAAAGTAATTTAACGCTTAGAATGCTGCGCAAAATTTCGAAACTTTCTTTTTTGCTACCTGCCTGAACCACGTACTGTCCCATAGGATCAGGCAATTGAATTTTGACCATAAAACTCCCCCTAACAAGGGTAAAGAGCTACTGAATAAATGCTTCCATTTGCTTATAAATCCCAGGAATCGAATCAGAACAGAGACAAGCAATGGTAACACTAAATTACCTCTTGAGGTATACACAAACCAATCCCCAAAATTCGAATAACTCCAGCATAAAAAAATGCCACTTACCTTGGGTTTTGACTAAAACTTTCTCTTTTTTTGTAAAAATGATACGGTTTCAAAATGTGCTGTTCTGGGAAACATGTCAACTATTTGTGTTTCTTTGAGTTCGTATTCTTTTTCCGTAAAAATGCGAAGGTCTCTGCAGAGTGTATCTGATCCACATGAAATATATATTATATTGGCAGGTTTAAGTTTAAGCAGATAATTTATGATCTGTTTATCTAACCCTGTTCGAGATGGATCAACAATAACAGTCGTTTTGTCCTGTTGCAGCGTACAAAGAATGCTTTTTGCTGCAGATATCGCAGGCAAAGCTAAAAATTTGATATCACATTCGTGTATATTTGCATTCATTTTAGCAATTTGAACTGCTCTTTTGTCAATATCAGCAGCATATACCTTTGGTATACCTAGTTTTGATGCAGCAATGGCAAATAGTCCAGCTCCGCAATAAAGATCAAATAGGTATTGTGTTGGATTTTCTTTTAGTAGCGTTTTAACTTTTTTCAGCAAAAAATTCCTTGCAGCAACATTGATTTGAAAAAATGATTTTACCGGAACTTTAAATGCTCCAATAGATGTTTCTTCTTCAATAAGTTTATCATTTTTAGAATTATCAGTATAAGTAAATGCTCCATCTTTTTTTGTGTATCTAAAGATTATAGAACTGGAATCGTCGACAGAACTTAAATCAAAAGCGCTAAGTTTTTCATTGATCTCTTTACACGCAAGAGGACAGTTCGAAATATTTAGTATGCTCTTATTGCTTGTAGAGTAATAACCGAGATTACTACCTTCTTTATTTTTATGCAATGTTATTTTATTCCTGTAGTTTAAAGCCTCAGGAGATGGTGTTGTTTTTTTTAGAACATCATCTGGATTAAGTTTTGAAAAACGCTCCAGAAGACTTTTAAACTGCTGAGTTTTAATCTTAATTTCTTCCTCATAGCTCAAATGTTGATATTGACAACCAGGACAGCATTGTTCTCCAATAGTTTCAGGAGATAATGCAAGTGGACAAGAAGGCTTTATTCTTTCAGGAGAAGCAATTAATATTTCTATAAGCTTTGCTTCTAAATACTTCTTTTTTGCAGTTTTTATCTGTACTTTTACTTTTTCTCCTGAAATCGTTCCAGCAACAAAACAGGCCATTCCATCATATCTGCCAACGCCATTGCCACCATTAGCAATGTCGACGATATCAAGTTCGACTATTTTTCCAATAAGATCATTCATTCAAGTGTATTCCTCTATTTTTTTAGTTATAAGATAATGCAAGCCCCCTCCTTTATCTTTTGCTTGCCGCTTATCAAGCATACAGAGTAACACCTAATCCGAACTATATACTCGCCACACTCGATTTTTCTAAATTTAGACATGCATCCTAAATATAAAATTATACCACTATTCCATTATGCAGGCGGCGAGTATATTTTTTAAGATTATCAATTTTCAATAATCTGAAAATTATCAACTAATAAAGTTGAAAGCTCTTTTTTGTATTTTTCTATATTCTCAAAAAAGCCAAATACGGCATTTCTGAACTGTTTGAATTTCTCATAATCTTCTGTACAGATTTTATTAATGCTTTGGAATCGTGATATTTGAAGCTATACTTCAAACAATAAATAATAGATACTAAAACATTTCTGAGAATAATAGCTAATTTTAATCAAAAAGCAAACTGCGGCTTCAATAAAAAAGCTATGTTTATATATTATTTGATTATAAACATATTACACACGCACTGCACTGTTTTAACCTGTTTTAAAGATAATTTTAAAGAGCTTAATTATTCTTGTTTTTTTTAATTTGTTTATTAAAAATATTAGACAAATCTGATAAGTTATACAAATACAATTTTTCTAAAAATAAAAAAAGAGGTGATAATGAGATTTGGCTTAAATAAGATTCTATATGGATTAATGATTTATCTAATCCTTAGTACTTTTGCATATTCTAAGAACAATGAAGATTTAAAGTCTAACTACGACGCTATGATTATTCCTGGAGGAGGGATTCAGGATAATGGAAAAGTACATGAATGGGTAAAAAGAAGGCTTGATAAGGCAATTGAACTTTTTACAGGAAAAGAGTTTATCATTTTGTTAGGAGCATATACAGTTCACAAACCACCAATGTTAGATAAGAATAAATTTCCAATTCTAGAGGCAAGAGCTGCATCCAACTATTTAATTAAAAATAAAATTCCTCCTAAAAATATTTTATTAGAAACTTCTTCTATGGATACAATTGGAAATGGTTACTTTGGAAGGGTTATACATACTGATCCAAGAAAATTAAACAAATTACTTGTAATAAATTCAAGTTTTCATATGCCAAGAACTAAGGCAATATTTGATTGGATTTATGGATTAGAACCGGCATCTAATAAATACAAGCTAGAGTACTTAGTAGTGTCAGATAAGGAATTTGATCCTAAGATGATGAAAATAAGATATGATAAAGAAAAACGAAGAATTCAACAATTAAATAAAACCAAAAAAGGAATAGATACTTTAGTAAAGTTTCATGAATGGTTTTTTAAGGAGCATAAGGCATATGCTGCTGGTTTGAAACCTGATAAAGAAAAAGGCAAGATTTTAAAATCATATTGATAAAAAGTGAAAATTTATAATATGGAGAGTTTCGTGAAAAAACCAAAACTGAGCATAATCATTTTGTTATTGCTTATTCTACTTGGATGCAATACAAAAATATCAGTAAGAACCGAAACACAATCCTTGGATACAAATAAAATTCCAAACTTAGATCAGAACACCAAGGATCTAGTAAACACCCTTGTCAGATATTTACAAATCAATACGGCACAGCCTAAACCAGACTACAATTCTGCCGTAGACTTTTTTGTAAATATGGCCATCAAAGACAATCTTGTTCCACATAAAATTATGCTACCTTCAAAGCTACCTGCTTTGATCATCGAATACCCACTAGTTGATAAAACAAGCACTAAACCAGCACTTGCACTTAATGGACATATGGATGTTGTTCCTGCACAGAATTTAGACAAATGGGAAGCCAAACCATTTTCTGGAAGCATAATACAGGACTCGAAAACACAAACATACAAAATTATTGCCCGCGGAGCACAAGACATGAAAGGTCAATCAATTGGGCAGTACTGGGCTCTTAAAAAACTGAGAGAAAACAATGTACAACTAGGCCGGCCAGTTTACATGATTTTAGTTCCTGATGAAGAAGTTGGAGGCAAGCTTGGCGCCGCACAACTGATTGAAAATGATTACTTTAAAAGCTTGAATATAAAATATCTCATAGACGAAACACCACCGGCAAAACAAGAATCACCAACACACATTCGTGTTAGCACAAAGAAAGTTTTGTGGCTCACCGTTACGGCAAAAGGAACACAACAACATGGTTCAGAATTAAAAACCAACAATTCAATAAATAAACTATCAGAGGCCCTAGCAGCAGTCTATAAGTCAGTAAAAAAACACCAGAAAAACGGTAAACCGGCAGGATCAACCCTTACAGCAAATGTCACATCATTCCTTTCTGAAGTTGAACAACCAGGAACCGGGCAACCGACAATAAACATAATCCCAGACCACGCAAAAGCAACTATCGACATACGCGTTCCACCTGATATGACTATGCTATCGGCAATAAAACTCTTTGACCATTATTTAAAATCGAAGGATATTTCGTACAAAATAGTATATGAAACTATCGATTTTGCACAACCAAGCACGAACGATGTTATAAAGACAGATTTCTTTAAAAGCGTAAAAAACTCAATAGAAAAACTTGGTATTGCAGCAGAGCCATTCAACGATGAAATTACTTCTGACACACAACATTATACAAGGGCAGGGATAATGTGTCTCGGAGTTAATCCTACGTTTGAGAATAACTTATATCATCGCACAAACGAATTTATAACAACTGATGATCTAATTCGAATCGCAAATGTCCAACAGGCAATAGTTAAAAATTTCTGCAAATGATATTAAGTTGCTGTTTCTTCCGTCTTATTCTCCAAAATCGAGTGTGCCGAGTATATCATAGCGTTGATTCTCAATAAAAACTATTCACTTTTGCATCGAACTAGTGGTTCTAAAACCTCTGGTTTATGTACCAACGGCGTACAATGATCACATAGTGGACCTTTATTCCTATTCATGCAAACAGGGCACTCCCAAGCAAAAGTTCGTCTCGTATCAATACAGAAATTAACAAAACCCCAACCACTACATTCCTTACACTCTGCTCTCTTTGAGGGGCCAGCTATTAAGCATTCTGAACAAATCCAAACAGGTCCCTCTTGCATGATCAACCAATCGTCTGGTCTTTCCTTCCAACAACGACGACAAATAACATTTTCTTTCTTATTCAATGCCCCACATTCAGGACAATTCCATCTTTTAAAAAATGGACCTACTTCACCTTCAGGAAGTGCTCGTCGTGGTCTTTTCTTAGCAGCACCTTTAACCTTAGGAGACTCTGATCGTGATCTTTTCTCAGCAGAGACTTCGGTAATAAAAAAAGAAGAAACGCATAGACATAATAAAAAAAATCCTAGCAACTTTTTCATAACAAGTACTCCTAATAACATTTATCGATTATACGAAAGATCAAAGGCTACAACAAGAACTCCACGTTCTTAACCGTCATCGTCTAGGTCAACCTATAATAGTGTTATAAGGTATTCTGGAATTAATGTCAATAGGACTTTTTGATTTTTTTATTATCTCTTCTTTTTCAGGTCAATACCGAAGATAAACTTACCGTTTTTTTTTAGGATGACAACAGTTATATCACCATGAAAGTTAGGGGGGGATATTGGTTGGTTTTTCTATTTTGTTCATTTGCTCCATGGCCTGAAACATATAATGTAGAAATTTATGCTTATGTGTTGATGATCAATCATTTTTATTTTTATCTTTGTACACCTGAGACAAACCTTACGAGATTTATGCAATCATTACTAACCTCTTATACCATGTATCGCAACAAGACAGAAGGAACAGGAGGACATATTTTTCAGGGGAGATACAAGCCTGTAATTGTTGAACACGACAAATATGCAGCAGAGTTAAGCCGTTACATACATCTCAATCCAAGCAGAGAAATTTTCATTACCTATTCACGGTTTCAGTGCAAACACATATAAATTTCAAAAAAGAATTAATGGGAACTTTAATTTGAGAAATAGATGTAACAAGTTAAAAACAATTCTTGAAAATACCAAATAAGAGAACTGACCCCCAAACTTCAACTATCAGTGCAGGTACCTGCACTGATAGGGTATTAAATGAAGGGTAATGAACAGTTCTTACATTAAAAGCTTTGCATTAGTATCATCCTGAAGTAGTTTAATATCTAAAGTAAGAAATCAAAATTCCTATCAATCAGTATAAAAATGGAGCTAGATTATGAATAATTTTTCGAATATAGCTAAGGTAGTAGCCCTTAGTAATGATGGATGGGATTTGGCTAAAGAAAATAAGCTTTTGGATATTAGTGTAAAGCATATTGATAACGGATTTTTAGAAGATTCTGATCATCACAAATTTATTAATATGTGTTCATGTTCATATCTTGGTTTAGATGTTAACCCTCATATTGTTAATATGGCATCTGAAACTTTACTATCTGAAGGCTCTGTTAGTCTTGCGGTATCAAGATTGCGAATACGATTATCTGTTCTTGATCGTGCGGAGGAGGGATTAACTAATTTGTTTGATGCTAAAGCTTTCCTTACATCATCTTGTTCGAGCGCAACGGAAGGGTTGTTGCCATTATTGGCTTCTGGAGTGTTAACGCAGGGTCAGCGACCACTTATGATTTTTGACAAATTTGCTCATTTCTCTATGAACATAACAAAACCAATTTGCGCTGATGAAACAGAAGTTATTACTTGTCCGCATAATGATTTAAATTTTATAGAAGATATTTGCAAAAATAATAAGAATGTTGCATACGTGGGAGACGGGACATATAGCACCGGAGGAGTTGCGCCAATCAAAGAATTACTAGAATTACAGGATAAATATGGATTATTCCTTTATTTAGATGATGCTCATTCGATATCAGTGTATGGCAAGAAAGGAAGAGGCTATATACGGTCTAATGTGGATGAAGTTAACAATAGAACGATTATTGTTGCATCTTTGGGAAAAGCGTTTGGTGCAAGTGGTGGTATAATTTTGTTAAATAAGAATATTGATCATTCTTTGGTAGAAAGATTTGGAGGCCCGCTTGGATGGTCACTTGGAACTAATACAGCGACAATAGGAGGCGTTTTAGGATCTATTGATGTTCACAATTCTAAATTATTGGAAGAGTTACAAATTGCTTTAAAAGAACGATTAAACTATTTTGACAAACGAATAGAAACCCCTTTTAGTGGGTCAATATCCGCAATTAGAATGGTTCCGTTAGTTTCTAGAGAAGAGGCATTAAAATGCTCTAAATTTTTATTAAAAGAAGGGTTCTATTCAACGCCGTTGTTTTTTCCAATAGTACCTAAAGATAAACCAGGGTTGCGTATTATGTTACGCGCAGATGTTAATATGGAGGATATTAAGCGTTTTTGCGATTTGGTGGTTAATTTAAAAAAATAAATATTATTAATATATAAATTGGTTTTGATGAAGTCATGATTTTAGTAGATGGAGTTAAAAATGAGAAATTGTTATAAAAAAATTTCAGAAAATATTTATATGGAAGACTATGGGCTTTATTATGAAGATTTTAAAGTTGAAGATATTTTTAGGCATAGTCCTGGTAGGACTATTACCGAAACAGATAGTGTATGGCAATCTCTTATATCAATGAATCAACATCCATTGCATATAGATAAGGTATATGCTGAAAATACAGAATTTAAAAAACTTCTTGTTTCTAGCTCAATAACATTATCAATTGTTTCTAGTTTGACAGTATCAACCATTAGCGCCAAAGCAATTGCAAATTTAGGTTGGGATAAAGTCAAACTAATTAGGCCCGTTTTTGTCGGGGATACCTTGTATGCTGAAAGTAAAATCTTGTCAAAGAGAAAATCAAAATCTAGAAAAAACCAGGGGATTGTAACTGTGCAAACGACAGGTAAAAATCAGAATGGTATTGTTGTTATAACTTTTGAAAGAAGTTTTTTGGTTCCGTTCTATGAGGAATAATTATACAAAATAAAATGTTATTCTTAAACAAAAACGATATTTATAATGCTATTTCAATGCGAGACGCTATCTCTGCCACAAAAGAATGTTTTGCAACATTGAAAGATGATAATTTTGATATGCCGTCTAGAAGCCTAATAAATATGCCAGAAAAAGACGGTTTGTTTGTATTTATGCCGGCTTATTTAAAGCAATTGAATGCTGCTGGAATAAAGGTTGGGTCAATATACAAAGGGAATAATGCTATTGGGTTGCCTACTATTCACGCAATAGTCGTTCTTTTTGATGCTATGTCCGGACAAGTGAAAGCACTTCTTGATGGGGAAACCATTACTTTATTAAAGACTGCCTCGGTTAGTGCCGTTGCTACTGAAATTCTTTCTAAAAAAGAGGCTAAAAATTTGTCTATTATTGGTGCTGGAGCGCAAGCAAGAGCACAATTAGAAGGAATATGTTGTGTAAGGGACATAGAAAAATTATATATTTATTCCAGAACTCTCGATTCTTCGAACAAATTTCAAAATTGGATATTAGAAAGTTCCAAATATAAAAGTTTGGATATTGTTGTTTGTGATTCTGTAAACAAGTCTGTCGAAAACGCAGATATAATTTGTACAGTAACTTCTTCAGATAGCATTATTCCGATAGTTAAAGAAGAAGATTTGGCTGCGTTTGTACATATTAACGCTATTGGTGGATCGACATATGATGCTTGTGAGCTCGATCCTCGTATTTTTCGCAATGCTACAACAGTCGTGGAGCTTAAATCTGCAGCATTAAATGAAGCCGGAGAAATAAGGCAGGGTATAAAGACAAATTTAATTGAAAAAAAAGATTTATTGGAAATTAGCGATATTCTTAATAGGAAGAACTTTACAAGCAAGCCAATTACTGTTTTTAAATCAGTTGGAATTGCGGCACAAGATATGGCTATTGCTGACAAAATATTTCAAAATGCAGTTTCTATGAAGATAGGTAGCAATATAGCATGGTAAAAATGGTTTATGAAAAATTTTAATTTTATGCTAATTCAAAGATTGAATTAGAGCTTGGCTTGTTACTTATATGAAATATTTATATTGGTTGTTTTTATTTTGATTTCAAAATTAGAGTTTCCTGCAAAAAAAGTGATGGAGGAAATATATGGAAATGATTCATAAAAAAAGTTATCTTTTTACCTCTGCTTTAAAAATAGATACCCTTACAAAGGGCCAGGAAGTGGGCGCAGATGTGAGAGTTATAGATTTAGAAGATGCGGTCGGGGACGATTATAAACAGGAAGCAAGAACAAAAGCAAAAGATTTTTTAAAAACCAAACCTAATGGCGTTATCGGACTTAGAATTAACAATATACGTTCAATATTTGGTTTAAAGGATATAATTTGCATTTCAGAGTTTAATTATAAACCAAATATTATTTTCCTTCCAAAGATTCAAGAGGCAGAAGAAATACGAATATTAAAAGATTGTTTATATAAAAACGAAAGCACTGTTCCTTTAATCTTCCCATTAATAGAAACGACTGGGGCAATACTTAATATAAATGAAATAGCTAGCATAAGTGATGGCCTATTGTTTGGAGCGGCAGATTACGCGACTGATATTGATGTTGAAATTACATGGGAAAATTTACTATACGCTCGTCAACTTATGGTTGCCGCTACACATCGGTATAATATTCCTTGTCTTGAGTCAACAAGCTTTGCGGTTGATGACAAAGAAAAGATAGAAAAAGATTGTTTGTTGGCAAGGAAAATTGGCTATACTGCAATGGCGGCCATACATCCTATACAGATAAGTATTATTAAGCGAATATTCTCTCCGAGCGCGCAAGAAATAGAAGAAGCCAAAATTATTATTGAACAACACAAAAAAAATAAAAATTTTAATATCCATAATGGCGTGATTGTTGCACCACCTTTTATCAGAAAAGCAAGAAAAATTTTAAAAAAAGCCAATATTAATGAATAAAAACCACAGTTGTTTTTTTAATTTTTAGCAATTATCGAGTATAACAAATGAAGGTGAACGAAAAAGTTTATACCTATAAAGAGCAAAATTTATTTATTGCTATTGCAATTAGTGGTGATAAATACATGGAAAGGAGCAGAAAAATGAAGGATAAAAATTATTTGGAAAAGAGCAGAGCATTAACAGAAAAAGAAATGAATGCCTTTAAGATGTCTGACGAAGAGAGGCAGGAAGCCAAATCCGTAAGCGACGGAACATACAAGTCAGCTTCTAAAAAGGAGTTGAGTAAATATAAAAATCTACAAGCAGATTTTGAAAAAGCTCAAACAAAACCTGTTTTAATTAGATTTGATATTAATGATTTGGATACAATAAAGAAAAAAGCAAAGGCAGAAGGACTGCCATATCAGACATATATAAAAAGCATTATGCATAAGGCTATTATACATTGATGGAAATATATAAAATAGGATGGACAAATAATAGGATATGCAAGAGTAAGCACCCAAGATCAGGATTTATCTTTGCAGATAAATGTCTTAAAAGCAGCTGGATGCTCTAAAAAAAATATTTTTACAGATAAAGTTTCAGGAACTAAAACTGAAAGGCCTGGGCTTGATGCATGTTTAAAGTCCTTAAAGCCTGGTGATACGTTGACTGTATGGAGATTAGACAGATTAGGACGATCAATGTCCCATTTAGTAAAATGAATTGAAGACCTTCGTAGCAAACAAATAGGTTTCAAGTCTATTTGTGATGGAGTCATTGATACAACGTCTGCCTCTGGAGAACTAATCCTTAATATTTTTTCTTCGTTAGCTCAGTTTGAGAGAAGGCTTATTCAAGAACGCACAAGAGCTGGACTTGCAGCAGCTAGAGCTCGTGGCAAATTAGGTGGAAGAAAACCGGTAAGCTCAACCAATCCTAAAGTAATAGCTGCAAAGCGCATGCATAAAGATCACAAGATAAGCATAAACGATATATGC
>Ga0233447_1001147_pt1 | contig 23833 bp, 16 predicted proteins | sample SI_124_October20_3_FD_183014 | JGI IMG/M metagenome (GOLD analysis project Ga0233447, IMG submission 183014) | Seawater microbial communities from Saanich Inlet, British Columbia, Canada - SI_124_October2016_135_MG | ecosystem: Environmental > Aquatic > Marine > Inlet | place: Canada: British...
AGCCTAAACATGAAGCCTCATAATCAGATAAAATTTTTAAGGCAACATATATCGATCAAATTATTTTTTCAACTAATATTATAATAAACTTGTTTTTTCAAAAAAAAGCCCTCTCAATTGAGAAAGCTTCCAAACTCCGGGTGCAAGATTCGAACTTGCGACCAATTAATTAACAGTCAGTTTCAATCCAGTATCTAACAACTTATGACAAACGATAACAACGTGAAAATTAAATGTTTAGAAGTATTTAGAATTTGCTGAAAGTTGTGGGATTTCGTCACTTTTTGTGATCTAGTGTGGCAAAATTGTGGCATAAACTATTCGATATCCATAGCTTCTTCCAAGAGTTGCAAATCTCCATAAAAAGGAGTCGAGAGAAAACGATAAAATTCTTTAAAACAATTTGTTGTAACCGCAGGCTTCTTTAAATGTTGCATTGCCCATGTGATTCTTTGATATTCTGTTGGATGGCTGCCTACAATCCCTTTACCTGGATTCTTAGCAGCATCTAGAAGAATCGACTCTTGAGTATCATATCCGCGTTGCGTCCACAGATAGTTATGGCCTAACTCAACCATTTTATTAAAAATTAATATAGTCTTTTTAGCTCCTGAATTAAGACGCTTTATTGCGAAACGGTCTGCTTCTTTTTCTCGAAAAGATCTATAGAACATTCTAGAAAATTGTATGCCCGTGTTTACAAGAATCATCACAGGAATATTGTTTGTATAAGAAGCTGAGAATCTAACAATATCAGTAAATATATAAAAAACTGTCAACCAAGTATTATCTGCATTGCAACAGTGCCCAATTTCATGAGCAGTTATTTGTTCTAAATCTTCAATTGTTGAGCTTTCTAAATCTTCTCTTGAAATATTGATAGTATAGCTTTCTGGTAACCAGCAAGTTTTATTAAATGAAAAAGAGACCTTAGGCAACTTATCCTGAGGAAAAAATGTTTTGATTAATTGAATGACATGAAGTTGTTTGTTTTTTTGCAAACTATCTTCTTCATTCAAAGTTAATCTTTTCTCACATTCTTCAATAGAAATAATCTCTGAAGTACAGCTTTTGAAGTATCTAAAAATAGATCCCGTTATCATCACAGAAGAAGATAGAAAACAAAATGGCTTGAAAGATCTTTGAGCAAAAGCACTCAAAATTCCAATTGTTGTGCAACTAATACCCGCTATGAGAGCTAATCTACGATAATAATAATGGGAGGCATAAAATTTAACGTCTTCTTTAGGAAATCTTTGATTTTGTTGTATATCATGCCCTCTACATAAATTTATTAAAGAATTAATTGTCATTTTAAAACCAAGTTAAATTAAATATGATTAATTATAATAAGAAACAAAATTAAGAACAAATACAGATTTATATTTAACTAATTAATAAATATTTTAATATTTCAACTAGACCCAAATTTCCTTTGAATTTTTGCTATTCTTAAATCTATGCTAGGATGCAGGACTCTAACAATAATTTTTTTTAAAAAGTTGAGAGAAAAGCTTTTCTGATGATTTTTCATTTTTTCAAAAAAAGCACTACCTTTTTCTAGTTGGGTTCTTGAACAGTGGCCAATTGCGAAATCATCTGCTGCATTTTCGGCTCGATGAGAACATATAGCATGGGTTGCGATATTCGTAGATATCACAGCTCCTAAAGATGGTAATAAAGATAACCCCAATACAGAAGAAAAAAGAACATTGGTTTTTTATTAGATTCAAAAGCATACATTTTAAGAGGGCTAAAAAACGTTAATACTCCCAACATTATTAAAATAAACTTTCTTCATAATTAAACCTTAATAATTTTACTAATAATTACCGAATCCACGTCTAGGGGACTGAGTTTCAGAATAACCTTGATGAAAGCCATTGTTATCATAATAATCGCTACGATAACTCGCTTGTACGCCCCCTGTGTCAGCGTAGTTGTCGCTTTTAACTAAACTAAAGGAGTTAGTTGAATGCAGACAAAATATACAAAAAAGTTTAAAATAGAAGCAGTTAAAAAAGTATTATTAAGAGATTCTGAAACAACAGCTATTACAGTTGCACGTTCCTTAGGAGTAAAGAATTCTACATTACATGGATGGGTTAAGTCTATGAAGAATAAAGATTTAAAAGAAGAAACAAACAGTTCCCCCTCTAGAGGGGGACGTTTTGAAAAAAACCTTACAATTGGACTGTCAAGGAAAGATTTGAAATTATAGTAGAAGCTTCAAAGATTCCCAAAGAAGCCCTATCGGAGTATTGTCGTAAAAAGGGTCTTTTTCCTCATCATTTAGAAAAATGGAAATCTGAATTTATTGATTCTTTTGGAGAAAATCGATCTAAGGTCATACATGACAAAAAAAAGCTTAAAAATGAGATCAAAACCTTATCTATAGAGCTACGAAGAAAAGAAAAGGCTTTGGCTGAAGCTGCAGCTTTATTGATGCTCAAAAAAAAAGCAAACGACCTTTGGCCGGAAAAAGAGGATCTTTAATTTCTAAAAAAGACAAGAAACAAGCGCTAGCTTTAATCAAAGAAGCTTATAAAGTTGGAGCTAGCCAAAAAGCTTCTTGTGATATTCTTGGAATTAGCCCCAGAACCTTACAGCGTTGGAAAAAAGAACCCAACTTAGAAGATAAACGTATAAACAGAAAATATATACCACATAACAAACTTACAATAGAGGAAAAAGAAGTAATTTTGAAAACTGTTAATCAACCTAAATATGAAAACCTTTCTCCGTCTATAATAGTTCCTATGTTAGCTGATGAAGGCAAGTATTTAGCTTCAGAATCAACTATATATAGGCTTTTAAGGACAAATAAGCAATTATGTTATCGTATGGCGAGCAATCCTCGTAAAATAAGTAAGCCAAAGTCAATTATAGCTACAAAACCAAATCAAGTTTATAGCTGGGATATAACCTATCTTAAGTCTACTCTTAAAGGCACGTTTTTTTATCTTTATTTAATTATGGATATTTATAGCCGCAAAATTGTTGGGTGGCAAGTTTATGACAGAGAAAGTTCAGAATATGCTTCTGATGTATTAGAGGCCGCATATTTAGAAGAAGATGTTAAAAAAAAATCAAGTGATATTACATTCGGATAATGGTAGTCCAATGAAAGGAGCTATTATGTTAGCTACCTTACAAAAATTAGGCATCATTCCATCTTTTAGCCGTCCTTCTGTTAGTAATGATAATCCTTATTCCGAATCATTATTTAGAACGCTTAAATATGTTCCTATATATCCGGAAAAGCCTTTTGACACATTATTAGCAGCTCGCAAGTGGGTTGGTGGATTTGTCGGATGGTATAATTATCAACATTTGCATAGTGGAATTAAATTTATTACCCCTATACAAAGACACAAAGGACATGATGAGAAAATATTGAAGCAAAGGACCGGGGTATATCTTCAAGCTAAAGCTAAATCTCCTCATAGATGGAGTAAAGCAATAAGAAATTGGAGCGAAATTAAAGAAGTGAAATTAAATCCGGATAAATGTAAAAATACATTAAATAAATTAAAGTTGGCGGTTTAAAAAAAATAATTTAGGCGACAACTATCCTGACAATTACCGCTATCGATCAAATTGAACTGGTTGAAAATATGGGGCAAGCAGGACTTGAACCTGCGACCCACGGGTTATGAGGGAAGGGGAATTGTAAGTCTACTCAACATCAACCAATCGCTATAAGTATTATAATAAAGTGGATATGGTTAAAAGTATATTGAATTGTACTGAATAATATTGGTTCAATAGATAATTCACTGCAACTTTTTTTATGAGATCTTTGTAAATTTTAAGCAAGTTACATTCTGTCGGCGTAAGATTTCTTTCAGTGAATAATTTGTTCATACGATGTTTAAAAGCTTCATCTAAATGATTTGGCATAACAACACTATCATTACATTCCGGTTGTGCAAAGGTACTGTTGAAAAAGTCGTTTGGAATGGAAGAATTTTGTATGGGCTTAGAAATATTTACAGACTTTTTAAGGATAAGAAAAATCTTATGCGAAGCTTTGTAAGGTAGAAAAAAATGCTAAATCGTCATATAGAATTCTTTTGCATATTTCGCTATCTTGATATACATTTAAATTGAATAAAAGTAATGGCGGATTTAAATGAAATGTTTATCAATAAAAAACCATTTTTTTCTTTTTATCGTTATAGCTTTATTTTGTTTATTAAAAATTCATCCAGCAGAGGGCAGCGCCCTTGATATAAGAGAGTACCCTGTTCTTATCATAACTGATAAGAAGGGCCAAAACAATGAAAACACTAAGATGCTTTCGGCAATACTTGATGAACTTAAATCAAGATGTTGTAGTATAATTTTTTCCAATACTTTTGAAGACGGAAAGATCGCGTTTGATAACAGGAAAGATATAAGTACCATTGTTATTAATTACGGTATTGTAACGGCGGATAATAACAATATAAAAGCGTGTGCAAATCTTATAGATTATATGGATAACATAAATCCTACTTTACCAATATATCTCATGAGCGAAGATCTTTCTCTTGTATCGGTGCCTAATGAAATATTAAAGAAGACTAATGGATATATTGTTCTAGGTGAAGATACGCCTACAATCGTAGCTGAAAGGATACTAATCAGGGCGGAAAGTTACCTTGATAATATCTTACCGCCTATATTTAAAAATCTTGTAGAGTATGTTAATCGTGCTAGGCAGACATGGGTAGTGCCGGGTCACGGAGGAGGGCCAGCACTTCTTGAAACGCCGGTTGGGATGACAATTTTAAAGTTTTTTGGAGAAAATATTTTTAGGGCTGATGTTTCAACAGGCATACCTCATTTCGGGTCTGTTCTGGAACACACGGGTTCTGTCGCAAAAGGTGAAAGCGAAGCAGCAGAAACCTTTGGTTCGGATCTTACATTTTTTGTATTAAATGGTGGATCAACTTCGAACAAGATTGTATACACTGCCTGCGTTAACCCGGGTGACATAGTCCTGACCGACAGAAACTGCCACAAGTCTTCTGTGCATGGAGCCATACTTTCAAATGCTGTACCCGTTTATCTTTTACCTTCGCGCAATGCTTACGGCATGATAGGGCCTGTTCACATGAGCGAATTCCAGAATGAGGCCATAAGAAAAAAAATCGAGGCTTCGCCTCTTGTAAAAAACAAGACAAAAATACCCGAACTTTCAGTGCTGACAAATTCAACTTATGACGGTATATGTTATGATATTGCGGAGATAAAACCCATCCTGTCAGAGTCGGTTTCTAATATGCTTTTTGACGAGGCATGGTACTCGTATGCAAAATTTAGTCCTATTTATACAGGAAGATACGCGATGTCAGATGATGGAGAAAAGCCCAAAATACTTACCTTTGCCAACCAGTCATCACATAAACTCCTGGCAGCTTTTTCACAATCATCTATGATGCACGTGAAAAACGGTACGGTGAAAAAAATTGACCCGCAAAAATATAATGAAGCTTTTATGATGCACGCTTCGACTTCGCCCTTTGATCCAATGCTGGCTTCAATAGACGTATCGGCTAAAATGATGAAAGGCCAGTGTGGACTCAATTTTATGAATAAGATTACGCGCCAAGCTGTTACATTTAGGAAGAAGATGGCTAGCATTTATCGAGATATAACCGGCGGTAAGCCAAACACTGAAAATGCGTGGTGGTATAAACTATGGCAGCCTGAAAGGATAACGCTTCCGGGAAGTTCTTCTGTGAAAAATAAAGCCTTTGAAAAGGTGGACAATGATATTCTTGTATCGGATCCCCGTTGTTGGGTATTAAAACAGGGAGATGTCTGGCACGGTTTTGACGGTATTGAAAACGATAACGTGTTATTGGATCCTATAAAGATAACGCTTCTTACACCAGGTATAACTGAAGACGGAACAATGGATGACTGGGGTATTCCGGCTATGATTCTTTACAAATACTTGGATGACAGGGGAAACCTTGGAGAAAAGACTGGTTTTTATAACATTCTTTTTATTGTTAGCCCGAGCGTTACGGAAAGCAAAACGGGAACAATTATATCTGCATTCTACAAGTTTAAGGATTTGTTTGACAGAAACGCGCCTATCTCTAAAGTTTTTCCGGATCTAGTCGATCGATATCCCGAGCAATATGAAAATATAGGTCTTAAGGATCTGTGTTTTGGTATGCATAATTTCTTCAGACAGAAAAATCTTATGACGTTATCTAAGGAAATGTATGAAAGTCTTCCGGAGCAGGTCATGACTCCAGCTAAAGCATATGAATCTGTAGTACGGGATAACGTTGAATATGTAACTCTTGATAAACTTATTGGTAGGATATCGGCTGTTTTGCTGGCACCTTATCCGCCGGGAATTGCTGTGATCATGCCCGGGGAAAGATATACCAAAAAATGCAGGGCTGTTATGAATTATTTCAGTGTGATAGAGGAGATAGAAAATCGTTTCCCGGGATTCGAAACAGCGATTGATATTCACGGAATGGATGTTGAAAAAAAAGACGGCCGCAATGTTTACAAAGTCATGTGTATAAAAGAATAAATATAATTATAGAGTGCGGAAATAATAGGAATTTTAATGACATATGGAAAACATCACTGAAAGGAACATATTCAAGTTTATAAAAAATGATTGGAAATATGTTCTTCCTGAAGATAGTGAAGCTAAAAGTGAAATTCTTAAAAAAGTAGTCGATGGTATTCGCGAGCGATGGAGCGATGAACGTAAATACATAGATCTTTGCATGATCTTTCCTGTTCAAGTCGGACTGTTTAGAACTGGTCTAATTTTCAATAATAATTTAAACGTTTTCCTTTTTTAAAGGAGAACGTTACGCGACAAGTAGAGATGATCTGTTTAGAAGATTTAGTATCTAAAAATCACAATTACCGTAAATTTATAAGTTATAAAAAAAGTTTATATAGAACCTTATCTATTCAAGGAAATCCGACAATAATAAATCTTTTTCTTATGCTCGACGCCCTTGGGTTAGAATTGAATGTGAAAGCTGCTGTCTAATTCTATGTTTAAAATAAAACTTGGGGCAAGCAGGACTTGAACCTGCGACCCACGGGTTATGAGTCCGTTGCTCTAACCAACTGAGCTATTGCCCCTTTAAATGAATAATTGATTTTATAATTTTTTATGATGAAAAATCAAGAAAAATATTCTCATTATTTTGGTGGATTGATTATTTTTTTGATAAAAAGTAGTTTTAAGCCATTTTTTTGATGAGAATTAAAATATATAAAAATTTTTACAAAAAACTTTGCAGATTAATTAGTTATTCGTTTATAGAAAAAATAAGCATAGATGTATTTAGGAGAATTTAGATAAATGAAAAAGGGTATATCATTATTAGTTGTTTTATTAATAAGTTGTTTTGCATTTGCGGATGTTAAGAGTATTAAAATAGAAGAAGACAATGCGATAGCTAATTTAACTAGATCTGATAACATTCCAGAAGAGTCTGTTGCTGGTGTAACAGATAATTATTTTGAAGGTTATTTGCAAGCTTTAGTCGATATGCATTATTATGAATATAGAGTTATTGTCATAGTAAAAGATCATAATGTTTGGCTTGCGAATCTTACAAAAAATAAGGTTTTAGCAAAAAGTATAATAGCTTTTTTAAAAGATGTTCCGGGTGTAAAAGATGTTAAAGTTCTAGACGGGGTTCCTCCTAAAGAAATAGCTAGGAGAGAAGAATATGTAGCAAGACCTCATCTAAATGGTATTTGGTTTCCTCAACAAACAGAATTATTTCAACCATTGATTGCTAGTCCAAGACAGGTGATTTACTCAATTGGATATAGAGGGGGAGATAAAGTTGTAGGAAGAACTGCTGTTGCAGTTTCTATGGGTGATGACTTTCCTTTATTTAGGTGGTTAGATGTCTTAGGTGGCGGAGATATGCAGCTTGGTATTGAAGCTGGAATTTGGTCTGTATTTAATATGAAAGTTAAAGGTGATAACAGAAATGGTGGTACAGAACTTTTCAATACTGATTATTATGTAGGAATTCCTTTAACTTATATGAAGAATCAATGGTCTTATAGACTTAGGGTTTATCATATTTCTTCACACTTAGGTGATGAGTTCATGGTGAATCATCCAGATTATGCAACTGTTCCTTTAAGAGTAAATCCAAGCTTTGAATCTTTAGATTTCTTTTTCTCTTATCAGGCGAGTGATATTTTTAGATTATATGCTGGGGGAGGAATAATATTGCATAGTGATGATTCTTTTCCTATGGATAGATTTTATGTGGAATATGGAGCAGAAGCAAGATTTTGGGGAACTAGAATATATTACCATAAATTATATGGTAACTTTTTTGCAGGAGCTCATTTAAGAAACTGGCAGGTGCTGCATTGGGATTATGACGGAACTTATGTATTCGGTTATGAATGGAGTAAACTTCAAGGAGTCGGAAGAAAAATTAGAATCTTTGGAGAATACCATCATGGGTTTTCGTTGGAAGGTCAGTTCTTTAAAAAAAGAACTACTTATGGAAGCATAAAAGTTGCTTACGGATTCTAAATAGTAGAAATTTTTATTTCATCAAAACAAAAGGACCTTGCATAGCTAAGGTCCTTTTGTTTTAGTAAATAATTCTTTTAATAAAATTTTTTATTTATTAGCATTTAATGAATTTTTTAAAAAATGCATCAAATGCGCTTTGTAAATTTAATATTACTGTTTCCTGTTATCTTATTTTCCAACTGGGATCCTTTTAATGTAGATAATGAAGATCCTACCCTTTTTTACCATGTCAATGTTATTACAGGTCATCTTAGTCTTTGTATTGAAGATACAGTAGTTCAAGGAATTCAGCCCTTTCCTATAATTAGAACATATTCAAGTTCTGGTTCTTTAGAAAAAAATAGATCAAATTTAGATCTATTAATGGATGAAATTAACAATAAATTTTTACTAGAAAAAGGATGGAAATGTTTACCTCATCTTTATATGACGGTAGAAGTTTCTAGTAAAACAGGTCATCTTGTTGCTTATATTGCAGAAAAAAATGGCAATCTTATTACCTATGATTTTGTACGCAAAGTTGGTAAATATAAATTTGAACTTAAGCCATCATTAGAATCTATACCGAATTATAATGCAGTAGCAGGTGTTCCTTACTTTAGAAATAACTCATTAATATTAGATCAGGGAAAAGGTTATGTATATTTGACGTGTGCAGACAAGAGTAATCGTGTTTATAAGAGAAGTAAGAATACACATGGAATTTCATCTTTTCGGTTATTATCTGAAATATTGCCTAATCAAAGAAAAGTTGTTTATTCTTATGGTCATAAAAAAAGATTAGAGAAAATTGAAATAAAAAATCCATCTGAAACTAAGACATATTCTTCTATTAATTTCACACACGAAAAAACTAGTGACAGTAAATTTTTTGAAATACAAACATCTGATAGGAAAAAATTAAAATATCGATTTTTAAATTTCGATAAAAGAGATTACCTTAGCTGTGTGGAAGGTAATGGGAAAGCTGAAGAAAAATTAATATATGAGTCTTCAAGGAAAAGTAAAGGTTATCGTCTTAGCAAAATGTTTTTTGCAAATAATTTGCAATTTGTTGCTTCATATAATAAGCCAGCTAATATGAAACAAGAAAGGAAATGGGCAGATAAACCATATTTGGTGGAATTTGGTATTGATAGAGTTAATAAATTAGAAGCTGTAATCGATAAAAAAAACACAACGCAAACAATAGCAGACTTTGTTTATAAAGAAGGTGTTACAGTAGTAAGAGATTCTGAAAATATTTTAACTAAGTTTTACTACGAAGATGATAAGTTAAATAAAATAGAATATTATAATAATCAAGATCAGTTAACTTCTGTTGTACAGTTTATTTGGAAAGCTGGATTTCTTCAAACCAAAGCTCTTTTAAATAATAAAAATGAACCTTTTTTTGCTAAAAGTTTTGTATATGATATTAGAGGTAATCTTATAAAAGAGACTCTAAGAGGAAATTTATCAGGAGAGTTGTCTGTTCCTTTTGTTAATTTAGATCATTTAATCTCTTCATCGGAAAGTTATAGTAGATCTTATAAATATCATCCTTATAGTCATTTAATAAAAGAAGAGAGAGAAGAAGATGGTTTAACATATAAATACCAATACAAGGATGATACAGATCTTTTAACTTCTAAAATGACCTGTTATGAAGATGTTATCATAATTCGAGAATTTTTCTTATATGATAAAGATAATATACTTATTGAAGAAATTGTAGATGATGGAAAAAGTTGGGATATAGGTGATTTAGAAGATGTTACTGAAAGGAAAATAAAAAGATATTGTATTAATTCTTCATCAGGATTGCCCGATGAAATAAATGAATTTTATTATGATATTAAAAATCAGTCAGAAAAACTTATAAGAAGAGTTCAGTTAAAATATAATTCTAGCTTAAGAGTTGCAAGGGAGGCGGTTTTTGATTCGTTAGCTAATTATAGATACACAATTAATACAAGTTATAATGCTAAAGGAAAAATAACAAGTCAAACTACTCCATTAGGATTAAAAAATCAGTATATTTATAATAGCTTGGGTCTTTTAACAAAGATTAAAGAAGTATCAAAACCTACTAAAAACTATTCATATGATTCTATGAGTCGCCCTTATTGTTGTACAGAGATTGATTTTAAGAAAAATAGAAAAGAAATTTATACAACATATGATTTAAAGGGCAGATTGATTTCTAAAAAAGATCATAGAGGGCGTGTTACGAACCAAAAATTTGATTCATTTGGAAGATGCGTTGAAACTCAGTTGTCAGAGATTGTAGATGATGAAGGTTTGTTATATAATCCGATAATTCAATTTTCTTATGATATAGAAGGAAATATAATCTCATATAAAACACCTCTTAATGAAGAGACTGCAACATTTTATAATCTTTACAAAAAACCATGTAAAATTGTTCAAGCAGATGGTTGTGAAATTAAACATATTTATTATAAAAATGGTGATTTATTTAAGACCATTTATCCAGATCGAACTTATGTTGTTTATCAATATGATGCATTAAATAGGATGACATCTAAAGAGATATTTTCTAAGCAAAATATCTTGCTTAGCCAGGAGATGTGGAATTATAATTCTTTTCATCTTATTTCTTATATTAACCCTGTTGGTTTGACAACATATTATGAATATGATTGTTCCGGTAAATTAATTTATGAAAAATCAGGTGATCGTGAAAAACGTTACTTTTACGATAGTTTAGGCTATTTAGAAAGAGTTTCAGAAAAAGGAGTCACACATGTTCAAATTCACAATATTGAAGGACAAATAATTGAACAATGGGATGAAGATGATTATGTAGTTAAAGAGAACTACATGCAGTTTTTCTACGATGAAGAAGGTTGTAAAATTGAATCTAGAAGAAATGCATCTCAGGGAGTAGCTGTAGATAAATTTTCATATGATGGAGAAGGTAGACTTTCTTGTCATATAAATCCCTTAAATGAAAAAACTCAGTTCGTTTATGAAGATCATTTATATAGTGAAGACCTACATCAAAATATATCTACAAAATCCACAATTGATGCTTTAGGTAATATAACAGTTGAAACATTTGATTCTTTAAGTCATTTGATTCTTATTGAAAAAAAATCTTCTAATGAGAGTGTCTTCTTTAAAGAAAATTTCTACTATGATCGCTCTGGTAATAAAGTCAAAAGAATAACAACAGTTTATCGTAATAATGTTCCTGTTAGAGAAATAATGCTTTTATGGGAATATGATAATATGGGAAGAATCATAAAACAAATAGAGCCTGAAGAAAAAATAACTACTTATACTTATAATAATAAAGGGTTGGTAGAGATAAAAGCTCTACCTAATCAAATAAAACTCGTTCATGAATATGATAACTTAGGTAGATTAACTAGATTGCGTAGTACTGATTTTACGATTGATTATTCTTATTTTTATGATAAAGGAAATAGCCCGATACATATTATTGATCATATAGATCATCATGATATTAAAAAGAAGTATAACCTGTTTGGAGAACTGATGGAAGAAGATATTGATCAGAAATTACATTATGAATGGAAATATAATAATAAAGGACAATGTATTTCATTCACTCTTCCTGACACCTCTTCTGTATCATATATATATAATGGGCATCATTTGACAAATGTTCAAAGACATAAATTAGACGGAAGTGATTATGAACATGTTTATAAATCTTTTGATGAAAACGGTCATGTAAAAGAAGAAGAATTAATATTAAATTTAGGAACAGTTCTTTCTAAAAGAGATATTTTAGAAAGAAATTCTTCTCAAGAATCTTTGTATTATAATCAATCTATTAGTTATGGTCCTTCAGGCCTTGTAGAAACAACAGATAACTCAATTTTTGGATGCAAAACTTTTTCATATGATCCTCTCAATCAATTAACCAAAGAAAATGAAAAAACATATTCATTTGATTCATTGGGAAATAACACTAAATATGAAGTGAATGATAATAATGAAATTATAGAAACAGATAGAGAATTTTTATTTTATAATAAGAATGGTTGTCCTATAGGGAAACATTCTTTAAGAAAACCTATTTTTTATGATTATGATGCTTTAAATAGGTTGAAACAAATAATGTATGGTTTTGAAGATAAGGTAGTATTTCATTATAATGAAAGTTCAAAACCATTATGTAAAATAAATTATCATTATACTAACCGTGATTGGATAGAAGAAGAAAGACAATACTACTTGTATGATAAAGAGTATGAGATTGGAAAGTCTACAGAGACATGTGATATAAAAGAATTGAAAATATTAGGTCTTGGTATTAAGGGAGATATAGGAAGTTCTTTAGCAATTGAAATAAATGATGAAGTTTATGTTCCTTTAAATGATTTTAGCGGAAATGTCATAGCTCTTTTATCTTCTTTAGGTGAGATTGTAGAAAAATATGAATTAAATGCTTTTGGAGTAGAGAAATCTTTTTCAGAGCATATTAATCCTTGGAGATTTTGTTCTAAAAGAGTTGAAGAAAATTTAGTTTTATTTGGTACACGTTTTTATGATCAGTCATTAGGAAGATGGTTAACTCCTGATTCTGCAGGTTTTGTTGATAGTTCTAATCTATATCTTTATGTTCTGAATAGTCCTACTAATCGTTTGGATTTGGTTGTATCTTCTAATTATATTTATAAATTACATTTTTCTCCTGAAGAATTGAATTCAGGTGTTGTAAAGATAATAGATCATTTTTCTGATATTATGCCTAAGGAAGGAATGATTATAGGATTAATTACCTATCAAAACGGAATTAATACAAGCTTAAACGATTTTAAAGAAATGGGAGAATCTATATTAGAAAAAGTTCCTAATGGAACTATGCTGATAGGTTTACATAATCCAACAGAAGGAATATTTAAAGATGTTATGAGAACTCGAAAAGAAATAAAGGCAACAACAGAAACAGAGAATGTTTCTGTTGCTAGGCAATTTTTAGAGGCTATTGTTGACCGTTTAGATAAAATTAATCCGGAACTATTGTGGACTCATATAGCTCACAGTGAAGGTGGAGCTATTAATTATAGAGCTATAGAAACTATGAATCCGGAAAAGCAAGAACAAATTAAAAAACATCTTATTTTTTATGGAGTAGCTCCTGGATTGTCAGTTCCTAGAAAATTTGCTTTTTCAGCTAGAAATGTTTATTCAGAAAAAGATTATATTACCAAGTGGTGGATGCTCGAGTATAAAAATGATCCAAATTATGATATACAAATAATTCCTTGCATCTCAAAATGGCATGAAAAAAGTGGGTATTTTGCAGATCATGCTTTTATGGGACCAACTTATCAGGGGGATTTGACGCAATATATGGATAAGTTAGAATCAGGATTAGGTTTTTATGATGTTACAAGTCGCTAATACATTATTTTATATTTGTTGTTTTTTAGTAGCTATAGTTAGTAATGGAGAGAATATGAATATATCTAAAAATGAAGATAACAGTCTTGATTATGAAATATATGTAAATGAAATAATTAGAAATTTTGCTAGAGAAATGCGACAAAAATACAATTTATATTCCAAAGCTGATGGAGGCAGAATGCCTCATGATGTGGAAGAAATAGAAATGGATTTTATTTTTTATCAAAAAGTAAATATAGAACAGGCTAGAGAGTTAGAAGTAATGGTAACTGAAGGGTTTGTAAAGTGCATAAATGCACATGAAAAAATTAGACCATTTTTAAGAGAATACCCTTTCACGTACAAGAGAGCTCTAGTGTCTATAGTATTTTACGATTCTAATAATAATTACTGGATGGGACATAGTGTAGATTTTGTTTTTAATATTCGAGGAGAAATCTTTTATAAAACATTTGATCCTCAAACTAAAAAATTTTGCTTATTACATAAAGAACCATATGAAAAGTCTCTAGAAATAGTAAGAAATAAAAACAACGCAATTCCTTAGATTTCATAGATAGCACAATGAGGTTTTTATGATATTACAAGTCGCTAATACATTATTTTATATTTGTTGTTTTTTAGTAGCTATTGTTAGTAATGGAGAGAATATGAATATATCTAAAAATGAAGATAACTGTGTTGATTATGAAATATATGTAAATGAAATAATTAGAAATTTTGCTAGAGAAATAAGACAAAAATATAATTTGTATTGCATAGGAAATGGAGGCAGAATGCCTCATGATGTGGAAGAAATTGTAGTAAATTTTAATTATCATCGAACGGTCAATATAGAACAGGCTAGAGAATTAGAAGTTCTGGCAACTGAAGAATTTGTCAGTTGTATAAATGCACATGAGAAAATCAGACCTTTTTTAAGAGAATATCCTTTTACATATGAGAGATCTAAAGTAACTATATCGTTTTATGATGAAAATTTTAGAACATGTGCTGATGGTAGTGTTGTTTTAGTTTTTCAGGTTAAAGGTAATCTTTATTTTTTTTCAGAAGATTCTCAAACAAAAAAATTAGAAACTCTCTTGGAAGAACCATATGAAAAATCTCTAGAAATAGTAAGAAATAAAAACAATACAATTCCTTAGATCTTATAAAAAACACAATGTTGACAAGACTGATTTTTTATAAAAGTTTTATCAGTCTTTCAAATCTTTACTTACTATACAAAAACCATTCTCATAAATAGGTCCGGTCTTTCCTATTTCTAAAGAGCCGTTGATAAATTTTTGATAAACTTTAATACCTTCAGTAGAGGATTGTACAGAGTAAAAACAGTTGCTTACCCATTCAGATCCTTTGATTGTTCCAGCTTCTTTATTACATTGGAATCGAGAAGTTATTTTTTTTTGCCAATGAGAAGCGTCTCCAAAAAGCAAAATCGGAGTAATTGGGCATGATCCCGTTTTTCTTCTAACTTCTTCTAAAGTATATTCAAAATCCATTCCAATTCCACCTGGTAAAAATAAAGGGAAATCTAGATGAAATTCAGCTTGTCTTTCAACAAGTTTATCTAAACGATAGGTCATTTTAGCTTCGATATGAGAATTTTGTCTTTGTTCATTTATTATTTGATTGTCTTTTTGTTTAAAATCTACAATATTCGCACATGATAAAATGTTTACTTTCTGAGCTACTCTATTGCCGACTTCCATAGCACCGGGTCCTCCTCCTGTCATTAAAGCTAAAGGAATATCTTTAGTAAGAAGAGGGTGTTTAGAGTTTGTTTTTAGTAATTGCACTCCTTTGAGCAGAGCTATAAGCTCATTTTCGAAATTACCTTCAATTAAATTAGATCCATATACTCCAAAAAAGGAAGCCTTTTTAAAGGTTTCTACTAAATCCAAAGGTACAAACATTCCTGTGTCTTTGTTTGGTTTCATTGTATATTGAAGTATTTTATTGGTTGTTTTGTCTACCCAATAAACAGGAAGAGCAAATTTTGCAAGATCTGCTAAAAAGGCTCTATCTTCATGAGAGAAAAATTCTTGGTGTGATCTAGAAGGAAGTTGAAAATATATTCTTTTTAAACATCTTTGTATTCGTGAAGAGAGAAGCATTTTTTTTAATAAAGGAGTTGGAAAATGGCGACATAGCAATATTCCTTGAGATGTTATTAATTCTTGTTCTATTGCCTTTAAAAAAGGATATGAAGGTTGTTCTTGTATGTATTTTTCTATTAAAAGATTTTGTCTTGATGGTTGTTCAAAGCCCGGTAGTTCTTGTTTTTTAGGATTTCTGGAGATCCAGTCAGAAGAAGAAAGATTATCTAATTGATGCCCTTTTACAACAAAAACAGCTGCTAAATGATCATCGGGGGCTGGTGCTGTTTTAAAAGCTTTAAATAGAGATATAGGATGGTCTAATCTTTCTTGTAGCTGATCTCTGTCAGAAAAAAACACATATTCACGATGAGACTCAAGTGTATAAAATTCTAAGGGAATCTCAGTTATCGGAATATCTGAATTTCCATATAACTCGTAAATATCACCTGAAGCTTGAGTGTCCGGTTGTAATACAGAAGCACTTGTGTGATGGTATCCTAGGGGCAGTAAATCTTCTTTTATTTTTGCAAAGACAGTCCTTATATGTAAAGGAGCTGTTTTTACAAGTAAAATATTATTTTCTTGTGCTGTTGGAATATTATTTTCTATTTTCTGATGTAGTTTAATTAGACCTCTAGTGTGAAAATAGGAGTGCTTTAAAGCTTCTCCTATAGTAGGAAGTAAGCTTTCAATTGTTTTATGATAAGATATCGTTTTTTTTTTAATTGGTAAGACAGCAACAGTATATCCGTCAATTTTTTTTAATATAAAATCTTCTCTTCCTTTTTCAAATCCAAAAGAAAGAAGAGGGTTTCCTTGCATGTCACATCTTCCGAACATTCTTTTTAAATATTCTGGTTCTCTTACTTTTCTAGATTCATCAGCAGCAAAAAGTTTACCTACATGAGTATTTTCTTTAAGATAGGGGATCATTTTTTCTCCAACAGGACCTATGGCATCAAAACGTATCCTTAAATTAGCCTCGTTTAGATCTTTTGATAGGTCAAGCTCTTCTGTATAAGAATTGATTCCTAATTGGGCTAAAGTGCTTTTTAAATTGAAATGGACGTTTTCTTTATCTATATGAAAACCAACAAAAACATCGGAAATATTAGTTATTAAAACTTCAGCTATGTAAGTAGTTTTATCAATTTTTTTTATTTTAGTGATCTTTCCGTCAGGAGATACTAAATCGTAATGTGAAAAAATTAAATAACTTTCCATAAATTTTTTGTTTTTTTTAGGGTTAGAGAAATCATTTTTTTATAAAATGGCAGTATGTCAGAATTTTAATTTTTTGAGTATTTATAAACAGTTAATTTTTTATTTGCTGTCAAAAATATTTGAGAGCTTCCAGGGAAGGGGGGTAATTTACATTCTTAAAAATTTTTTTATAAAAAATTACATGTTGTAAAAATCTGAAATTTTCTATAATACACAGGACTTAAAAATCTATTCTATCAAATAGAAGAAGGAGCTGAAATGGCTGATTTCGATAAGTCGAAAAGCCTAAATAAGAGAGAGTTTAAAGGACTTAGAGCTTATTTATATCCCATCTATAAAAGCGAAATAGCTAAATTTCTTCCTATAATGCTTATCTTTTTTTTTATTTCTATTAATTATCATTTTTTACGTATAGCGAAAGATTCTTTGATTATTACAGCCCCAAAGTCTGGAGCTGAAGTGTTACCTTTTTTAAAAGTTTGGGTTATGTTGCCGTCAGCTTTTATAGAAGCTTACATTTACACAAGATTGTTAAAGTTTTTTTCTAAAGAAACAACTTTTTATATTATTATCGGGTTTATTTTAACTTTTTTGCTTTGTTTTGTTCTTTTTATTTATCCACATAAAGAACAACTCTATTTAGATAGTTTTGCAGATTATTTGCAAACAATCCTGCCAGCTGGGTTTAAAGGTTTAATTGCGATTTTGCGTTATTGGATGTTTACTCTTTTTTATGTTATAGCAGAGTCTTGGAGCTTTATGGTATTGACAGTTCTTTTATGGGGATTTGCCAATGATACTATTACTGTTAATGAAGCTAAACGCTTTTATCCGTTATTTGGAATAGGAATTAATTTTGCAGGTGTTTTAGTAGGAAAATTTGCTTCTGTAATAGCATCTTCTACTTCAAGTAAACTTTCTTCTTTAACAGTTTTTCTAGGAGGAAAAACTGCTTGGGATGAAACTTTTAATGTTTTTGTTGTGATTATTTTAGGTTGTGGCGTTCTTTCATTAATTTTGTATCGATGGGTGGTAGCCTATATTCTACCTAAAGATTCTGTTTTTATGAAAAGATCTGATTTAAAAGAGAAAAAGCCTAAATTGTCTATTTTTGAAAATATTAGATATGTAGCAAAATCCAAGTATTTGATTTGTATAACAATAATTGTTCTTGCTTATAATATTTTAATCAATTTTACAGAGGTCCTTTGGAAAGGGCAGTTAAAGGCTTTATATCCAGACCCTCAACATTATGTAGCTTATTTTAGTCAGGTGATTTTTTTTATAGGAATTGTAGCTACATTAGGCTCTATATTTATTTCCGGTAATTTGATTCGTAAGTTTGGTTGGAGATTAACTGCTTTAGCAACTCCGATAGTATTTGTAGTAACAGGTCTCTTTTTCTTTTATTTTGTTTTTGCGCAAAACTGGTCTACAGGAACTGCTTTATTTTTAGGAATGACACCTCTTGCGCTTGCTGTCTTTTTTGGTTCTATTCAGGATGTGTTATCAAGATCGGCAAAATATACTGTTTACGATAGCACTAAAGAAATGGCTTTTATACCTCTTGATGCTGAAAGTAGATTGAAAGGGAAAGCATCTATTGATGGCATAGGTACTAGACTTGGAAAATCAGGAGCCTCTTTTGTCCTCCAAATTCTTCTTATTTTTTTCAATACAGTTTTAGCATGCACCCCAGTAATATTTTTATTTGTAGTGTTAATTGTTCCTGTTTGGGTTGCAGCCATTTTTTCTTTAGATAAGAAATTTCAACGAGTTACAAAAAAACAACCTCAAGAAGCTATACCTTCTATCTAATATAGATTTTATGAATATAGTTCTTTTTCATAGTTATTTATAATCTGTAGTGTTAAATTATATGATAATAAAAACACATCTAAGGTCTTTAAATGATCTTTCTATTATTTCAAGCTTGTCTGCTTTATGAAATAAAGGACCTTTCATTATATAGCTTAATATTTAAATCCAAAAATGACAAATTCAGATAAAACAGAAAGTTTAAATGAAAAGAAATTCAAAGGGCTTAGAGCTTATCTGTTTCCTATTTACAGACATGAATTTGCTAAATTTATTCCTATAATGTTTATCTTTTTTTTTATCTCGGTAAATTATGATCTTCTTCGTATAGCAAAAGATTCCTTGATTATTACAGCTCCAAAATCTGGAGCAGAAGTACTGCCTTTTTTAAAAGTTTGGGTAATGCTTCCTTGCGCTTTTTTAGAAGTATATATCTTTACTAAGTTGTTAAAACATTTTTCTAAAGAAATAACTTTTTATATTATTATCGGATTTATTTTAACTTTTCTACTGTGTTTTGTTCTTTTTATTTACCCTCATAAAGAGCAGCTTTATTTAGATGGTTTGGCAGATCATTTACAAGCGATTCTTCCTCCGGGATACAAAGGAATGATAGCTATTATTCGTTATTGGATGTTCACTCTTTTTTATGTTGTCGCAGAATCTTGGAGCTTTATGGTGTTGACAGTTCTTTTATGGGGATTTATGAACGATATCATTTCCGTTAGTGAGTCTAAACGCTTTTATCCGTTGTTTGGAGTCGGAATTAATGTGTCTGGTATTTTAGTTGGTAAGTTTGCATCTGTTATTGCTACTTCTACTGGTAAACTTTCTTCTTTAACAGTTTTTCTAGGAGGTAAAACAGCTTGGGATGAAACATTGAATATTTTTATTTTAATTATTTTAGTATGTGGATTACTGGCCTTGGCTTTATGTAAATGGGTTGTTAATTATGCTCTGCCTAAAGATTCTCCTTTTTTACAGAAATCTATGTCGTTAGAAAAGAAAAGCAAATTATCTCTTTACGATAATATTAGGCATGTAATGAAGTCTAAATATTTAATTAGTATAGCTGTTGTTGTTTTAGCTTATAATGTCTTAATCAATTTTACAGAAGTTGTTTGGAAGTCTCAGCTAAAAGCTCTATATCCTGAACCGCAACAGTATGTTGCTTATTTTAGCAAGGTAGTGTTTTTTATAGGTATTGTATCTACTTTAGGAGCTATGTTTGTGTCAGGACATTTGATTCGCAGGTTTGGATGGAAATTTTCGGCTTTGGTTACTCCTGTTGTATTCATTGTTACCGGATTTTTCTTCTTTTATTTTGTTTTTGCTCAAAATTGGTCAACAGAAACAACTTTATTTTTAGGAATGACACCTCTTGCTCTTGCTGTATTTTTTGGTTCTATTCAAGATGTTTTATCAAGATCGGCAAAATATACTATTTATGACAGTACTAAAGAAATGGCTTTTATACCTCTTGATTCTGAAAGTAAATTGAAAGGAAAAGCTGCTATTGATGGTATTGGCACTAGACTTGGAAAATCAGGAGCTGCTGTTGTTCTGCAGTGTTTGCTTATCTTTTTCAATACAGTTTTAGGGTGCGCTCCAATAATATTTTTATTTATTGTTTCTATCCTTCCTGTATGGGTAATAGCTATTTTCTCTCTAGACAAGAAATTTCAAAAGGCTACTGCAGAACAACCTCAAGAAACTATTTCTTCTACGTAGACGCATAGATAGTGTAATTATACAGTAACAGGAAAATCTTTGTAGATTTTGGAAGCCATGGGGCCTCTACTGCTTTGATATTTACCGTTGTATAACACTATTTCACCTTGCACTTTCCAAAAAGTTACTTGACCGATCAACATGCCTGGATATATTTTGACAGGTTGTACGGCATGCATTTGTAAAGTCCATTGGTTGATAGATCCTATATCTATTAAATCAGCGGTAATATGAACGAAAAGTCCAAGTCTTCCAATAGAAGAGCGACCGCGAATAATAGGCACGTATAAGTTGCTTCCCATTACTTCTTCTGTATGCCCCAGGTAAAGAATGTTAGGTTTTAATACATATCCTTCTTCGGGTATATGTATTAAAACTGTTTCATTTTCTTTTTTAGGGTCTAAAACTAAATTTTTATATATCCTAAGAGAAGAACCTAAACGAAAATTATAAGAATTAGGGTTTACTTGGTCTAAAATAAATGGATCTATAACAATGTTTTTAGAAATAACCTGTTTGGTGATCTCGTCTCCGCTAAGAATCATAAGTATTTTCCTTTGTATTTGTTTAAATTCATTATGAATTTCGCTACAGTGAGGTATTGAATATTTCGCATATTTTCCCTTATATAGGTTTTCGGTTTTCCCTTCCATGACCCAGAAAGACACCTGTCCTATTTTCATATGAGGATATACTACAAGAGGTTGAACTACTTTCAATTCAAGAGTCCAGCAATGCTTAGCTCCTATATGTCCTAGATCTGCTGTTATTTGTAAAAATAAACCTAATCTTCCAACGGAAGATCGTCCTATGAGACTTGTTACATAATAATCACTACCCATTTCTTCAACAGTACTTCCTAGATATAAATGACCAGGTTTTAAAATATATCCGGAAGAAGGGATTTTAATTTTTTTATAATGAGAAAAAGCATGCGGATCTATAACATCATCACAAATTTCTAGAAGATCTTCATGCAACCTGTAGTTATAGCTATTTGGATTGATTAAATCGTCTAGAAACGGATTGATATGTATGCGATTTAGCTTTACTTGTTTTTTTATTTCTGGCCCTGTTAAAATCATTTCATTACTCTTGTAATTAAAAATTTCACTTTCTCTTTAAACTCATCTAAAGTTCCATTATTTTCTATATGTGCATCAATTAATTTTGGGGATAATCCTTGTTCTGTAGGGTGGTGAGAGGATCCTAATGAAAGATCGTTCCTGTTTTTTCTTCTTTGCAATGTTACTGTAGGGGGGGCAGAAATATTAACGAGAAAAAAATCTTCTTTTTTCACAAATGATATATCTTTTGGTCTAACATCCATGCAAATAATAAGGTCTATGTCTGATGTGATATTGTTTAAGCTTTTTGAAAAGTGTTCTTGAAGTACATTAGGGTTAATTTTTCGCATGTGAGAACCTAAAAAGTTTAACAATTCTCCATCTTGAGTTGAAAAATCTTTTTCTTTACCACAAATTTTGTAAATAGCTTGTTGTGCTAAGTAAAGAGGATCTGCTAACCTAATATATTTAATTTTCAAATGAGAAAATTGAGTTTTTATTATTTTGACACAGGTATCTTTTCCAACACCTGTAGTTCCTAGAAGAGCGATCTTTTTCATGATATTTCCTTATAACATGATTCTTTCATCTAATTTTTTATGGATGAAGTCACTAATTTTTTCTTCTTCCATCGATAAGAATTTGTAGTTTTTTACTACAACATTGCCGTTTATTATTACTGTATGAGGTTTTATGTCTGGAGCATTGTAAAGAATAGCGGAATTAAACCTTTTGTGGTTTTTTGGAACGAAAGCATGGTGATTGAGATCCCAAAGTAAAAGGTCTGCTTTTTCACCTTCTTCGATCATTCCGGTTTGTTTTGATCCTATGATTTTATGTCCGTTCTTTGTTAACCACTGAAAAATTGTAGATGTAGGTAGCATTTGAGGGTTTTCGTAATATGCAGAGTGAAGCAAAGAGGCAAAATAAGCTTCATTTAATATATTATTTGTATTGTTATTACTACAAGCATCACTCCCTAGACCAATAGTAATATTATTATTAATCCAGTCTTTTATAGGGGCTATTCCTACTCCTGTTTTGGCATTGCTGACAGGACAATGAATAATAGATGTGTTTCTTTTTGCTATAAGGGAGGTTTCTTCTTCATCGATATTGACAGCATGAATTAGATTCCAATGTGAGTTTAACACACCTAAAGATTCTAAGAATCGAACAGGAGTTAGCTTATAAGATTTTAAAGATGATTTTACTGATTGAATTCCTTCGCTAATATGAATGTTTACTTTCGTTTTATATTTTAAAGCTAAATCATTCAACATAAGTAAAAGCTTATCAGAGGCTGTAGAAGCAGATGCTGCTCCTACATGAATAGCTATATTTTCATTTTGCTCTTTATATGCTAAATCAAATTTTGTTGTTATTTCTTCATAGGTAGATAGAGAAGGCGCATTGCCACCTTCTTTCCATCTGTCATTAAAAAAACAAGTGATAGCTCCTTTTAGTCCTAATGCTTTATATGCTTTGATTACAGGAAAAGGATGAGACGCAACAGAATAAACAGAGGTAGCTCCTGCTTTGATAGCATCTATTAAAACAAACAAAGCTTGAAAATAACGGATCTCATCAGTTTTTTTATAGTCTTGATGCATTTGGTTAAGTAAATTTGTTATAGAAAGAAGATCTAGTCTTCTTCTATCCAATAATTGGTTAGGGTGAAGATGGGAATTAACAAATCCTGGAGTAACGTAGAAATTAATTTTATCAAATGTGGAAATTGATTCTTCTATGATATCAATGCTTTTGATAAGATCGTTTTCGATCGTGATATTAACTTTGCAATAACCTTTATTCTCTTTGTAAATAACAACATTTTTAATAAGCATAAATATCTCAAAATATAAAACCTTAAGGTTATAAAAAAACAACAAATATTTATCAATAAAAATGTGATTTATGGAAATAGAATAAAATAGAATCTTGTTTTATAT
>Ga0233447_1001149_pt1 | contig 23796 bp, 21 predicted proteins | sample SI_124_October20_3_FD_183014 | JGI IMG/M metagenome (GOLD analysis project Ga0233447, IMG submission 183014) | Seawater microbial communities from Saanich Inlet, British Columbia, Canada - SI_124_October2016_135_MG | ecosystem: Environmental > Aquatic > Marine > Inlet | place: Canada: British...
CAAGGGCCGCCGTGATTTAAGCATTTTTCAAATTGGCTTACGTTTTACCGAGAGGCGTCTTGTCAACGAATTGCCGATCCGCATCTCTCTTTGTAAATATTTATGAAACTGTCTGGTGGCTAGTAAATCTGTGTATAGGTCTTTTATCTTTGGCTTTAGAATTGCTCTATATTTCACAATAAGGAGAGTTCGATATGTCCAAGCTCAAAGAATTTGCTGTTCGTAAACCAAAATTAACCAGTGCCTTGCTCTGGTTTTTATCGGCAATAATTACTATCGCTTGTTTTATGTATCAAGATAAAACAGGTCCCACCTACCCATTAGAGGGGACTCTAGACACAGAAGTGGGTGAAGTTAGTTTTAAATTTTTGCGTAGCGAAACCATCGGTACAGATTTGAAAATTATGCTTCTTGATCCTGTTCCTGAAGGCGTATCAGGCTATGTACAGTATCGCCGTTACAAATCAAATGATGACTGGGCAGAGATGCCGATGGCAGCTGGCAAGTTTGAATTCACGCGGCGTGGACGCTCAGAGTCTATCGAAGGGTTTGGCGCGGAGCTTCCTTTCCTCCCAGAAAGAGCCGGGAAGTATGAATTCTTTGTCCATATTGATGATGGCTCTGGCGAAGTAATCTCGGTGACAGGCGATAAACCTATCTATGCTCGTTATAAAGCCGCAGTCCCGATGACTGTGCTCTTTTTCCACATCCTTGCTATTTTTGTCTCTATGACTATTGCGATTCGGACAACTTTTGCTGCTTTGATAGAAGAAAAAATCAAAGGGCTGATTAAAGCGACCATCATCTCTTTGATTTTTGGCGCATTTATCCTGGGGCCGCTGGTACAGTGGTATGCTTTTGGCGTTTGGTGGTCGGGGATCCCCTTCGGTTACGACTGGACGGATAATAAAGTTGTGGTGGAAATGGTCTTCTGGCTCTGGGCTGCTTATGCTAACCGTGGCGAATTGGAAAACCGAAAATCCGTGCTTTTGGCTGGATTCGTAACCTTGCTGGTTTATTTCATCCCCCACAGTATATTTGGCTCGGAGTTTGATTATCGTACTGGCACAGGGCATGGTACGGCGGGATAGACGAAAGAGATTAGAGAAAAGAAAAAACGGCTGTGAAGCCGTTTTTTCTTTTAAATCAGACCACTTATTTTTCGTTATTAATTAATAAACCCAGGGACTGTGGTTGCGGGATCAGTATAAACTGGCTGCTCACAACCCTTTAGGCTCAAGCTCAACTCACGCGCTGTATAGGCATACTCGGCGGGCAGGTTGACCTTGCAATATAGTCTTTCGACATAGCCGCTAACGAACTCACAATTGCTTGTTAAATGATCTCCAATCTTTCCTGAATACTCCCACGTATTGGACGTATCGGGGATCGCTTTTTCCAGACCAGGTACTCCTCCGGGCATCTTGAAATAAAATTCTAAAGGCGTATCTCTCATCCAATCCAGATAGATCACAGATATAATCATATTATTAAAAAGATCACAATATTGCGTATCACTAGCCGGGGTAGATAACTCTTGTGTGGCTGCTGGCGTCACATCAGGAGTCGGTGAAGCTTCTTGGCGTGATGGAGCCCCTATTACAACAGAAGGTGCTTCAATAGCTGGAATAACCGGTGCAGGCTGCGGTACGGGTGGAATATCGGGCGCACACGCGGCGAGGAGAAAGGTGGCTACCCCTATTAAAATTAATGCAACTCTTGTGTAGAATTTCTTTGTTAGTATGTTGTACTCAGATGAATAACTTGAAGATTTCATATTTTTACTCCATTAGAATTTCTTTTTAATCGCGCAGATTTCTTCAGCATGAAGAAATCCGACTTGCTGATTTTCATGATTTTTTCAGTCAATGGTTGACCTGTTATTGGTTGGTTTGCATTCTTTTCCAGGTATTGAACCCGCCGGGGACCTCTCCTTTGCAGATAGCGGAAGTCAGCCCGTAGATCAGTACTCCAGCCAGAAATTGCCCTGCGCTTGCTATTACCGTTTCTTTGTGATCATCGCAAGCCTGTGAGATCAAGAATGCGATTAGATCCTCTGCATCATCTTTGGGCCCGAGCGCATCGCTCACGCCAGGAATAGGATAGATCGGTTCGACGAGAACCTTTGCCAATGCCATTGAAGCGAGATCCATCTCTACGCTTTTTCCTATTGAACAGGCGAATGCCACAGCTCCTGTGGTCTCTTCTTCCTCACCTGTCTCGGAAAGGGCTGCAAAAACCGCTGATAAACCAGCTCCTACCGCAAGATCACATGCTTGTTCTTTAACATATTTCCCGAGTGCAATAAGGCCTTCCCCTGCATATTCGACACCCTCTTCAAGCCCTTCTGCAGCAACCTGGGCACCAAAGATAAAGCCTGTCCCGATGGTAATCCCAACAGATTCCACGCTATGGCCGATCGCTTCAGCTTCGGCAGATGTTGCTTCCCATCCAGATTCGGCAGCACCGCCAACCCAGGCTCCGGCTTCATTAAAACCTTTTCCTGTATACTCAGCCCCTTTCTCGACCAAGCTTGCTGTTGTATTCGCGACATTCACAGTGGCATCTACCCCATCCTTGATACCCTCTGCGGTTTTATTTGCGGCATCAACAAAAACACCTCCCGCAGCACCCAAAGCATGCGTAAACCAACCCATGATTAACTCCTTTTATATTTGCGTAGATTTGTGAGATAAACTTGATTTTATTTTATCACAAAAAAGACCTTGTTTGTCTTGTTTTTTTTTACCCCAAAGCCACAACCGAGACTTGAATCAGCTTCCGCAATTTTGCACGAAAATCAATCCCTGTACGTCTTTTTCTCCCCTAAATTCCGTACTTAGAATTTGGGGGAGATGTCCGAATGAACAGAGGGGCGTTTCCTTCACCGCATGGACGTAAACATCCACGCTAAAAGCAAAAGCCTGCTAAAGCAGACTTAACCCTCCCCAAAATCACAGCCAAAGTGAAACAGGCTACAACACAAAGCGTTGTAGCCTGTTTTTCTAAGCTTATTTTGTCAGTCTAACTTTCACAAGAGGAAGCAAAGGGACTACATCTTTTACTATTTCAATAGTGCTCACAACAATCACAACCAGCAACGCTATAGGGATCACATTATTTAATTGATGCGCTAGTGAAAATCCTGCTACATTATCAACAGAGGTATTGATAGTGGTGAGCAATGCCGGGCCACGCAAAAGGGCAACGGCAATCCCCATAGCGATGAGTTCTATGCCAATGTGCGTCCAGCGCGTGAATTCCTGCCAAGTCCCCTTGCGTATCAAGAAGATATTCAACACGATGGTCAGGATGCCACTCAAATTGATCCATGGTAAATAGCGGAAGAAGGATTCAGAGAGCTTCACAGATTGAATCCACTCCCCATTTTCAAGATTCCAGACGCCGATGATATTTGGATAGACATTGAGAATGATCAAGCCAATGACAGTGAAGACGATGCTAACGATCATCTCACCGGTCTTGACCTGATTGGGGTCGAGGGCTTTGGTCAAATCAGTTGCTTTCCACTCTTTCACGTCTTCGAATTCAGATGTGGAGAGCACACGCTCCAGAATGGCGAAGATCAATGTTAGATTACCAAAAGCTGCTATTAGTGCGCCGACCAAGCTGAGGACAAGTTCGCCTAACGTTTTGAAGATTTCAGGGGAACTCAAATCTGAATTTATCAGCGAAACAATGGTAGCAATGGTTAATCCCAGCGTTACCGCGGCGAGGACGATCTTCAGCACCAGTGTATAGGTTGGGAAAATGCTGGGACCGATCAGGTATGGATGCGTCTGATATGTTGCGGCGACTTTTCTCGGGGCACCGTATTCTTGCAGCAACTCTTCGATTAGCGCATCATCTGCCTGACATCCAGCTTGCTGACTGCGATCTTCAAGCATATCTTCCAGCGTGGAGCGCAGTTCGGTTTCAATATCAAGGCGATTCTTACGGGGCAAGTGTTTGCCAACTTCGGTTACGTATCGTTCTATTAAATTCATGATTTTTCTCCTTTACCCAAGCATGGCTTCCATCATGGAAACGTTCTTCTGCCATTCTTTTTTTAGCTTGGGCAGTAATTTTTGTCCTTCTGGGCTGATCAGATAATAACGACGCGGACGTGAGCCTTCCACATTCCAATTGGATTCCAGCAATCCCTGAGATTCCAATCGGCGCAGCAGGGGATAGAGCGTGCCCTGATCGAGTTCCAGCCCCTGAACTGAGAGTTTTTTCAATAGGGAATAGCCATATTGCTCTTCATCCAGTTGACTGAGAACCGCCAGAACGATAATGCCGCGTCGTAGTTCATTAACTATTTTTCTTTCCATATTATTACTCTCCATACTATATTATTGAATACATAATACTATATCATACATAGCATATCAAGAAGGAAACAACCACTTTTGCTGTGACATATTGAACTGAAATATATTGGTCATGTAACTTGACATTCCCGACTTGGTTTGTATAATGAAATAGTTAGTTTTTAATGGTAGTTGATAAGTGTGTGGCGCAAAATTTTAAACACCAATAGCTTTGCTACTTATATATTGATTCCTAATAAGTTTACTGATTTAATAAGAAGCATTATCTGGAAATTAAAAAGCTGAAAAAAGGATCTTTATGACAAAGGAAAAATTCTTAACTGTGCGTTGGAATAATATTCTTTCGCTAGGATTGGGACTTCCAACCCTAATTTATGTTCTATTCGTTTTTTCCTCTTCGCTTTGGTTGAAAAGAGGTGGATTGATCGGGTTAGCGGTTTTTGGGGCTCTTTTTTGAATAGTTATTGAGCTTCATACATCCATGCGGTTCGCATGGCTTCGAAAAAACTCAGCAAATTACGTTTCAGCCAAACAGGGTTTCGCTCACCCACTGGCCCTGATCAGGAAGGCTTATAATCTTGTCTTTTGGATATTTCTGCTTCCCTTCTTTACACTGATGGATTACAGTGCGGGTTTTATAGCGTTTACAGTAGTTATTTTTATAAGGTTGATGCTAAACTTGTATACGAACAACGTCCTTAAGCTTACGCCTGTGCAGTACGAAAGTTATCCCTTCCGAATTCCTGATTAATGAAAGATGATATCCGTTGGAGCAGACAGCCGAGACTAATAGCTATGTCGAAAAAGGAGGCAAAAAGAAAAATATAATCGCCATTTTGGATAATAATAACAAAACTAAAAAAGGAGTAAAAAATGACAACAAATATTGAGAACGCCAAATACGCTGCTCGCCTGGAGGTTGACTATCCGGAGAAACTTGATCGAATGACAACTTTCTTCCGATTAGTCATGGTCATTCCCATCGCCATTATCCTCGGTCTCATTACGGATGCTGGGCAGACGGTCACCAATAATTATTTCTACAACGAAGCCGGTGATGTTATAAATTCAACTCAGCAGACAGTTGGTGGTTTGGCAAGTGGTCTCTTCGCAGCCACGGCCTTGATGATCGTATTTGCTCGGCGTTATCCACGCTGGTGGTTCGACTTTTCTCGCGAGCTGGCTCGCTTCGGGGCTAGAGTCGGCGCATACATTTTCCTGCTCACTGACCAATACCCTTCCACCGTTGAAGAGCAATCTGTCCACCTGGAAATCGACTACCCAGATGTAGAAAAGGACCTCAATCAGTGGATGCCTCTGATCAAATGGCTGCTGGCGATCCCGCATTATATCGTCCTGGGTTTTCTCGGTATTGGAGTCTTTTTTGCCGTGATCCTGGCCTGGTTCGCCATTCTGTTTACTGGTGAATATCCAAAAGGTCTCTTCGATTATGTAGTCGGAGTAGCGCGCTGGGCTCTGCGGGTTGAAGCCTATGCAGTTCTGCTTGTGACCGATGACTATCCACCATTCAATTTGCAATAGCAAAGGTACTCAACCCAACTTTTTTCAGATAGTCCGTGATTGTGTGATTGCCCCGCACTGAGGCTACAGAAACAAAAAACGACCGCAAGGTCGTTTTTCTATCTCAGTTCATCCCCGTCCACGTGTGCCCCAAAGGTTTTCTCCCGAAGGGGTATCTCCGGTCAAAACTCCCCTCTATTCCCCTCCACCCACGCAAACAACATCCTAATCCCCGCCTCCACGCCGATCTTCGGATTCCAATCCAAATCCTTCATCGCAGAGCGTATATCGGCATAAAAGACGCGCTGGTCGCCGGGGCGCCAATCGTCTCGCTCGACGGGGATTTTTCGCCCCAGCAGCTCCTCCAGCATCGGGAAAAACTCGGCGTAAATCGAAATCACATTCTCAGCCCCCCCGCCCACGTTATAAACCTGCCCTGCCACATCATCGATCCGCGCAATCGCCGCGTCGTAGGCATCCAGCAGGTCGTCCACGTGCAGCACATCGCGCACCTGTTTGCCATCGCCATAAATCGTGATCGGTCGCCCTGTCACCGCCGCGATCATAAACCATGCCAGCCAGCCCTGATCTTCCACGCCAAATTGACGCGGGCCATAAATGCAACTTTGACGGAGGACGACAGACCGTAGACCGTAGATTCTAGCATAATCACGGACGTATTGATCGCCCGCGCCTTTGGAGCATCCGTAAGGGGAGTGAAAATCAAGCGGTTGGGATTCGGGGCATCCGTGTTTTAGGCTTGCGTACTGCCACCTTGACGTTTTCTCGGCGAGGGGCACATCTTCCATCCCCCCGTAGGCTTTATTCGTGGATGCATAAATGACGATGGGGTTGCGTTCCGAAAGCCGCGCGGCTTCGACGACGTTGAAGGTACCGAGGGCGTTGATGTCGAAATCTTCGCGGGGGTGTAGCACGGATGTTGTCACCGCGACTTGTCCAGCCAGATGCACGATCACGTCCGCGTCTTTGGCGGTGGATGTTAGGGTCGCGGCATCGCGTATATCCGCGTGAGCAAGTTGAAAGGAGTCCGTACCGTGAGTTTCTCGAAGCCACTTAAGATTACGAACCGCACCCTCTCGGGATAAGTTATCGTAAATGGTCACGTCCTCCCCCCGATCTAATAAACGATTGACATAGTTTGAGCCGATAAATCCTGCGCCGCCAGTGATGAGGTATTTCATATTCAGTCCTTATTACAATAGATCTGCACTGCATCTCAAAAGATGCGTTGCACATCGGGTTGAGGATGCCCACCGACCTGCAACGCATCCAAAAGCAGATGCAATGCAAATCTAGCTGTTTTTTCTAAAATCCATAAGTTTTCGATAAATGCCCGAAAGGGTTTCGCCTTCGGTGTTGAAACCATAAATGCCAACGATGCCGCTGAAAGTGTAGTTGTAGAGCCGCACAATCAGGGCGACTGCGAGGGCGGTAGACATATCGTTGGAGAGCAGGTTGAGCGCCCCGCCGATGGCAGCTTCGAGGGTGCCGATTGCACCCGGCAAAGAGGGGATTGCCCCACCGAATGCTGCTGCGCCAAGCCCAAACATCCCCCAAATGACCGTGGCTTGTGGGAAAAATGCAGTGATAACGAGAGTAAATTGAATAATGGCAATGCTCCAGTTGAAGAGCATCCAGAAAATGAAGCGTAAAAAAAGTGCGCCATCGGTAAAAACAGAAAGCCCTGCGAGGAGGGATTTTAGCAGTCCCCCGCCCAGTTCTTGGACTTTGGGGATGCGTGCAGTGATTTTAGTAAAGAAGTTGAGTGCCCATTCTTGATTATGAGCCAGAAAATAGAGAATAATAATAGCGAGAAGAACAATGCCCCCGATGATATAAGCGCTTTGCTCTGTGCCCTTAGCTTCTGCAACGAAGGAGACAGCGGTGATGAAAATAGCGGCTGAGATGATGAGATCGAAGATGCGCTCCACAATAATTGTGGGGAGAATTTTTGTAAATTTGAGTTCTGTTTTTTCACTGAGCAAAAATGCGCGCCCTAATTCTCCGAGCCTGAAAGGGAGAAAGTTATTCATCAGGTAGCCTTCGCCCAATGTGATGAAGGTATCACGATAAGAAGGGCGATTTTGAAGCAAGGTTCTCCAGACAATGCCGCGCACCATCAGCCAAGAGGCACTGAGAAAGGCTGCGATGATGAGTAAGCTGTGATTTGCATCGCGTAGCGCGGCAATCGTTTTAGGAATGTCTACCGCGTTAAAAATTACAGCGATGAGAATTATGCTGATCGTTGCGCCGGGGAGCCAGCGTTTTGATTTTTGGAAAAAGTTCTTCATATTTTTTGTCCACGACGACACACAAAGTTACACTAAGAAAAACTAAAAAACTTGTTTAGAAAAGACACCGAGTGTTTCAAAAACACTCGGTGTCTGATGTCTTAAAAACTTCGTGCCCTTTGTGTCTCTGTGGTGAATAAACTAATCATCCAACTTCAAGACAGCCATAAAAGCCTCTTGCGGGATTTCAACACTGCCGACCATCTTCATCCGCTTTTTGCCTTTTTTCTGTTTCTCAAGCAATTTCTTTTTACGAGAAACATCGCCGCCGTAGCATTTTGCGGTCACGTCTTTTCTTAAGGCTCTCACGTTAGCTCTGCTAATTACACGTCCGCCTGCCGCGGCTTGGATGGCGACATCAAACATCTGGCGGGGAATTGTTTTGCGCAATTTTGTGATCAATTTCTGCCCTTTTCTATAGGCTGCGTCTTTATGTACGATGGTCGCCAAAGCATCCATTGGCTCTTGATTGACCAAAATCTCAAGCTTCACCAAATCATCTTTGCGATATTCTTTAAAATGATAATCAAGCGAAGCATAACCACGCGTACTTGATTTTAGGGCATCAAAAAAATCTACGATCAATTCCGAGAGTGGAATCTCATAATTCAACTGCACGCGGCTCGGCGCAGGATATTGTTGCTCCAAAAACATGCCGCGCCGCTTCGTGACCAACTCCATGATCGGGCCATAATAATCGGTCGGCGTAAAAATTTCTATATTCATCCATGGCTCGCGGATCTCTTCAATATCGCCCTCATCAGGCAAGGCAGCAGGAGAATCTATAGGCAGCGTTTCGCCGCTTTTCAGCAAAACTTCATACTCTACCGACGGCGCGGTAAAAAGCACGTTCAAATTATATTCACGCTCAATTCGCTCTTGAATAATTTCCATATGGAATAAGCCTAAAAATCCGGCCCTAAAGCCAAATCCCAAGGCTTGCGAAGTCTCCGGCTGATAAACCAGCGAAGCATCGTTCAACTGCAATTTCTCCAGCCCATCTCGAAGCTCTTCATACTCTTCGGGAACAACGGGATAAATGCCCGCGAAAACCATTGGCTTCGGCATCTGATATCCGGGAAGGGCGGTACGCGCCGGACCTTGGGCTTGCGTGACCGTATCACCAACTCGGCAGTCTTGAACAGTCTTCAGCCCCGTAGCGATATACCCAACTTCTCCGGCGTGGATGCTTTTCGTGACCTTCATCGTGGGAGCAAAAATACCCAATTCCACCGGGTCAACATCCGCTTTAGTAGACATCAACATTAATTTATCGTTTTTATTGATCTCTCCATCCACTACACGAATATAAGCGATCACACCCTTATAAGAATCATAATGGGTATCAAAAATCAACGCACGGAGCGGAGCTTTCGGGTCGCCTTGAGGGGGCGGAACGCGCTCTACAACTGCCTCCAACACCGCGGGGATATTGATATCATTCTTCGCCGAAATTCGTAAGATCTCATCTGCATTTCCGCCGAGCAAAGAAACAACATCTTCTGCCACTTTATCAGGATCAGCAGAAGGCAAATCAATTTTATTGATAATAGGGATAATCTCTAAATTCGCATCGAGGGCAGAGTAGAGATTGGCAAGGGTTTGCGCTTCGATGCCCTGAGTCGCATCCACGATAAGGAGAGCGCCTTCACAGGCGTTCATCGCGCGGCTGACTTCGTAGCCAAAATCGACATGGCCGGGAGTGTCAATTAAATTAAGATCATACTTTTGCCCATCTTCAGCGACATAATCCATATACACGGCAGAGGCTTTAATCGTCACGCCTTTTTCGCGTTCTAAATCCATATCGTCTAGCACTTGCGCTGCCATATCACGATCTGCGATAGTGTCGGTCAATTGCAAGAGCCGATCTGCGAGAGTCGATTTGCCGTGATCGATATGGGCGATGATTGAAAAATTTCTTGTATTATTACTCATGGTTTTTCTTAGGTCTATTCACCACATACCTGCACCTGCGATGCAAGTGCAGGTGCAGACACGAAGAGCACAAAGTTTTTCTTTGGGTACTCTGTGCCTTTGTGGTGAGAATTAAATATTAGATTTTATAGCGGGGGAAGTATACCATTTAGTGAAGTATTCTTATGAGGTTACGAGTGCCCCAGAACAGGATGCGGCTGGTAAGCTTCTTCCAATGAAGAAATTTCATCTTCTGTGAGTTCAATTTCCAATGCAGCGATGGCTTGATTAAGATGTGCCATTTTGCTGGCTCCGATGATGGGAGCGGTGATATGTGATTTACTCAGCATCCAGGCTAGTGCGATCTGTGCATTGGTTACACCATGATTTTTAGCAATCTCCTGAACGCGTTCGATGATGGTGAAATCATTCTCACGGAAGTACATTTCATTGGCAAAATCATCACTCTTTGAACGAGCAGTATCGCCACCCCCATCACGTTTGCGGTTGCCTGCCAGAAATCCACGTGCCAACGGACTCCACGGAATCAGACCAACACCCTGATCGATACACAGCGGAATCATCTCTCGCTCTTCTTCACGGTAGACTAGATTGTAGTGATTTTGCATGGATGCGAATCGCGTCCAGCCATTTGCGTCCGCGATGTGTTGGGCTTTGGCAAACTGCCAGGCATACATGGATGAAGCACCGATATAACGCGCTTTGCCCGCCTTGACGACATCGTGCAGAGCTTCCATAGTTTCTTCGATGGGGGTTTCATGATCCCAGCGGTGGATTTGGTAGAGGTCTACGTAATCCATACCCAGGCGGGTCAGCGAAGCATCAATCGCATCCATGATATGTTTGCGGGAGAGTCCGCCAGCGTTGATTTCATCTGTCAGATTAAAGAATAATTTGGTTGCAATCACCGCATTCTCGCGCTTTACTCCAAATTCACGTAAGAGCTTACCCGTTAATTCTTCACTGACACCCAAAGAATACATATCAGCGGTATCAAAAAAATTGATACCGGCATCCAAGGCTTTCTTTATAAAGGGGCGTGAAGCATCCTCATCCAATACCCAGGGACGCCATGTGGGCGTGCCATAGGTCATCATGCCCAGACACAGCCGTGAGACTTTTAATCCACTTTTACCAAGATTGACGTATTGCATATCTGCTCCTTTTTTCTAAAACCCTTTGCGAAGGGGTACCAATAAAACAGTATAGTACGAAACTTACAACCCTTCCAGATAATCCAAAATCAATCGGACGCCAAAGCCAGTCGATTTTCTGGGACCGATGATCGTCTTTTTGATCGTCGCTGTACCCGCAATATCAAGATGTGCCCAAGGAATATCGTTCATCACAAATTGCTTCAGGAAAGTGCCACCAACGATGGAAGAAGCCAGGGGAATTCCAGCAGAATTTTTGAGATCGCTATCGTTGCCCTTGATGAGCAGGAAATATTCATCATCCAAAGGCAAAGGCCAAAGACGCTCATCTGTGCGCTCTCCAGCTGCGGAAAGTGCCTCAGCCAACCCCTCGTCTGTGGACATCAATCCCGCCCGCACCTTGCCCAAAGCCACGAGAACCCCGCCCGTCAGCGTAGCAAGGTCAATGATCGCGCGCGGCTTTAATTCGGTGCTGGCATAAGTCAGCGCATCGGCGAGCACCATCCGCCCTTCCGCATCGGTGCTGATGATTTCAATTGTTTTCCCTGAAAGGGATCGAATAATATCGTTGGGTCTATAGGCTTCGGCAGAGATCATATTTTCTGCCGCCGCGACAATCCCGATCACGGGGATGGGCAAATTTAACGCAGCGACGGCCTTCATAATTCCTAAAACAACCATGCCGCCGCTCTTGTCAAATTTCATCCCCACAATCCCCTTTGTATCTTTTAGGGAATAGCCGCCCGTATCAAAGGTGATCGCCTTACCGACAACAACCACAGGAGGCTCTTCGGCTCTGGCTCCATGACCAAGGTGTTCAAGGATGATCATTTGTGAGGGAGTCTTGCTCCCCAAGCCAACAGAAAGAATTGCGCCTGCGCCCATCTCGGTCAGTTCCTTTTCTCCGAAAACCGTGCATTTCAGACCAGTTTCAGAAGCCAATGTCTGAACGCGTTCTACCAAACTGACAGGAATGATTACGTTAGGTGGTTCGTGACTCAATTCACGGGCAAGGTTGACGCCATCAACAATTGCCGTCACGCGGGTAATTCTTTCTTGCAATCTTGAAATATCCCTATCTGCCAAAAGATGGACGTTGACGCGTTCAATATCATCGCGTTTCGCTTTATGGAGATCAAAGGAAAAGGCTCCCAAAAGAAGCCCTTCGCAGAAAGCATCCAGCGCGTTTTTAATACCGAAATCGTCAAAAGCAGTGGCACGCAATCCCACCTTCGATGCTTGATGAGCGATCAGCCATTTAGCAGTCGCTTCGCCAGCTTTGCGAATTGTTTTTCTGCTAATTTTTTCTGTCATGCCAAGAGAGATAAGTAATTGAGTCTCTTCTCCTGTCAAGAGAAGAGTGTCGCCTATTTTTTTGCCAGGTTTTTCAGGAGTGTTATTTTTCGGGGCAGCAATTGGCACAAGCAAAAAATTGCCATCCCAATCACTTTCCTTTCTTGCCTCAAGAATCAAAGGGGATGAGATTTGAAAATGCTTCATAGAAATTGCTCCTTAAAAAATAAGAGCCACGCGAATAAGGCGTGGCTCTTTGGGTTTAAAATCCTTCTAAATGGCTCATGTCTGCCAAACCCTCGGTCAGGCTGGCGATCTTCCCCACCAGCGCGAGACGGTTTTGCTTCACGGCTTCGTCTTCGTCCATCACGAGCACCTTATCGAAGAAGTTGTTGATGGCGGGGATGAGTTCTACTACGGCATTTAACGCCTCGTTGACGGTGGATGGTTGACGGTTGACCGTCTTCTCCACCTCGGCATAGAGCATTTTTTCAGCTTCGTCAACAAATTTGCTGCTGTCCACTGTCCACTGTCCATCGTCTTCGGCCTTTGAAGAACGAATAATGCGGACACAGCGCGAATACGCGGGAAGGATTTCCTCCCAATCGGGACGCGCAACCCAAGCAGTTAGCTCTTCGACAGACTTGGCGGCACGTGCGGGATTTTGGCTTGCTTGCCCTAAAATAGCATCTACCACATCGTGAGCGTTTCCGCGTTCTCGAAGGACGACGCGCAATCTGCCTTCGATGAATTCAAGTACTTTGGCTCTTGTCCCATCGCTGACTTCGATGGGTTGCAATTTTGCGGTTTCGGCTATGGCTTCATTAAGGTCGAAGTCTAAATCATGCTCAAGAAGGGGTTGCACAACACCAATCGCGGCGCGTCGCAGAGCAAAGGGGTCTTTTGTGCCAGTTGGGGCTAACCCAGCGGAGAAAAGACCAACGAGAGAGTCGAGCCTATCAGTCAAGGCTAGGGCTACGCCGATTTCACTCTGAGGAATGGTTTTATATTGTTCGCCAATCGCAGTGGCTACAACTTCATCTTCGCCAGAACGCAGGGCATATTCTCGCCCGATAATGCCTTGCAGGGAGGTCATTTCGGTGACCATCTGTGTCACCAAGTCGGCTTTAGCGAGATAAACAGCACGTCCGAAGGGTTTGATGGTTTCTGTAGTTGTAAAGCCGAAGAGCGGGCAAAGTTCTGCGCCCAACTTCAACATGCGGTCAGATTTAGATAGCATGGAGCCGAGTTTGGTTTGGAAGGTCAAACCGCTTAGTTCGGGGCGGAATTCTTCGAGGGATTTTTTCACATCTTCGCGGACGAAAAAGTTTGCATCCGCAAAACGGGCGTTGATGACATGTTCGTTGCCTTCGCGTACCATGTCTAGATGTTCGGAGTCGCCGTTGCGGACGCCGATGAAGTAAGGGAGAAGTGCGCCCCCTCTCTGTCCTTCGGACATCTCTCCCCCTGAGGGGGAGAGAGCGTTAACTGCAAAATAGCGTTGATGTTTTTGCATGGTTTTGATGAGGACATCACGCGGGAGTTCGAGGTATTCGGCGGGGAATTTGCCTAGGAAGGCGGTTGGTTTTTCGACGAGGTGGGTGACTTCTAGGAGGAGGTCTTCATCTATGAGGGCTTCGCCCTTGACTGATGCGGCGGCGGCTTTGATTTGCTCTAAAACCATCGCTTTGCGTTTTTCTTCGTCTAGGATGATGCCAGCTTTTTCTATTATTTCAAAATAGGCATCGGCTGAAGTGATTTCAATTTCGGGGGAATCGTAGGGGCGTAAGCCGCGGGTGATGTTGTTTGCGGTGACACCCGCGTATTTAAATGGGATGACCGTTTCGCCGAGCATGGCGACAAACCAGCGGATGGGGCGCGAGAAAGCAACGCCGCTATCATTCCATTTCATGGATTTGGTGAAGTGGATTTCTTTGATTAATTTGGGCAGTTCTTCAAGCAAGATTTCGCCTGCGGGTTTGCCGGATTGTTTGACGACTGCGACAACGTATTCGCCGCCGTTAATTTCGCGTTTTTCTAGCGCGGAAACGTCAACGCCCTTGCCGCGGGCGAAACCCATGGCGGCTTTGGTGGGGTTGCCATCCGCGTCGAAGGCACGGGAGGCGGGCGGTCCCTTGACAAGTTCTTCGAGGTCGGGCTGTTTGGGATCGAGATTCTGTATCCACACGGTAGCACGTCGAGGTGTGGCGTGAATCCGCACCGCACCATGTTTGAGACGCAGCTCCTGCATCCACGCGGGAATCCGTTTACGGAGTTGAGCAAGTATGGATTCCACATCCGAATGGGGCATTTCTTCGATACCGATTTCCAAAAGCAGAGATTGGGGAGTAGAGATTAGAGAATAGTCAGGAGCACTACTGCTCTCTACTCTCTGCTCACGACTCTCTGTAAGGAGGGGATATGTGAGTTTTTGGCGTTGCTCTACGTAGCTTTCGGCGACGCGGCGGGCGAGGGTGCGCATTTTGCGGAAGAAGGCTTGACGCTCGGTGACGCCGACTGCGCCGCGGGTATCGAGGATGTTGAAGGTGTGTGAGCATTTTAGGACGTAATCGTGGGCGGGGAGGACGAGACCGGCATCGAGGCAGGCGTTGGCTTCGGCGTCGAAGTTTTCGTACATCTGGCGCAGGCGGGCGACATCGGCGATCTCGAAATAGTATTTGCTATGCTCGAATTCTTCCTTGTGCCGGATTTCGCCATAGGTGACGTTTTCGCTCCAGGGTTCATCCCAGATGGCGGCGGCGTTGTTGAGGGCGATCAGGATGCGTTCGAGACCGTAGGTGATTTCGACCGAAACGGGATCGAGGGCTACGCCACCAACCTGCTGAAAATAAGTGAATTGGGTGATTTCCTGCCCGTCCATCCAGACTTCCCAGCCCAGCCCCCAAGCGGAGATGGCAGGCTGCGCCCAGTTATCTTCGACAAATCGAATGTCGTGCTGGCGCGGGTCGATGCCGATGGCTTTGAGCGAGTCGAGGTAGAGCTGCTGCGGGTCGCCGGGATCGGGTTTCAGGATAACCTGAAATTGGGTGTGCTGCTGGAAGCGATTCGGGTTCTCACCATAACGTCCATCGTCGGGACGGACGGAGGGTTCGACGTAGGCAACGTTCCACGGCTCGGGGCCGAGCACGCGCAGGAAGGTGGCGGGGTTCATTGTCCCCGCGCCAACCTGGGTGTAGTAGGGTTGGGCGATGGTGCAGCCGTGTGCTGCCCAGAATTGCTGGAGTTGGAGGATTATGGTTTGGAGGCTTTTTGGTTGTTGGGTCATAGGTAATTAGGGATTAGGTAATTGGGGAATCCACGAAGGAATATGAAGTTTTTTTGTCGGGGGGATTATACCGTGTAAATAATCGAAAGAGCCGTTCATGGAATAATTCCCCATAGATGTACTATACCGTTATCAGAACCACTTACAATAAACTTTCCATCAGGAGACAAAGAAAGACTTGTATTGCTGTTGGCATCACCTTGAACAGTTTTAATGGTGCTACCATCACTGCTACGCATTAGAAAAAAGGAACCGTCAGAATCGTACGATGATGACCATGAAACAAGAAGGGTTCCATCTGTTGAGAATGTGAAATTTGAAGGAAGTGTATCTAGACTGTTAGCTTTCCATGTTCTTGTATAGTAATCGTCTCCTCTTGAAACATGTAAAGGAGAATCTGATGTATACGCAATGGCACTTCCATTTACAGATAAAGCAACACTATCATCTTCAGACGATAGCCTGTTGTCAATATCTAATAGGTAATTGTCATACATCAACAGATCGTTTCGGAAAACAGAACCTTATCAATCGAATAGCCATCAATAGATCGTTTCGTTCATCCGATATTCATGCGGCAGGATAGGCTCAGAAATTTCAAAAGGATGAGAAGCCAAGAGCTTCCTTCTCTCAACATCAGGAGCCGCATCAAAGATATGCAGTTGCGTACCCGTTTTCTTGATACTCAATGTTGCCCAGACACCTTTGTCTGGCTTTGCTTTAGGCACAATCCAAGCTACATTCAAAACAGAAATCGTGCTATCGTCGAAGACTTTTCGGATGAAGTGAACCTTTCCTTCATAGAGTTCTCTTTTCTCAGAAGCTATCTGAATATCTTTAGGAACATGAGCAGGTGTTTGGTGTACTTCGCTGGGAGTTTTCTCATTCAAACGACTGTGTGGTCTTTGGCGATATAAATCAAGAAAAAAATCAGTCTGTATTTGTACTTCTTCGAGTGATGCCAGATAGGTGTCTTCCCAAACATGCTTGTCATAATCCTGATGAAAACGCTCTATGAAGCCGTTGCTTTGTGGATGCCGAACAGGTGAGAAGACTAATTCAGTGCCAACTTGGAGAGCAAGGCGGAGTACTCTCCCTAAAACATTTGCATGGGTAGCTCCACCGCTAAAACAGCCTTCATTGTCGACCTGAGTATATTGGGGGACACCCAGTCCTTTCCAAACACGAAGGAGAAAATCTTCTGCATCTATAGAGCGACGCTGGGCATAGGCCTTCCCTGTCGGATAGCGAGATGCAATGTCAATTGCATTGAATGAAGCTACTCTTTCTCCACCTTTGAGATAATGCGGTGCTATGTCCACTTGCACTAAGACTTGCGCTTGTTTGACCCTCAGATGCGGATAATCTACTTTTGGCTCTTCTTCCTTTTGATAAGGACGTGTCAGCCCTGCCGCACGGATCACGCGCTCAATTGTTGGGATACTTGGTAAGGGAGTTATGCCTTTATCTTTCAGGTGAGTGCGGATTGCTTGCCCTCCGATATATTTCAACCCTTTACCCGAAGATGCTTCTGCTTCTAATTCGCTGCGAGCCTTACAAACTGCGGCTTTCACATTTTTGGCTGTTGTACGAACAATCTGATGTGGGCGATTCGAGCGGCTTGCTAGCCCTTGCCAACTTTCTTCCTTGTAGCGTTTTCGCCATTTTCGTACCCATTGTTGGCTTCGGCTAAGTTCGCTCGCTGTCTCAGAAACACTTTTTCCTGAAAGCAGTAAGTGGATTGCACTTTTTCGTTCATCAAGTAGGCTCATCTTTTTCTATCTCCTAAATTACTTGGGGGGATAGAGAAATTAAACGATACTTTTGAAACGTTCTATTGATGGTTCGATTGATAAGGTGCGAAACGTTCTATTGATGGTTTAGTTTATAAAAACGAAACGATGTCTTGATGTACGACACGTATTACGTAAGCGAAAATATTACGCAATACGTTTTACGCATTATTCTATCTCTTCATACCATTCCCATGCCCAATAAGAGTATGGTACCTGGGTGAGTTTCCATTTTCCATTTTCTTTGACCAAGCGCGCATTTTCCACATAATTATAGCCATCAAAAAAGATCCGACCACCAGAGCCTTCAACAACAGTTATTTCGACAGAAGCTGTATTGGTCGTGATAATTGTCTCCCCGATCTGAAGCCCTGTATTATTATTCCCGTATTGGTCAAAAAGAAAAAACTCTTCAAATTCGTCAAAAGTTGGTTTATTCTCTTTATCGGCTAAATAATCATAAGCGCGCTCATAATCGCCATCTTGAATTGCCAAAATATAATTATGCACAATGCCCTCGGGAGTATCTTCAGGGAGATAAACTGCGCTATCTTGTCGTAGAAAAAACATGGATACAGATGCAACTACCAAGAGCGTGATAACGATCAATATCACGGTCAAAAAACGATCTTCTTTCATAAGATTATCTCCTTGTCCCTGGTCTTGAGAGGATCACAAGAAAGGGTCCCAACGCGGGGAGAAGCAACGCCAATAATCCCCATAACGTATATTCTCCAAAACTGAGATTGCGATCTCGCAAATAGAATATTGCCAAAAGAAAACTTGCAATCAGATAGGACATCAATATTACGCGTAAGGTTTCTATATTCATACCCTGATTGTATAGGCAGAAGAGGGAAAAAGCAAGAAAAAAGAAAAGATGTTCTAGCATCAAAAATACGCTGAATCGAGCAAATAACAAAAAAACCTTGCGAGAGTTTAAAACTCTCGCAAGGTTTCATATCTTTTGTTTTTTCTCTCCCGCTCGCGGGAGAGATGCCCTTTAGGGCAGAGGGGGAGAAAGAATTACACCCAGCCCCTCAGTTCCATTGCCTTCACAACGCTATCAATTGCAACCATATAAGCTGCGTCGCGCATATAGACATCTTCTTTCTCAGCCATTGCCAAAACTGCATTAAAAGCAACGGTCATCTTTTGGTCAAGTTTTTCTAGAACTTCGTCTTTGGGCCAATAGAAATTCATATCATTCTGTACACCCTCGAAATAAGAGACCGTTACGCCACCAGCGTTGCAAAGGAAATCGGGGATATTGAAGATTCCTTTTGCTTTAATGACTTCGTCTGCTTCGGGCGTGGTCGGGCCATTTGCACCTTCAGCAATCACTTTTACGCGATCACTAATTTTCAAGATGCTTTCGCCATTAACTTGTCCTTCCAATGCCCCGGGCATCAGCACATCGCATTCTTTGCTGATCCATGCATCGCCGTCTTCACGGATATATCCAGCGGCATCCGCTTTTTCTTTATCGACCATCCCATATTGGTCAGTGATGGATTGTAAGTATGTAGGGTCACAGCCATCGGGATGGCTATAAGTATAAGAAGTATTATCTTCACGATCCCAGCAAGAGATACAGGCAATCTTGCCGCCAAGCATTTCGACAAAACCGATCGCGGCATATTGACTCACGTTCCCATAACCTTGAACAGCCATTATCGAACCTTCAGTTTCTATACCAAGATGTGCCATCGCCTCACGAACAGTGTAAATCACTCCGTATCCAGTCGCTTCGGTACGACCCAATGATCCTCCGCCACCAAGGGGTTTGCCGGTAAATACGCTGGGCGTAAATTCACCAACCAACTTGGAATATTCATCCATCATCCAGCCCATCATCTGCGGGGTTGTTCCCACATCTGGGGCAGGCACGTCTTGGCGCGGGCCAATATTGCGGTACATATTTTGCACCCAGCCGCGTGTCAGGCGTTCTTTTTCAGCCGTCGAAAGCGTAGCGGGGTCAACAATAATCCCGCCTTTACCGCCGCCCAAAGGAATATCTGCAACAGCGCATTTCCACGTCATCCAGGTGCCGAGCGCACGGACAGTGTCCATGGTCTCGTTCGGATGAAAACGGATGCCGCCTTTATTAGGTCCACGCGCATCGTTATGTTGCACACGATAACCCTGAAATACGCGCAAAGTACCATCATCCATGCGAATAGGAATACGGAAAGAAAATTCCCGTGCAGGCCAGCGCAACACTTCAGAGATTTGCGGATCTAGATCGAGCAATTGCGCAACATGATCGAACTGTTTTTGTGCCATTTCAAAAGCATTGATCTGTTCAGACATTTTGTCTCCTTAAAAGACGGTCATAAGTTGAGAAAAGATAAACGGGCATACCGATCGGTATGCCCGTTGTTTAAAAAGGGTTTTGCTCCAAAACTTTCATCTTATAGATAGGGTACATGAGATTAGAAGCAAGGTCAATAGGATGGAAATCATTTTATTAGATGATTTCTATCAACCTTTTTATCTATCCAACTGCCTCATCAACTCTTCTCTCAGGATTTGCGGATTCGCACGTCCGCGCGCCTTTTGCATGACCTGCCCAAAGAGCCAATTTGCGACCCCTGTCTTTCCCTCGCGATAGCTCGTGGCCTCGGCTTGGTGTGCGTTTAATATATCGGATACCAGTGCCCCGATCAGGTCACCGTCTGAGACTTGTCCTAAACCTTTTTCTGCTACGATGGCTTTTGGACTTTTTCCACTTTTAAAGACATCGCCGAGCACTTCTTTGCCGGTGTTTTTATTGATCTCACCCTCTGCAACGAGCGTGACCAATTCTGCCAATGCCTCGGGCGTGACTTTGATCTCGTTGATCCCAACTTCGGATTGGTTCATGAGCGAGAAGAGTTCGCCCGTCATCCAATTGGAAAGCACCTTCGGCTTGACTGTAGATGATAGACGATTGACGGTATCTTCAAAATATTCGGCAATTGCTTTGTCGACGACCAGCACTTTGGCATCATATTCATTGAGATTAAATTCGGTGAGAAAACGCTCAAATTTAGCATGCGGTAATTCGGGCAGGTTAGCACGAACACGTTCACACCAGGCATGATCTACTTTTAACGGTGGCAGGTCTGGTTCAGGGAAGTATCGGTAGTCATGAGAATCTTCTTTGCCACGCATGGTATAGGTTTGAGATTTCGCTTCATCCCATCCCATCGTGACCTGATCCACTTCATCGCCCTCATCCAAAATTTTGCTCTGGCGGGCAATTTCATAATTGATCGCGTCTTCCATCGCCCTGAAAGAGTTCAGGTTTTTGACTTCGGTGCGGATGCCCAGCTTTTCTGTGCCGATTGGGCGCACAGAGGTATTCGCTTCAAAACGGATCACGCCCTTCTCCATATCACCAGAATTCACGCCGAGATAGCGTAAAATATCGCGCAAATTTTCAGCATAAGCGCGGGCTTCGGCGGCGGAGTGCATATCGGGCTGGGAGACGATTTCGAGCAGAGGCACGCCCGCGCGGTTGAGATCGACAAGGCTGGCGCCCTCAACGTGGGTGAGCTTGCCCGCATCTTCTTCGAGATGGGCGCGGAGAACGCGGATGACCTTTTCGCCTTCTTTGGTTTGAATGAGCATCTCACCATTGGTGGCAAGCGGCTCTTCAAATTGCGAGATCTGATAGGCTTTGGGCATATCAGGGTAGAAGTAATTTTTGCGTGCAAAGATGCTAACCGGCTCGATAGTGCAGCCCAGTGCCAGCCCGACTCGTATTCCATATTCGACCGCGCGCTCATTGGCAACAGGTAACGCCCCCGGCATCCCCGAACAGACGGGGCAAACGGCGGTATTTGGCTCAGATTCTATCGAATCAACAACAGGACAGCCACAAAACATTTTCGATTCTGTAGCCAACTCAACGTGGACTTCTAGTCCGATTACGGGTTCATATTTCATAAAATTTTAGCGATTGTTTTTTATAGATGATTTCGCAGTATTTTATCATCCCCTTTGGTTTTGCTGTGAAGCAAGATGGTGCTTATTTCCCTATCTTTTCTTATACAATCTTGTATAGTTGATGTCTAAGAAAACGTGCTGTTTCTTACGTTGGCGTGTGATCCGGTCAGCTTTGATTTCCGACAATCTTAACCCTTAGCTAATCTTGAACCACATCTTATCTAATGGCTTCCAATCGTCACTTTGCTCAGCCAACTCTTCCCAATTTCTTTTGCCACTCCAACTTTCTATTTTTATTGCATATACCGACGTACGCTTCATTTCCTTTTCAGTTACAGGTCGAAATTCTTCACCTGGATTCATTCCAGGAAAGTATTTCTCAATCAGACCATATAATGCTTTTCTTTTCTCATCTTCATTTTCAACTATTTCGACCTTCCCAAATACGATTACACTCTCATATTGCATGCTAAACTCTAGTGCAATATTGGATGGCAAAAATTGACCATACTCGCTTGTCTCAAAACATACATCTGGATGGCGTTCAACATTTTCTCTGATTCTCCCTACTCGATTTGAGTGAAAATATATTTTTCTTTCCTCCCCATCATACAGAAATGTGCTCGGTGTGATAAATGGTTGTTCATCCCAGCGTGTCGCAATATGACCAATTTGAGATCTCCCTAAGAATTCAACTACCCACTTATCATCTTGTTTATATTCCAATAGCCGTTGTCTATTTGCTGGTGTATTTCCTGAACTGTAATCCTTTTTACCCATTTTTCAATTCCTTAAACCTGAAGTATTCATGGATTGTTATGATTTGTACCTAACGTTGGCGTAAGCTACCCTCCGCCGGTGATGGCAAGGCTACACAACTATAATAATATGAAGCTTTGAAAACTGCGCCAGCATACAACCGCCGTAGGCGGTCGGGTACACGCTGTGTTGGGCGCATTATTTTTCCGTAGCGTCGACCAGAACATAATCTCACATCATCAGAGTCCCTTAGTAGATCCCCGGAAACAACCGATAGCGCACGCGCCGCGCATATTCCTGATACCCTGGCAACTCTTCCTGCAGCGTTCGGTCTTCCAGCGCGGTTCTGATTACCGCGATGACCAGCGCCACAGCCGCCGGAATGAGTGTCCACAAGGAGCCTAAGGCCAGCACAATGCCCAGCAGTGGTAGAATATATCCGGCATAGCCTGGATGTCGCACGATTCGGTAGGGGCCACTGTCACACACCACATGCCCTCGATCCGCTTGAATACGCACCACGCTGGAGAAGAAGCGGTTCTCTACCAATGCCCACATAGAGAAAGCGTATCCGAGCGTGATTAAGATGATGCCGAGCACGATGCCCCATAGCGGGAATACGGGTGACCAGCCAAAGCGGTGGTCCAGCCCTGCCACAATGACCAGTGGGAAGCCTATACTCATCAGCGCCATCAGCGGGGCAAGCACTTTATCCCATGCTTTCGCAACTTGGATCTTCTCAATATTTTGTCGTTCTGCCAATAATCCCGGATGCCGCCGTTCCGCCAAAATACGCCCCCCTACACCGGCTGCAACAATCAGTAGGGAATAGATTCACGCCTGCCACCAACCGAAATCTCCTCCGCACACAAATAGAACCAGTGGTATGAAGAGATATACCACAATCAAACCGATCCACTGGCGATGGGACATTGTTTGAACCGCCTTTTGATTAACTGTCTTCAACGTCATACCATCCTCCGAACCACGCGAGAATCAGTCCGTGATTCCATCGTACTGCTTTTTGAATTCGCCGTAAACAATTCCACCCTCGCCAACTACTAAGTTCTACCCTTCAATTACGTGCCCAACTAGGTGATAGGTGGAATTAAAATCCACCTAATACTACGTTTTGAACATTATACGTCAGAAAACGCATGCGAAATGGCTCTTTCTCAGTATTATGCATCAAAAAACGCGGCATAATGTTAGAACCTTAGTGTTATATGGAGAAAAATTCCATATAAATGACTCTCTACAGCAAAAAAATATGCTGGCTTAAGCATTATAATATTCTTGATATGTGATTTCCCATTGATAAAAAACATCACAAAATTCAAATTTTGGTGATGTTTCGTTAATTTTGAAAAGCTCAAGTCTGAAGTCTTATGCCTAAAAGCCTTTTATCCTACCCCTCGCGCTGCCGCGACCATATTGCCCAGCTTGGCTAAAACCAATTCTCTGTTGAGAAAC
>Ga0233447_1001153_pt1 | contig 23749 bp, 19 predicted proteins | sample SI_124_October20_3_FD_183014 | JGI IMG/M metagenome (GOLD analysis project Ga0233447, IMG submission 183014) | Seawater microbial communities from Saanich Inlet, British Columbia, Canada - SI_124_October2016_135_MG | ecosystem: Environmental > Aquatic > Marine > Inlet | place: Canada: British...
GGTATTTTGCCTGGGGAGATGTTAATGACAAGAAAGCATCTGTTAACTGTAATTCGTGCATACTCTTGACACCTTCTGGTAAAAAACTGGTATCAAACAATAGTACAGAAAACCATGTATATTGTTTAGATAATGCGCATTGGCCTCTGACTGCCGTAGTTAAAAAAAACAAAAAAACAGGCAATAATGAACATAATTATCCATGCTTTTGTTCTCGGCAAACGGGTAATTATTTAAAATCTTGGTTTCGTTCTTTGTACAATAAAATTAATGACCAAGATACAGATGTTTATTTATGTAATGCTGATACACATATTTGTTTTAATGCTTCTCACATGGTCCGTGGGAAAAGGAAAAATTTGATACATTGGGATTATATTTATCTACTTGGTTTTTGGGAATGGGCAAGTAAATGCCTGGGCTATAGTGATATTAGCTTCCATATTATTTTTAATAGCGACAGTATCTTTGCAAATTTACCTTCAGTTAGGTCTTTAAGCACAGAAGAATTTCAGCACAAAGAAATCTAGGATTTTGGTATGGAGAATAGAAGTTTGAATCCAAATGGTAGTGATAAAACTCAGCTATTAAATAACCACCAAAATAATGGATACTTTGATAATGCGGCTACGTCTTTTCCCAAACCTAAAGCTGTGGGTGATGAAATACTACGGTATTTGAATGATATTGGTGGGCCTTATGGCAGAAGTTTTTATGGACGCGCACTTGAAGTGTCAGGGATCGTTGAAGATACTCGTTTTTTACTTGCTAAAAAGTTTGGAGCTAGTGCTGACAATATAGTTTTTACACCAAATGCTACCTATGCGATAAATACAGTTTTGAAGGGACTGAGGCTTGGTAATAAGGAGATTCTTATCTCTCCGCTTGAACACAATGCTGTTATGCGTCCATTAAAAGCTTTGGAAATGCGTCATGGCGTAATAATAAAACAACTTCCAGCCTTTGATGATGGTTATGTTAATGTAGATAAGATTAAAGATTTACTGACCGGAAAAACAGCGTTGGTTATAATAAATCATCAAAGTAACGTTAATGGTGTAGTACAATCTGTTGCTGAAATAAAAAAAGCAATAGAAGATATTCCGATATTAGTTGATGCAGCACAGTCAGCAGGGCATGTTGATTTGAATATGGATAGAGATAATTTGGATTTTGTCGCGTTTACAGGGCACAAGGGGTTACTAGGACCAACTGGCACTGGAGGTTTGTTTGTAAAACAGCATGAACTATTAAAGCCTTTAGTTGAAGGAGGTACTGGAAGTAAATCAGAAAGTTTTGAAATACCTGAGTTTATGCCTGATAAGTTTGAAGCTGGCACTCATAATATAGCAGGAATTTTTGGATTGTTCGGTGCCTTATCTGCTAATGTTGAGTGTAATTATTCGAGAGAAGAATTTTGTCAGATGGTTAATGAAATCAAAAAGATTAAAGAATACAGTGTTATTTGCGCAGAATATCACAATAGGCAAGGTGGGCTTTTTTCTATTAAGACTGAACGTGCAGATTGTTCCACCCTTGGCAGATCATTATATGATAATTATGATATCCAGACTCGAGTTGGATTGCACTGTTCTCCTCTGGCTCACAAATTTTTAAAAACCTACCCTTGCGGAACATTGAGGATTGCTCCTTCTGTATTTCATACCGTGAATGATTTTGGAATATTAATAAAAGCTCTGAATGACGTTAAAAAACTATTATGACAGAAGATAAGATATTACTTGTTTTTGAATCTACACGTGCTGTGGTATTGGCAGAACGTGAATGTAAAAGTAAAGGATTTAAATGTGTTGCCGTACCTGCCCCTAGAGAGTATACGGCTCAATGTGGTATCGCATTGGAAGTACCTGCAAACGAGAAAGATAACATTTTGAAATTTTTCAAAGAGCAGAAAAGGCCTTTTAAATATTTCGAAATGGACAGTTTAAATAGAGACAGTAATACTAGCATATAAAAAAATTAAATTTATGAAGATAAAAAGAATGAATTCGGCTTTAGGTAAAAAAATAATATCCTTGTTGAGAAATGGAGATTATGCGCATCCTGGAGCAGAAGAAGCAATTGATATGGTATTTAAAAATATACCGAAGCAAGCAAACAGATCGCTTTTGGATGTTGGATGTGGGCTTGGAGGAACAGCTGACTATTTACAAAAAAAAGGATACGGTAAGGTTACTGGTGTTGAGATTGATAAAGGGATTTTAGCACTTGCAAAAAATAAATATCCAGAGTTGAACTTGATCCTTGCTGATATAAATGAAGTAGATAAAATATTAAATATCAAATTTGATTTAATATATCATTTTTGCTCATTTTATGCGTTTTCTGATCAATTGAAAGCTCTTAAAGCTTTAAGAAAAGTTGCTCATGATAAAACTGAGTTAATAATATTTGATTATGCTGTTAGTGGTTCTTGTAGGAAAAATACTAAAGTAATACCTCATCCATTAGATTTAAAAAAAATAGATAATATGTTTGAAATATCCAGATGGGAGAAGTTGGAATGTAATGATATATCAGGCTATTATAAAAAGGAATATGCAGATTTTGTTTCCAAAATAAAAGAAAAGCGCAATGAAATAATTAGGCTTTCGGATAAAGAAAGCTATGAATACGTAAAAAGTAGTTATGAAAAAATATATGGTGAATATTGTACCAATGGCTTGCTGGCAGTTATTTTAAAAGCGCGGGCAATTTAGGCTAGTTGAATTTGATTTGGTTTTCTTTTGCAGAAGGACTGCTGCCAAAGAAAACTAAACAAGCATGTTTGTTTTGAAAAATGCTAGACTGATGCAGTAAAGAATAGCCAAAATAACAAGAACAATATCCAGTTGTTTAGCTTTGCCCGTGGCAAGTTTTAATAGAACATAACTAACTGTGCCGATAATTATTCCAGCAGCAATGTTGCAGAGGAGTGGTATTGTTATTATGGTAAGTAAGCTTGGAATATATTCAGAGTAATCATCAAAATCAATATATTTAAACGATCTCATAAGGTATAGGCCTGTTAATATTATTGTGACAACAATCGCAGTGGCAGGTATTAAAGAGATAACCGGATAGAAAAACAGGGCTATCCCAAACATTGTTGCTGTTGTCAAGGCTGTTAGGCCTGTTTTGCCACCTTCCATCATGCCGGCAGCGCTTTCAATATATGGAGAAACAATGCTTGCTCCGAGTATGGACCCGATAAAAGAACCTAAAGAACAGGCTAGTAATGCTTGTCGTATTCCATCTCTATGATCTTCCCTTTTTAACAATCCGGCTTTAGGTGTAATACCTGCGAGTGTCCCTACCACATTAAATAAATCTAGAAAGAGTAGAGAAAGAACAACAAGAACTAAGTCACTGGAAAAAATTTCTTTAACTTGGAAGCTGCATAATATTGGAGCAATAGAGGGTGGTGCTTTGAAGCAAGAAAAGTCTACGGGAATTTTCGTAATCCCAAAAGGTATTCCAATAAGAGCTGTACATATAGCTGATAATATAATAGCGCCTTTAACTTTTTTGGACATCAGTGCTGCACCTATTGTAACACCGATTATTATAGATATTATAGGAAGAATTGCAAAGTGTTCAAAAATGAGCGGTTGAATTCTATATAAATGAACGGACAAGATTTCATCAGGGATTTTTATAATTTGCAAGTTTGCTAATCCAAAGAAAATAAGAAAAAATCCAAGGCCACATGTGATAGCAAGCAACAGATTTTTAGGTATTGTATTTATTATTGCTTCCCTTAAATTAAAGTATATTAACAGTGTGAAAAGAATACTTTCAATAGCAATTGCAGTTAATGCAAATTGCCATGAATGCCCCATTCTGAGTACAATAACAGCGACAATAAATGTGTTAATTATACAGCTTGGTGCGACGGCGATTGGCTGATTTGCCAGGAAAGCCATAAGCAATGTTGCCGTTATTGCTGACAATGCTGTAGCAGTAAAAAGAGCACCTGGATTTACACCAGTTTTCGACAAGATTGCTGGTGTTAATGAGAGAACGTAAGACATTGATATAAAAGTAGTGATACCGGCTAATATCTCTGTGCTTACATTAGTTTTTCTTTGTTTTAGTTTGAACAATTCTTCAAGCATATTAGTTATTCCTAGATTTCTTTGACGGAAATCTTTCTACACAAATAAATCTATAAACTTTTCTCAATTTTTCAAATCCAATCAAAAATATTTTTATTCTCTATTGTTTGAAGCATAGCTTCAAGCAAAGTTTGGTTCACTAACATGCCATCAATAAAACTAAGCAAAGCTGAGCGTTCAGAGTTAAAAGAGCTTCATAGGGCTGAAAATGATCGAAAGGCAGCTGATCGGATAAAAACATACTCGCCGCCTGCATAATAGAATAGTGGTATAATTTTATATTTAGGATGCATTTCTAAATTTCAAGAAATCGAGTGTGGCGAGTATATACTGGCGCGAAAAGTACTTAAACGTTCTTAAAGATACTTCAGCTCTTTTCTCAATTTGAAAAATTGATAAAAGTTAATAGATTTATTTGTGCGGAAAGACTTCCGCCAAAGAAATCATTGTAATGTCAACGCTAAACTTTTACCTAATAGCTCTAGAATTTAAATTTTGGTTTCAAAAGGGAGTTTTTAAAATATGATACATTTTAGTGAAGCATATAATATAGTTATGAGTTCGGTCAGAAGCATTGGACAAGAACAAGTCGATATTTCTGATTCGCTAAATAGAATCCTGACACAGGATGTAGTTTCAGATTTAGACATGCCACCTTTTAACAAGTCGGCAATGGATGGGTATGCCTGTCGTGCGGAAGACTTGGACCAAGAGTTAAGTGTTATTGAAGTCATACAAGCTGGTTATATGCCAAAGAAAAAAATATCTAAGCTTGAATCCTCAAAAATCATGACTGGTGCTATGCTTCCTGAAGGAGCTGATTGTGTAATAATAGTTGAAGAAACAGAAGAAATAGGTTCAAATAAAGTAAGGTTTACTGGCACCCTTGAAAAGGATAGTAATGGTAGCTTTAAGTATTTTCAAAAACGCAAAGGAAATATCTGTTATAAAGGAGAAGATATTCAATGTGGCGAAATTGTTTTATCAAAAGGTCAAATAATTAAACCACAGCATATTGCGGTATTGGCTTCCGTTGGGTGTGTTGAACCGTTTGTAAGTATAAAACCTAAGATTGGTATTATTGCAACCGGTAGTGAACTTGTTGAGCCATATGAAAAACCTGAAGGTCCTCAAATAAGGAACAGTAACAGTTATCAGTTGTCTGCTCAAATAGAGAAAATGGGAGTTATCTCCAAGCATTATGGAATAGTAGAAGACACAGAAGACACAATTGACTTATGCATTAAAAAAGCTATAGCTGAAAATGATATAATATTAGTTTCGGGTGGTGTATCAATGGGCGACTATGATTTTGTACCTAAAATTATTAAAAATAATGGAATAAAAATATTGTTTGATCAAGTAGCTATCCAGCCGGGGAAACCTACTACATTTGGAGTTTCGGATGAAGTGATTTGCTTCGGAATGCCAGGCAATCCTGTGTCAACTTTTGTTCAGTTTGAAATTCTTGTTAAACCATTTTTGTATAAAATGATGGGATACAACTTTACTCCAAATTGTTTTTCGTTGGCGTTAGGTAAAACAATTAAACGTAAACGAGTTGATAGAGAACTATTAATTCCGATGAACATCAACGGCGGAAAAGTTTTTCAAGTGGAGTACCACGGTTCAGCGCATATTAATGCAATGTGCGCAGCTGAATATTTTCTTTCACTACCAATTGGCGTTGCAGAAATACAGAAAGGGACGGTTGTTAATGTTAGACAGATTTAATAGGAGAATAAATTATCTCAGAATTTCTGTAACAGATCGTTGTAATCAGCGGTGTTACTATTGTATGCCTAAGGAAGGTGTTAACTTTATAAATCATGAAGATATTCTTTCCTATGAAAATATTGCAGAAATAACAGCGAAGCTTGTTGAACTGGGAGTTGACAAAGTAAGGATAACTGGAGGAGAACCACTTGTTCGACGAGGAATAATTTCATTGGTTTCAACGCTTTCCAAAATTGGTGGAATAAAAGATCTATCTATGACTACTAATGGCGTGCTTTTGTCAAAGTATGCTGAAGATTTAAAAAAAAATGGATTAACTAGATTGAATGTTAGTTTGGACTCGGTTAATCCTGTTGATTATAAAAAAATTACAAATTCTGATAATTTGAAAGAAGTCCTTGATGGATTGCAGGCTGCCGTAAAAGCAGGATTTGATCCAATAAAGCTTAATTGTGTTATAGAAAAATCACCTGGAGAGGAAAATGCTCAGGAGGTTGCTGAGTTTGCGGCAAAAAACGGTTTTGAAGTACGTTTTATTCGTATGATGGATATTGTAAAAGGGGAATTCTGGCCTGTTGATGGTGGTGATGGTGGGAACTGTATAAACTGTAATAGAGTGCGGCTATCAAGCGATGGCAGGCTATTTCCGTGTCTCTTTAGTGATAGATCTTTTTCTATTAAAACATTAGGTGTAGAAGAAGCATATAAGCAGGCATTGGAATATAAGCCAGAAACTGGCAAAAAAGCACAAAATAAATTCTATATACTCGGAGGATAGAAGAAATTCTGATTTGGGATTTTAGATTGAAAAAAGTTCGTAAAGTTCTCTGTGGTTAAGAAAGGTGAATGTTATGAATAAATTGTCACATATTGGGGCAGATAATCGGCCTGTTATGGTGGATGTAAGCGATAAACCTGATTCACTTAGGGTAGCAAAGGCGGCCGGTTTTATCAAACTTGCGGAAGATACTATAAAACAGATCAATGAAAACAGAATGAAAAAAGGCAATGTCCTTATTACCGCTGAGCTTGCTGGTGTTATGTCTGCTAAAAAAACATTCGAACTGATACCTCTTTGTCATCCATTGATAATTTCTAAAGTTGATGTAAAAACATCGATTACAGAAGGAGGAATAGAGGTTTGTAGCGAGGTTGTATGCACAGGTAAAACTGGTGTGGAAATGGAAGCTTTAACTGCAGTAAGTGTTGCACTGCTAACTATATATGATATGTGTAAAGCGGTTGATAAAAATATGGAAATATACAATGTTAAGCTTATTAAAAAAACGAAAGAAAGTTTGACCTCAATTAGTGATAAAAAATAAAGGAAGTTTAACTCCTGTTATACTCAAGCCTTCTCGTTTTTCGAGTTGGCAATTTACTAATAATATACTTGCCGCCTGCATGATAAAATAATAGAATAATTTAACACTTAGAATGCAGTGTAAAATTTCGAATAATCGATCGTGGCAAGTATACAAGGCAAGCATCGAGAGAGATGAGTATGTATGATAAATAAACCTGTTGTAGTATTGAATGGATCAGATCTGACTATTGAGGACATTGTTGCGATTGGTATTGGCGATAAGAAGGTAAGTATTGATCCAATGGCTTTGAAACGTTGTGTGGCTTCAAGAAAGTTCCTTGAAAATGAGATTGCAGCTAAAAGGATAATTTATGGTGTAAACACATCATTCGGGCCGATGTGCAATAAAATAATAAGAGATGATGAAATTGAGACTCTTCAGGTTAATTTAATCCGAAGTCACGCTGCTGGCTTAGGGGATTCGATAAAACCATATATAGCATTGGCTGTTGTAGCTGTAAGGTTAAATACACTATTAAAAGGGTATTCAGGTGTCAGGATAGAGCTTGTAGAATTTCTTAAAAATATGATAAATGCTGGTATCGCACCCTATATCCCAGAATGCGGCAGTGTTGGTGCATCAGGAGATCTAATACATTTGGCTCATATGTCTCTAGCAGTGATCGGGGAAGGAAAGGTTTATTATAAAGGAAAACTCTGTACTGCTAAAAAAGCTTTGATAAGTGTTGGACTTGAACCAGTGAAACTAAGTTATAAAGAAGGGTTGGCACTAGTAAACGGAACAGCAGCAATGACCGCTATTTCAGCGTTTGTTGTTTTTGGTGCTAAAAAACTATTGAATGTTGCATGTGTAACTGCGACTTTCGGTATAGAGATATTTGGTGGAATTGATGATGCTTTTGATATTGATCTTCATTCGGTAAAACCTCACCCAGGACAAATGCATATTGCCGAAATTGTAAGAATGTTGTACGCTGGTTCAAAAAGCATAACACTTCGTGAAGACATGCATGAACAGATCAGGAAACAGGCAAAGAATTCATCTAAACCGGTGTATGAAACTGATATAGATGTTCAGGATGTTTATTCTATTAGATGTACTCCCCAGATACTAGCTCCTGTTTATGAAGTAATTGAATCTGTAGTAAAAACAGTTGAAATTGAAGCTAATTCTACTAACGATAATCCTATTATAATACCTGAAAAGAAAAAAATCATTCATGGTGGCAATTTTCATGGGCAGGGTATTGGGTTTGCAATGGACAGTTTGGGGATAGCCATATCTGTTCTGTGCAACTTATCCGAAAGAAGAATAAATAAATTTCTTGACAAAAATCTGAACAACGATTTGCCTGAATATTTAATTCCTGGAACAGTAGGATTAACGATGGGATTCATGGGTGCTCAGTATTTAGCAACGTCAACGACAGCCGAAAATAGACACCTGGCTAATCCTGTAAGTATCCATTCTATCTCTTGCAACAGTTCAAACCAGGACGTTGTAAGTATGGGGACAATTGCTGCCAGAAAAGCATATAAACTTATATCAAATGCTAAACATATATTAACTTTGGAAATTCTATCTGATATGCAGGCTATGTATTTTAAAAATCCAGATAACCTAGGAATGGCTATTGGAAAAATTTACGACATCCTTTCAAAAGAATTTGTTGTATATAACAATGAGCGTGTGTTTCATGATGATTTGGTGCAATTTAGAAAATTGTTATTTTCAAGTCAGTTATTTGATGACCTATCTCTGTACTGGAGATAAATTAAAACTGCATGAAAAATCTTTTTCATACAGCTTTAATTTATCATCAAATTTTCTTACGAAAATTTTACTCTTAACTCTGCTGCTTAAAAAATTATCTACATCCTAGCATAAACTATAAAACACAAAAACGTAAGAATTACTTACTTATATTTCTTGTTAATATATTCGACATAATATTGAAGTTTATGCTTCTTAAGAGGATTCAGTCTCGTTGTTATAGGTTTTTTAGGATGATCAAAGCTGATTAAACGACCCTTAAAATGTTTGTAATTTACTCCTCCTGTCAATCTTTTAGGTATCAAGGTAGGAGCCAACGGAACAATGTCAAGTGCATTCCAAAACCATTTATAATTTTTTATTTTAGGCTCATAACATTTAACAAATCCTGTTGTTCCAGGGCAAGGTTCCGCTAAAGCTATTAAATGGACATCTTTAGCAGGTATACCTAAACCACCATTATCCGTGCTTTCAATGAGATATGCTGTCTCTAATACTGCAACAGCAGCCCCCAAACTGTGACCAGTTATAATAATAATCTTAGGAGTAGTGTCATTTTTTATTGTTGTAACAAAACGAGTTAGTTCAGGCGTACGCTGACATTCTTGGCGAAACACCTCAAACCCAGCATGGACTTGTGTTCCGCTTTCAATAAAGTTTACCGGTATTGCCAAAGCGTCTATAGCAGCATTAATCTTGCTAGCAGTACCTCTGAAAGCTATTACATATACGGTTTTGCCAGAAATAATTTTTGTGTTTTTGCCAAAGGCATAAGCGTAGTCGCTCAGTGCATTAACATCAGAATTTTCTACACCTGTCTTTGGAACACTCTTCTCGTATAATTCAACATCAGCATTAACAAATATCCTAATGTCTTTCTTACGCTTTTTTGGTGATTTAGAATGAGTGAGAAATCCAAGAGTTTTTTCATCCTTTGTGGAAATTAAACCAGAACTAATAAAAGAATCCACAAGAGCTCTTACTTCCTCTTTAGTTGGAGGCTGCTCTTCAGTTACAAGAACAGAAGAGTTTGCTCCTGTCATCTTGGCTATTTTATTTCTTATATATACTTCGTCTTTGGCATCACTAAACCATTGAAAATCCGTCCAATCCTTGCTTTTTAAAGGTGTATCTGTACCACTATAGGCACATTTACTGAATTGAGCAGCTATTCTATAAATTGTTTTTTGTTCAGGAGTAACAGTAGCATCAGTTGTTGCTGCAATGCTTGGCTTTTCTGCTATTGCAGAATCTGATGATGTTAGTTCAGAGTTTTCTTCAGTCACTTCACTAGCTTCTTTTGCTGTTGCAGAGGGAACATAACTGAGAAAAAAACTTATCGTCAATAGCACCGAAAGGCCGACAATTTTTTGTTTTTGCATAATCAACTTCTCCTTAAGTATTATTAAATTTTTTTGATTTAAAACGTATGCTGCTATAAAAATCCAATGATTTAAAAATGAGAAGGAACCGAAAAATATACGTATCTTAATGGTTACTTAAATTAATTGTAGCTTAGTTTTGGCAAAGGGGCAACACTTTTTATATAAATTTTCAGAAAATATTGGTAAAAATATAAGGTTAAACTATGATTAGTGAACTCTTTCACATGCCAGCTCTTTCACATCGAAGTTTATGATTTAAGTACGGAATTGGTCAAGCCATAAGTTCACATAGAAAAATTTACATGAACTCTCTTCGATATTATTGAAGTTTGGGCTGTGAGGATATACGCAAATATTATTTTGAATAACAGTTGGCTCTAAGAAAAAAGAAACGTATAGTTCTATATAGTCCATTACCTAAATATTTTATTGTGTTTAGGTGATGGACTACAAACGGAACAGCTTGAATACAATGAATGAAAGGAAAGTTAAAATGTTAAGATTTGTATTGGTTTCTATGCTTGTGATCTTTTGTGTTTCATGTACCCCTGAAAAAAGAGCTACTGACGAAGTTGTTTTTACGTCTATAAAGGGAATACCTGCTGACTTTAACAAAGGTACATTTTTTTGGCAGATGCCAAAAATAGACAAGGACGCTACGCTTGAATACGGAATATTTTTACCGGATGAAAAAAAATATTTCCAATATACTTTTGAGAAAAAATTAAAAGCAGGAACATCTATTCGTTCCGATTTTAAGGATACTATATTTAAGGGGAAGCATAAGAAACTGTTGAGCACAAATATAACAATAAAAATTAAAGTAGATAAGGGTAATATTGAATTTCTTTCAAAGCCTAAGTTTAGCTTTGTTTTCTGGAAGAAGATAGGCGCCATTCAAGAAAAGCATATTTAATATGGGAATAAAACTAAACAGTCTTGTCGTGTACAAACATAATCCTGCACGCGTTATTAGCATCGGAGATAAACTTGAAATTGAGTTGCTTGATAAAAGCACAAAACGGGTAAGGTCTAAAGACCTGCAACTTATCCACACCGGACCGGTAGGCAGTCTAAATATTTTGGGTGAGCTCTTTCCTGATCCAGATGATGTTAAGGATTCTCTGGAGCTTATACGTGAGGATAGTGTTAGTTTGTCTGATTTATCTGAGTTGGTTTTTGGGAAAAACACTCCGATGACAGCCTGGGCATCCTGGAAACTATTATATGACGGATTGTATTTTACGGGGTCTGTTGATAAAATTGAAGCCAGAACTGAAAAGGAAATTGCAGAAATCCTTTCTAAAAGAAAATCCAAAATTGCAGAGGGACAGGCAAGGAAAGACCTGTTAGAACGCATAAAAAGCAGCAATCTGCTACCTGAAGATTCAAAAAGCATGAGAGAGATAGAACAGGTTGCCTTGGGGCAAGTTTTAAAAAGCCGGTTAATGCAGGATTTAAAACAGGAACAAGTACCCGAAAAAGCTCATGCTCTTTTATTGAAAACAGGTTTTTGGGATAGTAGCATAAATCCTTATCCGCAACGTTTTAGTATAGATTTAAAACGGCAAACAGAACCTGATATTCCAAATTTACCAGAGGAAGATAGGCGCGATCTAACTCACCTTGAAACATTTGCTATTGATGATGAAGGCTGCAATGATCCAGATGATGCTTTAAGTTTTGATAATGGTTTTCTATGGGTGCACATTGCAGATGTAGCAGCAATTGTTCAGCCCGAAAGTGAATTAGACTTATTTGCAGCTGCCAGAGGAACTAATTTATATATTCCGGAAACAGTAGTTTCAATGTTACCTGTAGGAATAACCCGAAAGTTGGGTCTTGGGCTGGGCGATGTCTCACCTGCTTTGTCGTTAAAAATAAAACTTGATAATGAATCCAGTGCTAAAATAGAAGAGATGGTACCGAGTTGGGTAAAAGTAAAACAGCTGAGCTATGAAGAAGCTAATAATCAAATAAATACTGAACCCTTAAAAAGCATACATAACATTACTCGATGCTTTAGAGAGAAGAGATTGTTTAACGGAGCGGTAGAGATTAATTTGCCGGAAGTAAAAGTTAAAAAGCGTGATAACGAAATAGTGGTTATCCCAATACTACCTCTAGAAAGCAGAGAACTTGTTGCTGATGCTATGTTGATGGCAGGAGAAGCTGTTGCTGGATTTGCTATAGCTAACAATATTTGCATTCCATTTGTATCACAGAATATACGGGAAAATGTTTCCCCTTCTGAAAATTTAGCTGGGATGTTTGCATGCCGCAGGAAGTTAAGACCTGCTGTTTTACAGATGACACCAGGAAAACATTCAGGCTTAGGACTTGAATATTATACTAGGGTAACAAGTCCGTTAAGAAGATATTTAGACTTGGTTGTTCATCAACAGCTTCGTGCTTATTTAAACAATGATTTACTTATGGATGAAGAAACTATATCAAACAAGATTTATGGAGTCAGAACTGTTGTTGGAAATAATGTGATGGTTGAACGGAATGCCAACAGGCACTGGACGCTTGTGTATATGGATTCTGTAAAATGGCGTGGAGAAGCTATTTTAGTAGATAAATATGAGAATAAAGGGACCTTTATTATACCGGAACTGGCTTTTGAAACAAGATTAGCTATTGATAAAGGCATGGAACTGAATTCAAAAGCTATGCTTTCGTTTAATGGTTGTGATCTTTCGACATTAACTGGATATTTTACGTGTTTGTAATGTTGTTCGTCGAAAAAAATTCTACCAAAGAAATGTAATACTAAGATTGCTTAAACCAAGGAATCTTATTTTATGCTAAAATTATAAGCAGATTATAAAAAAAGAAAAACCATCTTTTTAAAAAGCAGCTTAGCTTTTTTAAAACACTATACTTAGGAGCTTCTTGCAAAAGACACTTTGCCTCACATTTGCTATTTGCAACAAGCACAAACCGAGGTATTTTGTAGAGACGTTATGTCACTTTTGCAATCACCTCTTAGGAGTGTCATTTGCGACTTTTCTAAGTATATTTGGGGTAAAATAACCAGTATGGGTTCTATATCAGACAACAACAAGCCTTTTGATTTTGCTCGTTTTAAGAATATTGATTGCCTTGAAGTCGATATTATTAACCATACGCAAAATATTCTTTTACAAGATCATTTGCTGTATTGCAAAAACAATTCTCCTTATTATCAGAAAGTTTTAGATAAAATAAATCCTGCCGATATATCTTTGAATAATCTGGTAGATTTACCTTTTACAGAAAAAGCTGATATTGAGAATTGCAATGATAAATTTCTGGCTGTTCCTACAGAAAAAATAGTAGATATTGTTTTTTCTTCCGGAACTATAGGTAAATCTACAAAAATAATGTATACGGAGAGCGATTTACGTCGATTAGCCTATAATGAAGAGAAGTCATTAAAAGCGTCTGGTGTGACATCTAAAGACATTGTGTTGCTTGCATGTACCATGGACCGGTGTTTTATAGCTGGACTTGCATATTTTCTTGGATTAAGAAATATTGGAGCATCTGTTGTCAGAAATGGTGTTGGTAGTATCGAAAGCCACGTGGAAATTATTAATAGATTGAAACCCACAGTGATTATTGGTGTTCCTACTTTCTTAAAAAAACTGGGGGAATACCTTAGAGATACTGGGTTAGGGTCGGCTTTTTCGAATGTTAACAGACTTGTTTGTATAGGAGAGCCAATTAGGGATAGAGATATGCATCCGCTTTATATTGCCGAGAAGTTAGAGAAACTTTGGGAGGCAAAGGTATACTCCACCTATGCTTCCACCGAAACAATCACTACTTTTTGTGAATGTGAAGAACAGTATGGAGGACATCTTCTATCAGATTTGGCTATAGTCGAAATTGTTGATGAACAAGGAAATGTACAATTAAATGGAGAATTGGGTGAAGTTGTTGTCACTCCACTGTCTGTAGAAGGAATGCCATTGATTAGATTTAAAACAGGTGATATCAGTTTTCTTATTGATGAACCTTGTAGGTGTGGTAGGAATTCGCCTCGCCTTGGTCCAATTGTTGGAAGGAAAAAGCAGATGATGAAAGTGTATGGAACTACGATATATCCTCAGTCCATTTTTTCGGTGCTGGATGAGGCCGATTTTGTGTTAGACTATTTCTTAGAAGTATTTAATGAAAGTGAATTATCGGACCAGGTACAAGTATTTATTGCCCTGAAAGAAGGTATTATTGGTGCTGAGAAAATAATATCTGAAAAAATAAAAGCTCGAATACGTGTAAAATTACAGGTTAGTGTGCTAACTAAAGAAACTTTAATGGAACGGATTTATGAATCAGGTTTGAGAAAACCTGTTCGATTATTTGATAAAAGGTCTAAACATTTGAAAAATTATGAATTATAAGCCTGTATTCTTTATTTTTATTCTGTGCAATTTGTATGCTTCTATTTTTTTTGCAGCACAAAATAATACATTAAAACCGGCCTGTTCCTTGAAATTGGATCAGGAACCTCCTTGTTACGGTGGTTTATCCGCCATAGCTCGACCTGTTCTTCGTAGCCCTGGCGAAGTGGGAAGAGCGCCTGAGGAAACTCCGCTAATCCGAAAAGCTGAACACGCTACCTCTCGAAATAAGAATAGGCTTACTTATACATATAGAATTTTGGATGAATTAGAATTGAAAACTAAAGGTTTAAATTCAATTCAATCTAATTTTGTTCAGAAAAAAAAGCTTGCGATGTTTACTAAAGAAATTACAATTGAAGGGATGATTTATATCAAAAAACCCAATCTTTTTGCCTGGCATGTGTCCAAACCGGTAAGATACGGACTGATTGTTAGTGATAGTGATATATCTCAATGGAATGAAGATACTGATAGTGTTAAAACATTTTCTACGAAAGATAATCCTGCATTTAACGTGATATTTAATCAGATGAATAAATGGTTGTCTGGAGATTATAAACCTTTAATGGATGATTATCATGTATCAGTTGTATCAGATAAACCTTTATTGCTTGTATTTGTTCCGTTAAAATCTACGACGTCATATGATCTCATAGAAAGCATTGCCATAAAGTTTAATAAAGACCTTCGTTACTTAGATAAAATAACGATACAGGAAAAAAATGGTGACAAAACAACATTAAGCTTTTTTGATACAAAGCTAAATAAGCAAATATCCTCCAGGGCCTGGAAAGCAAAAATGTTGGGGCCGCTGCGATCAGATGTTTGATTCAATTTTTACTAAAATATATGATTTGTGCGGAAAGTATAGAGTGCGTATATTGATTGCGCTGTTGGTAATTACAGCCATCTCATTGTTGAGGTTGTCTTCTATATCCTTTGAGAGTAACATTGACTTAATGCTTCCAGCAGGCAGTAATATAGCACGTGATATTCATTTTCTACAGAACTCAGATTTCTCTGACAAAGTTGTTATTTCGTTAAAACTAAATGACCCCAGTATTTCACAGAAAAAACTAATTGCTGCGGCAGATAGATTGTCTGAGGAATTAAAACCACCATATATTTCTAAAGTGGTGAATGGACTTTCTAGAGTAGACTATATGACCGAAATGCATAAGCTGATGAATTATGCTCCTCAGTTAATGACTAAGCAGGAACTGGATATAGCAAAACAGAAAATTACCCCAGAAGGCGTGAAGTTCGCATTAAAAAACATCTATAATAGATTGATACTAAGTCCTGGTTCTTCTTTTTTGAGTTCTTTTGCTAGCTCAGATCCACTTGGCATAAAAATGCCACTTTTAACCTCCTTGCAAAGTCTTAATGCTGCTTTGGGGTACAAAATCAAAATTATTAATGGACATTTTATTAGCAGTGATGGACAGCATCTTCTATTAATATTAAGGACGCCCGTAAAAATAACCGACATCAAAAGGTCAGCTAAGCTTCTTGATTATTTAAACAATAAGTTAAAACAATTGCCTGAATATGTTTCTGGGTCAATTATATGTGGCCACCTTCACTCAATAAGTAACGAGCAGGTAATGAAGAAAGATATTGTTGTAATAATATCTATTGCTTCAACACTATTTTTTCTGCTATTTATATTTATGTTTAGGAGTAGTAGGGCCATACTTGTTTTTATTATGCCTTTTCTGAGTATAATAATTAGTTCAGGAATATGTTCTTTATTTATTAATAATTTAGCGTTGTTTGTTTTAGGTATGGGAGGTGTATTGGCTGGAATAGCTATAGACTACGGGATTCATGTCTATATAGCTGTTAGGGTAGGTGGGAATGAAAGTAGGAATATTCAGAGAATCTATAAGCCGATTATGGTTGGAGCTCTAACCACTATTGGTGTATTGGCTTCTTTTTTCTTCTCCAGGGTAGAAGGATATCATCAATTAGCTTTTTTTTCGGTGATCAGTCTTTTTACCTGTGTTTTTTGTTCAATTTTTCTACTGCCGCATTTTTTTACTAAAAGTGTAAGATCGAGCTGCCCAAAAAGTATAGGCAAGCTTACTTTTGTTTTAAAAAACTCTATGTTCAAATTTCTGACTTCGTGGAGTTGTGCCGTAGCAAGAAAGCTTTCGCTGTCATCCTGCAAGTCTTGGCCAACAGGGGTGTTCTTTAACCAATTTCGGTCCTTTTTTACATTGAATAAAAAAAAATATACCGATATAGGCGGTACTGGGCGTGGTGAGTACAATAATGTTGTGCATAAACTATTATTGTTAATCTGGTGCATCTTTATATCAATTTCATTTTTTTATGCGATTAGACTAACTTTTAATAATGACATTGTCCAGTTTGACGGCAGTAAGCCAGAAATATTAAATGCTGAAAAACAATTCCATAAGATATGGGGACAGCAAAATCAGACGGCGATTCTAGTGGCACATGGGGACACACTTAATCAGGCCTTGAAGCTTAATGAAAAACTTTATTCGGATATGACTGCAAAAATCAGTAGAGACAAAATATCCAGTATTGCGCCCTTATGGATGTCTGAAGGAGCTCGTAAAAAGAATGTTAGAGAGTGGTTAAGCTTTTGGCAAGGAGGAGAAGAGGAAAAGTTGGAAAAATTGATAAAAAAATACTCTCCTGATTTTGGATTTTCCAAAGACGCATTTGCTCCTTTTTTTAAAAATCTCTACAAAGGTACTACTGTGGGAAATACGCAGCCTGTTTTTTTGAAAGATATTATGAAACATTTCATTATTTATCAAGATAATTCTTATCAAATACTTTCTTTTTTTCCAGATACAGAAAACAATGTTACAATAATGAGTAATGTTTGCAGTTCATTCCCAAATGCGTTCGTAGTATCACGTAAATCTTTATCCAGACAACTGTCGCAAGCAATATCATCTGAAATATTATATATGTCGCTTATTGCTTTGATCGTGATCCCTTTGTTAACAATATTATTTTTAAGAAATATTATAATGGCCTTAATTGCGCTTATACCTGTTGTTAGTGGACTCTTAGGTATACTTGCCACTTTTTCTGTTTTTGGGATGTCTTTTAATGCAGCGAGTGTTATTTCATCAGTTATTATTCTCGGATTATGTATTGACTATGGAGTATTTATGGTTTATTCATGTCGTTCGAACCAAAAAACCGGGACAGTAACCGCGGTTGTTCTGTCTGCTTTTACGACACTAATGGGGGCAGGTGGACTTTTATTTGCAAGTCATCCTATGCTGTACTATGTTGGATTTACTGTTTTTATTGGAATCTTTTGGGGAGTTATTGCTGCTCTATTTATTGTGCCTGCATTTTATAAATTATTATTATTTCACACAAGCATGTGGATAGACCAATGAATCAGTAGCACATGTATTAATTCAACGGCAACACCCTCGTCCTCCGAGCGTATTTATAGATACATATTATAGAGAAGCACTGAAGCTTAATCTGAAAAAATGATAGTAGCTTTTCTCATACAAGGATTGTATCAAAAGAGTATTTTGCTGCAATCCCATATTTTTCATTTCTTTTTGATTTATTCCTGCAAATATACTCAGACTGCTCTAGTTTTCGAACTTAAAAATTAAGCGACATCTTACCTTTTGGGTTGGAGTCTATATTGTTTTCGGTACTGCTTTATCAATATTTTTTAATAATTATAATGATGGTGGTGGTGATTGCGTGGGTTTTAGTTGAAAGGTTAATTCCCATGGCTCTGTTGTAAAATTGGGAAATTGGGAAAGAGTAAGGTTGCCTTTTTCTAGTGACCCTGTAAGTATTACGTGTGTTTCAAATTTTACTGGTATTTTTCCGTCCGACATGAACCATAAAGTTAATGTGCCGATAGCCTTATTAGACGAGCCATCTATAGTCATTGTAAAATTTTCGATATTGATGGATGTTTGCTTTGACTGAGAGGTTGTTGGTGGATCTTTATATACACAAATTCCATTTTGTGTAATAATGGCATAAGGCCTGGGGTGTGAGAATTGTTTTTGTACAGTCGGTATTTGTATCCAACCAGACGGAGGGGTATACGGTGTTCCCATGTTGACGGTAGTGCTATACAGCAAAACATTGGTCCCATTACTTTGCCCTCCAAGTCCAGATACAGGTAAAGCATTGTCTGCGGAAAGGAAGCTTAGAGTCAATAAAAAACATATCAGGGATATCACTGCCTTTTTTATAATCCATCCTCTTTTGTTTAAATGGGTGTTTGTTATCGTATTAGCTTCAAATGAACAGCTCAAATTTGTTAAGATTATCTCCAAGATAACAGTAAAAGTTGTACTCAATTTTAATTATATCCAGTATTTTTTTATTTGCAACATGATTAATAACAAATCATCAGGTTTATTGAAACAACTCATTTACTGAAAGAATTGTTATCGTAGTTTTTTTCTTTTGTTATGATTTCGCGCATTCAAATGTCAAGTGCAACCGTCAATTAAAAATTAAATATCTTCGGCATTACAAGCCGGAAGACTTACTGCACTGTCCGTCTGGTAACAAGGTGACGTTGCCGTCACCCCGTCCCATAAGAACTGTACGTGCTTTTACAGCTCAAGCCTTTCAACAGCTAAGCCCTAGCTTAGCTGGGCATACCTTCGAAAAAACTTATTTTCGCTTTGGGTCTTTTCTTTTTCTGAACTCAAAGTATTTACTGTATTTTGGCTCATAAAGATTGGCTTCTGCTTTAATCTTTACATGTCTCTTTATACGGGTTTTACAAGGCTTAAGTATATGTAACTCTCTAATTAAAAAGATCTTAATCCTGTTTGCTTTTAAAATTTACTGGCTACTTTAATTCGACTGTTTTTCAGCTCCTATATCTATTTTACTATTTTTACAAACAGTAAAATAGAGGAACATGTGATTACTCTGCAATTTTTCTTATTTTTTTTCTTCTTGTATCTTCGTAAAACCAAATGATTTTTATCTTCCAGTATCCATTCCAGTTCTTCTACTTTTGTGCTCAAAGATACGTACTTTACTAAAAGCTTACAAAAAGTAAATGTAAATTCATTTTAAACTAATTGCGAACAATTTATGTATCATAGGTCACTGGTATCATCGCACCAATACGGGCACCCGACCTTTTTAGTGTTCGATGACTCTGCTTTACCGCCAACTACATGCTTTAACTCTTTATCAGCTTCCATAATATCTTTGTCGTGAACACATTCATCTTTTGATGATTTCTTCTTTCTAGACATTTAAAACCTCCTATTTTATCTTAATGTGATTTCAGTTAAATCATAAAATTTGTTGATAATCATAAAATTTTCAAAGAGCACGCTCACTTTAATAGCGAGAGGCATTTTTTGCCTAAATTCTTGCCGAATATCCAATAATTAACAAGGACTTTTCAATTTTCAAGGTTTTCTGTTCACTTCACCGGTTGGACATTCCTTGTTGGATGTTGGTTATTCAGATTTTAGCGTATTTCACGGAACTCCTACCTTAATAGCACCACCAAACTAGCTTGATCATATAAATATAATATATCTACCTACTATACTGGTTTAGAGTTATTCATATTCATGCGAAAGCCCCTTCTGGCAAATGAGCCTAGTTTAGGTCAAACAAGCAAAAAACGTTTATTCATATATTTAGCATAATATCTTATTGGGATTTGAATTGCAACATTACTTGCTAAATTTTATTCAAAAAAATTAATGTATTTGTGGATTCCTTAAGTGCACATTTTGTCAGAAACTCTTCTTTAGCTAAGTTCATCTTCTATTTTTAGATGTGTAAATGCATCAGGATTTTTTTCAGTAATGCTGCAGAATTTTTTGAGAAAATTTAATAAGTTTTTACGCATGGATTCACAGTATGTTTGCTTTTTTGACAATAAAAACTTTCCTTCATGATGAGATTTTATAAAACATATGGAACATAACCCTATCGCCCAGCAATTTTTGCAAGAATTGATGCTTTTTTTAGAATAATCTTCCATAATCTTCCAAACAGCTTCAGTGTCTATTCCGGTTTTTAGCGATCCAATATCTGGAGTATTCTCTATCTTTTCGCACATCTTCAACTCCCCATTGCAACCGACAAAAAGTCTAGTCTGACCAGGAATACAACAACCATTAAGATTATATATTTTATGAGGATACTTATATAAGATCCGATTGTATATGCGAGCAAATGGATCAGCAAATAACGCGTCACATAGGGGTAACTTCGGACTCTTATTTATGAGAGAATTTTTATACTTTAAATAGAGTTTGGGATGACTGTTTCTCCGTTTTTCTATAACATCATCAGCACCAAATTTGTGTTTGAAATGATCATTTTGACGAACATAGTTAACCATGACTTTAAAATGTTCTGCAATCCACTGTTCCTTATTAAGAAACGAATCTATTTCGTTAACTTCATAAGGCGGTGTCAGCGTTATTAAGATACCCAGTTTTTCCTTTGATTTCTCGCCATAATATTGACAAAGTTTTTTCATGTTCGCGATCAGTCTATCATAACTGCCTTCACCTATAACAGTAATTCTGTGTTTATCATGGAAATGTTTTGGACCATCAAGGCTTAAATTTATTTCAATATCATGCGCGAATAAATACTCTATTTTTTGCTGATCTAATATTATTCCGTTAGAAGTAAGCAAAAAATTTACATTATTTTTTCCAAATTTTGTTTCCGCATATTCTACAGTTTTTTTTAAAACTTGAAAGTCCAGTAGAGGCTCTCCTCCAAAAAAGCTGATTTTTATAGGACTTTCATTTTCACTGCTATGCTTATACAAATAGTTTACAGCCTCAATCGCTGTTTCTAAGGACATCGCACTGGATGGAGACTGTAAGCCTTTGCTTCTTATGCAATAATTACAGTTTAGATTACAATTATTTGTTAAATTGAGGATCATTTTTTCAAGCTTATTTTGAAGCATATTCTCAAAAACATCCCTTGTAATGTTGTGCCCAATATTTTCTACCGTTTTAGGCTTGAAGAAGTTTTCTTTTTCTCGAATATCACGAATTAGTTTTATTGCATGTTTTATTTCTTTCAAGCTATAACTGCTGAGATATTTCTTTAATATTTCAGATTCCTGGTATTTATCCCAATTTCCAAGTATTTTATAAACTAATCGTGAAATCTGAATAATTTGATTAATATTTACATCATATACATAATAACAATTTCTTGTTTTAAAACGTTTTATGAACATTATGTATTCTCTCTTTTTATTTTATAGTTTTTACGTTGATTAATTGATAGAAATTTTGATTTTTTACTTTGATACTAAAATACTTCAGGATGGTAGTAACGCCAACTTTATAACATAAAAACTGTCAATTGCCCTTCATTTAATGCTCTATCGGTGCAGGTGCCTGCACCGATAGGGCATCGGCGGGGGAAAAGTAGCGGAACATGACACAAAAAGCTAGAAACGGCATATACTCGGCACACTCGATTTTTCGAAATTTAGAAATGCATCCTAAATATAAAATTATACCACTATTCTATTATGCAGTCGGCGAGTATATTTTTTAATATTTTCTGCTGTTCCGGCATCATGGTGTATTTCTAGAGTATGTAAAGAATTTTGTGTAAACTGTTTTTTATAATATTCTCTCATTTTTGTTAACTACTTTATGAAGAGAAAATTACAAAAAACAGTGTTTTTTTTGAGATTGCATTTACACAGATTTTTTTACAGAGCCTTTAAATTATCATCATTGCACCAAAATACTGTTTTAGACTTAGCAGCAGAATATAGGTGTTCATCCATTAATCGTGTTATTGCAGATGCTGTTGCTTTATCTAAAGACAATTCAATAGCGGCCATATTATTTCCTTCATTTAAAAGGTAAACATGAGGAAATTCTTTCATGAAAGCTGCAACGTCTATGTCTATTCGTGTCGCACGCTTATAAAATCTAATACAAGCCTTTCTCACCTTGTCTTGTAACTCTTTATAATGTCTTTTAGCGTATAGATTAGTGCGTAGCACCCTATGATTTAAATTTTCGTAGACAAGTTCAAAACATTTAGCTACTCCAGGTGTACCGACTATTGTTATTTCTGGTTCATTTCCTACGTAACTTTTTACTGCACTTCTTATAGTATTTCTATTAACTTCGGTACCAGCTTCCCAACAACCTAATACTTCTAAAGCCTGAACAAGTGCAGATTTCATGCTTTCTGTATCTTTACTTTCGTTTGCCGAGCTTAATGCTCCATGAGCTTCAGTATATGCAGTAGGAGTAGACCCACTTCTCTTATTAAATCGTTCTACTATATCAGACAAGTCAGCACGAAGGGTTTCATCAGCTCCTGCAACTGTAGAAATATGTAATCTAGACTTAGCTTTCATACGGCTAGCAAGTTTTTGTATGCCATCGATAGAAAGAGGGCATCCAATTACTTCTATCGATTCAAAATAATGTAAACTGCAATCTAGCATAACTTCCAAATTTTCATCATTAACTGCCTGACAACCAGACAAACTAATACGTGGTGAATTTATAGTTGCATCTATAAATTGCCGCACAGCGTCAATTGATAAATCTACGTTTGGTAAAACAAAAGAACAATCTGCTAAACTTGCCTCTTTAATTACTACACATACATCAACAAAAGAAAGACCAATACCAGATAAATCTTCCTCTATAAAAAGGCATACACTCTCACTTTTACTTTCTTTTGCCTTCCTGTAAGCTTCTCCAAGGTCTCTGAAACAAAAATCGGATCCAATTGATTTAAACACAAATAATCTAGTGTCTGCAGCAACACCTTCTACTTCTGCAGCGTCAATAGAACTGCATATTACATAAGAAAATACGAATAACATACACACAATAATTTTTTTCATTATAATCTCCTTTACATTATAGATACTAACATTTTTGGGTTCATTTTTGTTAAACTCATGCCCTTAATTTTTTAGACTTACGTTTATTTTATGAGATATACGCTATCCAATTGCAGGGCTTTTTCTAAATAACCTATAA
>Ga0233447_1001157_pt1 | contig 23620 bp, 20 predicted proteins | sample SI_124_October20_3_FD_183014 | JGI IMG/M metagenome (GOLD analysis project Ga0233447, IMG submission 183014) | Seawater microbial communities from Saanich Inlet, British Columbia, Canada - SI_124_October2016_135_MG | ecosystem: Environmental > Aquatic > Marine > Inlet | place: Canada: British...
GCACTGGCTCCATGCCGAGCAGCCCGAAAAATTTATGAAAGCAGTAATGTTGTGTTGTTGATTTCAATGAAAAATATCGGGTAAAAGTAAACGATCATAATTTTTTAGAGCGAACTCCTTTCAAAATTCTATCTTCAAAAAAACAGATGGCGTAAACGGGACCGCTTCGGCATAAATTCCCACTAAATTAATTTCATCTACAGTTGCCCGCCGCAAATTGGAATATTTAATATTGTTGGTATTTAACACATTCAAAACAGAAATACCAAATTCACCTAGTATTCTTCCAACCGGAAGCTTATAAACCAGCGAAGCATCAAGCCTTTTATAATCCTGATTTAACCAGGTTCCCTCTTCTGTTTCAATATCGTAGCGCTCGAACCCCGAGCCATAAACATAATTTGCCGATAAATAAAACGATTTCAAATTAACAATGCCAGCAAGTTTCAATTCGTGTGTCTGGTGATGTGGCGCTAACAAATAATACTCTCTGACAAAAAAAGGAAAATGTTCTTCTGTTTTACTCAAAGTGTAAGAAATCCATGCCATGTGCTGTTTATACTCTTTTTTGATATATAAATCAACACCATAACTTCTGCCCTCACCGTGGTAAAAACCTCGTGCCAGACGGTTTGTCCCATTAAAAAAACGATTAATCCCGGTTGTAGTTTTATAATATCCTTCGGTACTAAAAGTAAACCCGTTTTTGTTGTACGAAATTCCACCAACCCAATGCCCGGCGTTTAAAACCGGAATAGTTTCGTTATCGCTATTAGTCCAGAAATAAGAAAAATTATAACTGCTGTCAACCAGCGAAGTTTTTGCCATAAACTGGTTGTATAATCCCCACGACGCATTTAATTTTATATTTTTTGAAATATTCAACGAGATTGCAATACGTGGTTCGGCAAACCATTTTTTAAGTTGAAGTGCATTTATCACCCTAAAACCAGTTTTTAAATTTGCGATCTCCCCTATCGGTAGTTCATCTTGTATATAAAAATTTAGTTGCGACAAACTTGTATTTAAATGAATAATCTCTGTCGCAAGCGATTTTCTTAATAACTGAACATTGTTATTTACCAGTTGTGTCCCTAAAACAAGGTTATGTCCTTCAACCAGGGTAATATTGTGTTCTGCTTTTAAAGTAAACTCATCAACATTATTTTCTGAGGTAATATTTTTTGTAGTCCGAATAATCCCGGTCCGGGTATTTTCTATTTTGTTTTGCTCGTTTGCATTTTGTTCGAACACCGAATACCCTGCCAGGAATTTTGTTATTCCCCCATTTTTCCAAGGCTGGCTAAAATGCAATGCACCACCTATTTGGCGGTTTTTTTCCTCTTCAACTCTCAAAATATGGGTATTAAAATAATCGCCATCCATGTTATACAAAAAGCGGTCGCCCCCTCCATAGAAACTCAGATAAAACATTTGCCCTTTTTTACCATTCACAGTGTATTTCAAATTTGCATCGCTGAAATTATAATTTGGGACGACGGTAAAATCAATCCCATTTTCGGTTTGAAATGCAGGTCCGCCATGTGAATTAACAGGTTTTTGAAAAAGATTCAAAGTAGTTGGATCGTACAACTGATAATACGTTTTCCGGTATGCAGCCAACAACGACGAATTTTTTGTGACCGGGATTTCCACTAATGAATTTAACGTTGTGTTGTTAATATTAAAAGTAAATGACGGCTTCTGCAGGTTTCCATTTTTCCCAGTTATATCAATAATTCCCCCAACCCGCCCTCCATAGCGAGCTTCGTAACCGCCTTTATAAATTTCAATATTTTTTACCACAAACGGGTTAACAACACTAATGTTATCGTTAAAATTTTTAAGGCCAAAAACGGTAAAACCATCAAACTGAATTTTACTGTGGCTTTCGTAACTTCCCCAAATAAGCAAATCGTTCGATTGTTCGCCGGCTGCTAAAACACCGGGCAGCAAACGCAGCAAATTAAAAACTGAATTATCGCCATATCCCGGTAAAATTGGTGCTATCCGATGATTTATTTTCATCTTCCCCGGTTTATCGCCAATTAAAGTTGATTTTTCTACGGGATTGCCTTTTACAAGAATTTGTGATATGGCCGTCATTTGCGGGGTTAACAGGAATTTTTTATTTATGTTACTGGTTAAAAGGGTATCGAAAATATAGTAACCGAGGTGCGAAATTTTCAAACTAAATGAAGTATCGGCCGAAGCCAAAAAAGAAAAATTCCCTTGCTGGTCGGCCTGAATGGATTTATTATTTATTAAGATATACGAAAATGGAAGAGGTTCGTAGGTTTGTTTTTCGAGTACCTGCCCCGAAATCCGGGTATAAATATTTTCAGGTTCAATTATTTCAATTTCCGATTTAGGCATTATCAAAAAAACCTTACCCGATTTTTCAATTTGCAGGGGTAGGTTTTTAATTAAAAATGTCAGGGTTTCTTCTTCCGAGTGAAAAACTTTATTTAGCGTTACAGAATATTGCGAAAGTAAATCTTTATCGAAGGCAAACTGGAATCCGTATTTCTCCTTTAAGGAGATAAAAACTTCGCTTAATGTATTTTCAGTTACATTAACTTTTATTTCCTGAGGTGTTTGTGCTGCAACATAAAATTGAAGCATTACAATTATAACTACCAGCAATCCAATTTTCACATGTTAACTTTTTTCAACAACCAAATATACGTTTTCCGATTGTTTTACAAATTTAACAGCCATTGTTTTACAAACAAAATCCAATACTTCTTCAACGTTATATTTTTTTGGGAAATTACCTGCAAAATTCCGATCGTGCAATTCTGGTATTATTTGAACTGTTACACCGTACTGGCGTTCGATTTCGTCAATAACCTCCTTTAATGGGGTTCCAGAGAAATAAAAGAGGTTATTTTTCCAGGCCACAACTTTTTCGGTTTGATAATTTTTCTTTACGATGAACTCTCCTCTTTCAATTTCAACGTGCGAATTGGCTTGCAGCATTACCGTTTTTTCGCTTAGCGAAGTTACTTTTACTAACCCGGTCAAACAGGTAACCCGATAATTATTTTCGCGGGCATAAATATTAAATGACGTCCCCAAAACCTGTGTTATCCCATTTTTCGATTCAACCTTAAAATCATTCCCTTTTTGGACATCGAAAAACCCTTCTCCTTCGAAGTTCAATTTGCGCTCGAATTGCCATTTTAGAGGATAATATTTAACTGAAGACCCAGCATTTAATTCTATTGTTGAACCATCGGGAAGATTTGCAACTATATGTTCACCGGGCAAACTTGTTACTGTTTTAGTAAATAAAAAGGTAGCAGCACCCAAACTAACCAAAAGAAATAATACTGCCGCAGCGGCGTATTTTATTACACGTGAAAAAATGGAAATTTCACGTCCTCCAGGTACATTTTCTATTTGTGAGGAAAGACTTTCCCAAACATCAGCCTCAGATTTCTCCCAGGCAATTTTACCTGCTGAAAAGAAATCCAAACTTTTTTCTTCTAAATTATCGATATGTAAATTTTTGTCATTCATTATTTTTTTAAAAACTTACGTAAATGTGCCAGTGCAACTGTCATCCTTTTTTCAACTGCTTTAATACTGAGCCCAAGCATTTCTGCAATTTCTGAATTTTTTAAATTTTCTGCACGGCTCAATAAAAAAACGGTCCTTTGTTTTTCAGGCAAATTAACCAAAGCTTTTTCGTAGTTTTCTTTTAATTGATTAAAAGCCATAATATCTTCGGGCGAATTTCCTTTCTCATCAAAAAAATAGTGGTTGAAAAATTGAAAAGAACGTTTTTCTTTGCGGTAATGAGATACAAATAAGTCGCCGGCAATTTTAAAAAGTAATCCCTTTACTTTTTCAGGTTGAATTAGATTTCGTTTTTCCCAGACTTTCAAGAAAGTTTCCTGTGCAATATCTGTAGCGTCTTCGGTATTTCCCGAACGATAGAATACATAATTGCGGACCTGGGCAAAGTGCATTTCAAATAATTTTTTAAATTCTCCCTGTGTCAAAGCGATTCAAATTCTTTAGTGCTTCTCAAAGATAGTTTAAGATTTTAGAACGGTAAAAAGCACCCCGGCTAATTTTAGTTAACCGAGGACTTTTTTTTCTGTTAAAACATTGCTTTTATGGCTTTTTTACATCTCTTTTCGCCAGGTCAACTTCGTATGTCTCGCCATCTTTTGTTAGAATTGCAATATTGTTGCAATCTCCATTACCGTAATCCAGCGATGAAATCAATTCTCCGTTTAAAGTAATTTCAACTATTCCCTGAACAATAAAATGGCAGTCGCGCATACGAATCAAGGGTTCTACAATTTCTTTCCTGTAAACATCACCTTCCGAAGTCTCGGCATTTGAAAAACCTGTTATCTGTATCACGTCATCATTTTGATCTTCCTCAGTTTCCATCCCTTCAATCCATTCCCAAACTCTTTCAGACGTCCGATCGACTGTCATTCCATTAGCAAGTAAAAAGCTAAAATCGCTTGTTATTGTACGGAAAACATCCTCATCTTTATCGAATGTAACAAGAGAATTTCCGTTGATCAATAATGAATCTACACCAAAATCTGTGTAGGTAACCATCCTGTTATAATCTGGACTAAAACGCGGCCCTGAAATCTCAACAGTAATTACCCCACTTAACACCCTGCCAGTTCTCAAAACTGTGCTGTCGCCGTAATCCAGGGTAATTGTTTTTGGATAACCACCTTCTTCACTCTCAATGTGAATATCGGGGCATTGCTCGAATTTATAACGAAGATTGGTGGTCCAACGGAAATGCTTTCCCATCTTCCATAAATTGGTTAAAATTAATTCGGCATTTGCATAAAAATCAACTTCGTATTCAATTTCTGTTGCTGCACTTTCTAATGCGACTTCGGTTAAAGTAATCTGCGCTGCCTTTTCCGACAAAGCCTCATCGTTTCCCAAATCAATTTTTTCTGTCTGACAAGAAAAAAGTGAAATTCCTAAAATAATTAATGTAAATCCAAAAATTCTTTTCATGATTATAAATATTAAGTTAAAGTTATTTTACATCTTATCCGTTGAAACAGATTTTTACCCTACTTTTTTAATCGACTATTTTCAATAAAAATTACAAATTCTAACTAAAGCACTGAATATCAGAAAATTAATTTATTAAAATATTTCTTGTTGAAATACGTTTTCTTTGATTGAAACGTTACTTTTATTACTTTTGGCAGCCAAATTTGAAGATTATGAGGGAAGGCATTTTTATATTATCACTAATTTTTGTGTTCATTTTTTCGAACTCAGTTTCAGCACAACGTAACAAAGAAAAACAAACCAATAAACCCAAAGTTGTTATTGGGATTGTTGTTGAAAATATGCGCCCCGATTATATTCAACGATTTTGGGATAAATTTCAGCCAAACGGATTCAAAAAACTATATTCGAACGGAGCTGTTTGCACCAATGTAAACATTACCCAACATGTTCAAAATTATGCAAGCGGAACAGCAACACTTTTTACCGGCGTTAATCCTTCAATTCACGGGATAATTGACAAAACCTGGTACGACCGTCTGAAACAAAAAGAATTAGAATGCACTGACGACAATTACTATTTTACAGTGGGTGCCGATACCAAAGCCGGAAATGCTTCGCCGGTTAAACTTCTTTCGAATACTATTACCGACAACCTAAAAATATTTACTCTCGGAAAAGCCAAAGTTTTTAGTGCGGCCTTAAACCGGGAATCGGCTATTTTTGCTGCCGGACATTCTGCCGACGGCGCGTACTGGTTCGACGTAGAATCGGGGCGAATGATTTCTAGTTCGTTTTATGTAAGCACTTTCCCCGACTGGGTACGGAATTTTAACAGCGAAAACTACGCCGAAATTTATAGTTACCGAAACTGGACAACCTTATTACCCGAAACAACCTACAACGAAAGCCTGGAAGATGACTATCTTTTAGAAAAAGGTTATTTCGATAAATGGAATACTTTTCCACATAATATAAGCAGGTATATAAAACGGACCAAAGATTTCAGGCCATTTAAAACCACACCATCTGCAAATTTAATGGTCCAGAAATTTGCGATTGAGATACTTGAAAACGAAGAAATTGGCACCGACGAAATTACCGATTTTGTAACGACAGTATTTTCTTCGATGGATTACGAAAATGGCTCGTTTGGGCCGGCTTCGCTCGAAATGGAAGATACTTATTTATATCTCGACCAATATATTGGCCAGTTAATTGATTTTGCTGAAAATAAATTTGGTAAAGAAAATGTGCTTTTCTTTTTAACTGCCAATACTTCGGCATCTTATCCGGTTGATTATTTGAAAGAAGAATTTAATTTACCGGTTGATAATTTTAATATCGAAAGTGCAATAGCACTACTTACTTCGTTCTTAAATATTACTTATGGCGAAGAAAAATGGATAGAACATTACAACGATTTACAGGTTTACCTTAACCACGAACTTATCGATAAAAATAATCTGGATTTGAACGAAATGCGCGATGTTACTTCAAATTTTATTAACCAATTCGAAGGTGTTCAACTATCGATGCCCTCGTACCAACTGGAGCAGGGAAGCTCGGCAAACGGTTTGCTCTCGCCAATTTATAAATCGTATGCAAAAAACCGTTCGGGCGATTTTCTGTACCTATTAAAAGAAGGTTGGCAGCCCACATATAAATTTAAAAAAGTAAATTATACCGATCAATCACATATTCCTTTAGTATTTTACGGGGCACAAATTGAACCGAAAAGAATAAACGGGAAGTACAATGCAATCGATTTGGCACCTACCTTATCTGAACTTTTAGAGATTCCTGTACCTGATAAATGCCAGGGAAAAATTATTGAAGATGTTATTGTAAAATAAATAGAATCACATTTAACCTATTTATCCCGTTTTTGTCCAGGAATAATTTTACTAATTTTTGCATTAGCTTGCAAAACAGACTGCTTTTTATGTCGAACTCTATTTTGAACTTCAGGATCCAACTGTACATTTAAAACTGTATCATTTTTTAAAAAAATCTGTTGGTTAAACTCATTAAAACCATTATTAGTAATCTTAATTTCCAATGTACCTTGCGACAAGACTAATTTAAAGAATCCATTTTCGTTGGAAATTGTTCCAATATTTAAAGAAGATTCGAAAATGCTTACATTATCCAAAGCTTTTCCGCTTAAACTATTTGTAATGTTTCCTGAAATCGTTACTAATTGAGTTTTTCCAAACATTGGAAAAAACATAATAATCAAAAATAAATAGGTAGTTAATACTGTTCTCATTTTAATGTTAATGTTTAATATTTTCTGGCTATTAATAAGAACTATTTTTTTCGAAAAAGGTTGCTTAATGTTCGAATTATTTTTTAATGCTCATCCAAAAACAATTCTTATTTAGAATACATTGTGTTTTAAAGCACACTATTATATATCGTAAAACATATACCAATAATATTATTATCACACAAAATTTTATTTTTTGTAAAAAATTAATCAAAACCCATAACACTGCTGAATAACATCATGTTGCGCAACAATATTTTAGATTATTAATAAACAACTGGCTATTTTTGTTACGATCATTAAAGAAATTTTTCTTTAATTGAAAAGAGTAAAAAAATTAATGAACCTGCCTTAATGGGCATTCTATTTAACAAAAACAATTATTAACCGATTTTATAATTTAAATTATTTTTATGGATTCTATTCAATCTTTAATTAAAGACTTAGCCGACGAATACGGAAGGAGAAGAGAAAGCCTGCTGCCTATTTTACAAGGAGTAGTAGAACGCGAAAACTATCTATCGGAATATTCAATGATAGAAATTGCACGCGAAGTAGATATTCCGGCTTCCGAAGTTTACGGTACTGCAACCTTTTATTCTTTCCTCGAAACAAAACCAACCGGGAAGTACATTATTCGGGTATGCAAAACCATTACCTGTGCAATGAAAGGAAAAACCCAAATGATGTTTGCCATACAAGACATGTTAAAAATCAAACTTGGCGAAACAACACCTGACAATCGTTTTTCACTTCTGGAATCCAATTGTCTTGGATGGTGTCACAAAGCTCCGGCAATGCTTATCAACAACGAAGTATATACAGAGCTGACGCCTGAAAAAGTACGAGATATTCTATCGGGTTACATGAAACAAAATGGGCAAATATAAAACAGGAAATTATGGCAAATTCACATCAGCTAAAAAGGGTAGATTTTATTTTCAGAAACGATAATGACTGGGAAAAAATACTGTCAAACACAATAAAGAAGAAACCACAGGAATTGATCAACGAACTGATGAGTTCGGAACTAAAAGGACGCGGAGGTGCGGGTTTTCCAACAGGTTTAAAATGGAAATATACCGCAGAAGAAAAATCAGATCAAAAATATGTTATTTGCAATGCCGACGAAGGTGAACCCGGCACATTCAAAGATCGCGAAATTCTCTCGAAAGTTCCGTATAAAGTACTTACGGCAATGGCAGTGTGTGGGTATATTACGGGTGCAACCGAAGGATTTATTTACCTCAGGGGGGAATATAAATTCCTTGAACCGGAATTAAATAAAGCAATCAATGAATTCGAATATTATTGTAAGGATATTAAACTCGATTTCAAAATTAATATTTTTATGGGTAGTGGCGCTTACATTTGCGGGGAAGAAACAGCATTAATGGAGTCGATGGAAGGAAGACGTGGAGAACCCCGAAACAAACCACCTTTCCCGACACAAAAAGGTTATCTGGGCAAACCGACCGTAATAAACAATGTGGAAACACTGGTCCATACGTTTACAATTTTCAAATTCGGAGCTAAAAAATTCTACGATCTTGGAGTGCAATATTCCAGGGGGACCAAGTTATTTTCAGTATCGGGCGATACCCCAAAACCCGGGATTTTTGAATTGGAGTTGGGAATGAGCCTTCAGGATTTTGTTTACGAATTTGGCGACGGTGACACTAAATCTGTACAAGTAGGGGGAGCGTCTGGCTTTTTGGTGCCCCGTAAAAGTTTTAAAGATGCTGCCATTGGCTTTAAAGGAAAACTTTCAGGCATTTCATTACCTACCGGTGGGTCGATGATGCTTTTTAACAGTTCCCGTTCAATGTACAACGTCCTCGACAACTACCTCGAATTTTTCAGGGAAGAATCTTGCGGACAATGTACACCTTGCCGGGTAGGTTGCCAGCAACTGCTTTTGGGGATAAAAGCTGTTAAACGTGGAGAAAAACCTGCATCGTACCTCGATAAATTAATCCGATTGACCGAGACAATGCAATTAACAGCAAAATGTGGGTTGGGCCAATCGGTGGCAAACTCCTTCTCTTCAATAGTTGAAAACTTCCGGGAAGAGATGATTTATTAATAAACCGATAAAACTAAAAAAATGGCAAATAAATTAAATATATCCATAAATGGATTTCCTGTTGAGATAGAAAAGGGTAAAACGATACTTGAAGCTGCCGAAGGACAAGGCATTACAATACCAACACTTTGTTACCACAAAGACTTATGCGTTGCAGGGAACTGCCGTGTTTGTGTAGTTGAAGTTGAAGGGCAAAACCGGCTTTCTGCTGCTTGTGCAACCCCTTGCGAAGAAGGCATGGAAATCCTCACCAACAGTTTAAAAGTAAGAAATTCGAGGAAACATATTATCGAACTTTTACTGACAGAACACAATGCCGACTGCACTAAATGTTACCGAAATGGCAATTGCGAACTGCAAAAACTTGCTTCCGACTATAAAATAATGACCCAGGATTTTATTGAACTGGTGCCATTAAAAAATTACTCGATCGACATGTTTTCGCCGTCAATTATTAAAGACGACAGCAAATGCATCCGTTGCCAGCGTTGCGTCCGTACTTGTGCAGAATTACAGGGTGTAAATGCTCTGTCGGTTGCGCATAAAGGCGATCAAATGAAAATTACAACATTTTTCGAAAAAGCACTGCGCGATGTGGTTTGCACCAATTGTGGCCAGTGTATAAACCATTGTCCAACTGGTGCTTTGGTCGAAAAAAATTATATCGAGGAAGTTTGGGAAGCTATTGCAAATCCCGACAAACATGTTATTGTTCAAACAGCCCCGGCGGTAAGGGTTGGTTTGGGCGAAGAATTAGGCCTTGAACCTGGTTCCAGGGTAACCGGTCAAATGGTCGCTGCCTTAAAAAGACTTGGCTTCGATTCGGTACTTGATACAGACTTTACTGCCGACCTTACTATTGTTGAAGAAGGAACAGAATTGCTTATGCGCCTGAAAAGCGCGCTGGTTGACAAAGACAAAAATGTAAAATTACCAATGGCCACTTCCTGTTCTCCCGGATGGATTAAATACATGGAACATTTATATCCTGAATTTCTCGATTATCTTTCTTCGTGCAAATCGCCACAGCAAATGTTTGGGGCTTTGGCTAAAACCTATTACGCAAAAGCAAGAAACCTGGAACCTGAAAAAATTGTTTCAGTTTCGATAATGCCTTGCACAGCCAAAAAATTTGAAGCTTATCGACCTGAAATGCACGACAGTGGATATCGCGATGTTGACTATGTTTTAACAACACGTGAACTTGCGATTCTTATTAAACAGGCAGGGCTTGATTTTAATAAACTAGAACCTGTAAAATACGATCGATTAATGGGCGAATCGACAGGAGCCGGTGTAATCTTTGGTGCTTCGGGAGGTGTAATGGAAGCGGCACTCAGAACTGCATACGAAATTGTGACCGGGCGCGACGTGCCATTCGAAAACCTTAATATTGAACCTGTTCGTGGTATGGAAGTTATCAAAGAAGCCACCATAAAAATTGAAAAACCACTAAAAGAATGGGCTTTTCTTGATGGTGTTGAATTAAAATGTGCAGTTGCTCATGGATTAGTTAATGCAAAAAAAGTGATGGATGCTGTAAAAGCTGGAAAAGCCGACTATCATTTTATTGAATTTATGGGTTGCCCGGGTGGATGCCTCGGTGGTGGTGGACAACCAATTCCTACTAATGCAGAAATCAGGCAAAAACGCGCTGAAGCAATTTATGCTGAAGATGGAGAAATGCCAATGCGGAAATCGCACCAAAACCCGGAAGTAATAAAATTATACAAAGATTTCCTGAAAGAGCCACTGGGTGAAGTGTCGCACCATTTACTTCACACAAAATACACAAAAAGAAAACGCTACTAATATCGAATGGTAGAATTATTTAAAAATCCGGTATCTTTGGTATCGGATTTTTTTATGAAAGAAAAATTATTTTACACCAGCATAGAAACCCCGATCGGATTTTTAAATCTGGTTTCAGATTCTGATTATCTGTTAACTATTGCATTTTCTGACTCACCTGACAGTTCCTCCCAAATCTTAACGCCAATCTTAAAAGAAACCATCCATCAACTAAACGAATATTTTTCAGGAAAAAGAAAAACTTTCGATTTAAAAATAAATGCTGCCGGAACTGAATTTCAGCACAAAGTTTGGGGATACGTTAAAAATATCGTTTTCGGCAAAACTGCATCGTACCTTGAAATTGCAAAACAAACCGGCTCTGAAAAAAATACGCGGGCTGTGGGTTTGGCAAATGGTAAAAACCCAATTCCTATAATTATTCCATGCCACAGGATTATTGGCTCCAACGGAAAATTAACCGGTTATGCCGGTGGGCTGGAACGCAAACGCTGGCTACTCCAACACGAATTAAAATTTACGAAACCAACAAACAAACTCTTTTAATTAGTTCACTAAAATTCACTTTTATTTTATTCAAATAGATAAAAATATTTTTACTTTATTGTGAACAAAATACCGGGTTCATCCTTTTTATTGCTGAATTGCTCTTAAACATTAATTATTATATTCGCCAAAAATTCTAACATGAAGAAAAGTTTATTCCTTGTTTTTCTGATTTTCCGGATCGCCTCAGCTATTTCGGCACAAGAAAGATACGCCGAACCAATTACAGATGAAGTTATTATAGAGACCCATACTTATGTTTCGAAAGATGGAGAAAATCTTGATTTAGATTTGTACATGCCAGATTATGATGCAGAAACAGAAAGGGCAACAATTATTTACGTTCATGGAGGGGGATTTCAGGGTGGCATGCGAAACAGTGAAAACATACAGGATTTTTGCAGGACAATTTCCAGCTACGGATATGTTGTTGCATCAATTTCGTACCGTTTAACCCGAAAAGATAAAGAAGGGGCTTTTGGTTGCGATTGCCCTGCCAACGAAAAGTTAAATACATTTTATGCTGCGGTTGAAGATTTACAAGATGCAACTTTTTATCTTATCGAAAACCGGGAACAATTTGGTATAAATCCACAAAAAATAATCCTCGCAGGAAGCAGTGCCGGTGCCGAAACAGCTTTAAATACTGCCTACGAACCTCCGTATTGTTATGGACTTGATTCTGGCCCGGTTTCGTTTGCCGGAGTAATTGGAATGGCGGGGGCTGTTCCCGACCTCAATAGAATTTACGATAAATCGGCAGTTCCGTCTTTGCTTTTTCATGGAACTAACGACAACCTGGTTCCTTATGCAACTGCGCCACACCATTATTGCGATGAAAAAACTCCCGGGTATCTTGTTTTGCATGGTTCGCATTCCATCGCAGAAAAACTTTCGCAATTGAAAGTTCCTTGCTGGCTGCACACAACTTGTGGTGGTGGCCACGAACTGGCAAATACACCATTAACTAATTATTTCGATGAGATTGTGGAATTTTGTTATAATTTCGTTGTGAAAGAAAATGGTGAAAGCCGCCACACCATAATTGAAGGGGAAACAAAAAACGTCGACTACAATTATATTAATCTTTGTGCGGAATGAAACTGACATAAATTAAACAGCTATGAAAAAAATTATTTTGCTAATTTTAATTCTTGCTCCGGCAACACTGTATTCACAACAAATGAATATCATAACATTCAATATAAGGTACAACAATCCGGGCGATGGAATAAACGCCTGGCCTAATCGCATTGAAATGGTTAACGGATTACTCGATTTTCATGAACCCGATATTTTTGGATTACAGGAAGCCCTTTACGGACAAATTACCGATATCCATAAAAACCAACAAGAATACGAATGGTTTGGAGTGGGTCGCGACGATGGCGAAAAAGATGGTGAATTCTCCCCCATTTTCTTTAAAAAATCGAAATTTATTTTAATCGAAAAAGGAAACTTCTGGTTATCGGAAGATTGCGAAAAACCAGGACTTGGCTGGGATGCGGTTTGCAACCGGATAGTTGCCTGGGGCAAATTCCAATCGAAAATTACCGGAAAAAAGTTTTTGGTGTTTAATACTCATTTTGATCACCGGGGTGATGAAGCCCGAAAAAATTCTGCTTTCCTAATCCGCGATAAAATAAAAGAGATTAGCAATAATCAAGGCTTGCCTGTAATCTTAACCGGCGATTTTAACCTGTTACCCGAATCTGAACCAATTGGTTTAATAAAAGGTTTTATGAGTGATAGTCGCGAAGTTACAGAAACCCCACCGTACGGACCAGTAGGAACTTCCAGCGGATTTAAATGGGATTCACCACTGAGCCGAAGAATTGACTACATTTTCGTCCAGGGAGAAATTAAGGTTTTAAAATATGCGGCAATTTCAGATTCAAAAGACAAACGCTATCCATCAGATCATTTGCCGGTATTTGCAAAAGTTCAATTAAAATAAAAGATTGAAAATTGAACTTTCCAAAACCCAAAATCCGGGACTTGGAAACTTCCGATCCCCGGAGCGAAACAATAATTTATTTGTTTTTTTTGTTTGTTTATTTATCGATTAATATTTTCTTTATTGAATGCTTGAAAATATTGGTCAGCTCATCATAAAAATTTCTGATGGTATTTGGGGAACTCCACTTTTAATCCTGCTGCTTGGCGGTGGATTTTATTTTCTGATTTATTCACGGCTGGCACCTTTACGGTACATTGGCCATGCAATAAGAATTCTAACCGGGAAATACGACGATCCCGATGAACCGGGACAACTTCGACATTATCAGGCACTTTCAACCGCACTTGCCGGAACCGTTGGAATGGGAAATGTTAGCGGTGTTGCCGTTGCAATTACCATGGGCGGGCCGGGTGCTATTTTCTGGATGTGGGTGTCAGCTTTGTTAGGTGTTAGCACCAAATTTTTTACATGTTCACTGGCAGTAATGTTCCGGGGAAAAGATTCTTCGGGGGAAATCCAGGGCGGCCCAATGTATTATATTACTGAAGGATTAGGAAAAAACTGGAAGCCGGTTGCCATATTTTTTTCAATCATGGGAATGGTTGGTGTTTCACCACTTTTCCAGGCCAACCAACTTACCCAAATGATTAGGGATGTTGTTCTTATTCCAAATAACTTCGGGGCCTCTTTTCAATCTGATTTAATTACAGGAATAATAATTTCAATAATAACAGGAATTGTAATTATTGGTGGAATAAAACGAATAGGAAGTGTTACCGGAAGAGTTGTTCCTTTTATGGTTGTAGTTTATGTAATAACTGTTTTATACATTATTTTTTCAGATACCAGCCTAATAATTCCTGCATTTAAAACCATTTTGCACGATGCTTTTACCGGTGATGCCGTTTTGGGGGGTTCATTGGGAGCGATTATAATTGTTGGTGTTCGTAGGGCTGCGTTTTCGAACGAAGCCGGATTGGGAACTGCGCCGATGGCACACGGTGCGGCTAAAACCAGCGAACCAATCCGTGAGGGATTGGTTGCAATGCTTGGTCCGATTATCGACACAATAATAATTTGCACAATGACAGCGCTTGCAATAATTATTACAAATACCTGGGTTGAAAGTTCAGCCGATGGGATTTCACTCACTGCCAATGCCTTCGACGTTGCGATACCAATTTACGGAAAATACATTTTAACAATTTGTGTTACCTTTTTTGCCATGTCAACACTTTTTGCATTCCCATATTATGGAACAAAATGCCTTGGTTTTGTTGCCGGTGCAAAATATGGATACCTCTACAATTACGTTTTTGTTGTGGTAATAATTATTGGAGCAGTTTCAAACCTACAGGTTATAATTGGATTAATCGACATTTCTTTTGCATTAATGGCTTTTCCAACAGTAATTTCCACTTTGTTACTTTCGCCACACGTTAGGCGGGCCGCAAAAGATTATTTTATAAGATTGAAAAATTCGAAATTTTAATGCCCGATATTTTATCAATTCATTACAAATAATTATCGCTTTTATTTAATAGCATTTTGTGGGTTTTCATCCAATTATACCGATTTAACAATCAAATGTCGCATACTTTCGTTTTACTCAGCATACTCCCTTGTTGTAGAATCGGCATTAACCATTATAAACTTCGAAATTGCCATGCGGCATTTCAAAGTACAATTGGTATTACTTTCAAAAACCGGGTGGAAAGTTTTTATACTTCAAAAAAAGACTGTCTAATATTTTGGCATCATCTCAATTAATTCACCTTTTGTAGTTTGAAAATGTCCCATTAAATTTGCCGTCAAACATGAGTGTACCGGTATAATTTTTATCAAATCGCCAACCTGAAAATTCTTAAATTGATCGTGCGTAACTTTTAATGTGCCGTGTTCCTGCGAAACTTTTGAAACATAATTAAAGGGGTCAAGCAATATATTTTCCCCGTTTTTTTTGATTTCAATCCGGCCAAATATTCTTTTTCCATTTTGATCAATAATAGAGTCTTTCGACAAATGTACCGCCCCCCCATAAAATACTATTTCATTTCGCGAGAGATGTTTCGAAACAACCGGGCAAACCAGGCTTACAGCAATATCATCAAATGTACAAACGCCAAGGTTTTGCTGCATCAAATCGTAAAAAACAAAATTGCCGGGCCGTATTTCATCTACACCCTTAAAATCGGTACAAATGCTGCACGATGGTGTGTCGCCAATACTTATTTCAACCTGTGAAAATTTTCTTTTGAATTGCTGTTTTAACGACTTTAATTTTAACGAAGCATCGAAATGACGTTTAATAATTTCATCCGTCGATTTTGTTTCATAAGTATGCCCGGTGTGTGTCAGAAATCCCTTAAACGTAATTTTATTATTCCTGGAAATCGATTTTACAAGCGAATTTATTGTATTGGTTTTCGATGATAAAATCCCGGTCCGATGATAACCGGTGTCAATTTTCAAATAAACTCCAAGCGGGTGCGTGGTTTTTTCAGCAAGAACTTTTGCCCCTTCATTGTTCTCAACTAAAACATTTAATTTTATTTCAGCCGCCAAACGGTTAATATTTTCAATTTCAAGAATATTTAGTGGAAAAGCTAAAGTTATATCTTTCCATCCGTTGGCTGCAAAATATTCCGCCATCCGCACCGACGAAACAGTAATTGCATCGACTCCAAAAAGCCTGAACCACTCCCCTATTTTTGCCGACTGATGAGTTTTAAAATGAGGTCTGAAACGCAAATTGTTTTCTTTTGCTTTCAAGGCCATTCTTTCAATGTTCCTCAAACAAATTTCTTTGTTTACCACCAATGTTGGACGAATAATATCAACCATTTTTATTCAATTCAATATTTAATTTTATCTGATTTGATAACATGTTCCTGAATTCTAATAACTTCTTTGAAATACCAACTTTGTACAAATGTGGACTAATAAATCGTTTATGTTCGTTTGGCAAAAAACCAGCTCTTGTTACGAGGTATTTGTGAATTTCTGCAAGAGGCAACCTGGCTAACATAATTTTTCCGTTGCTTACCACTTGTTGTAAAAGTGCTTCTTTTGTTAAGTTTTTAATACGAGTATTTTTTTCAGGATAAACAGGATGATAAATCATGTCGGTTTCTTCAATATTTTCATTTTGCAGGAATATGCCATCCCTGAAAAAATTTCCATTATTATCGAAAAACCGGTAAACCTGTTTTTTGCAGGGTTGGGTAATTTTTTCAATGTTTTCCGAAATCTTCATTTTAGGTTTTCCGTTTATTTCAACCAGTTTATAAACACCGTCGAGAGCAGCATCACTTTTCCCGGTTACCAACTCGGTTCCAATACCAAACGCATCGATAGCAGCATTTTGATCTTTTAAAAGGCTTTTAATAACGTATTCGTTCAGTTGGTTCGATGCAATTATTTTAACCGATTTCAGTCCGGCTTCATCTAACATTTTACGGGCTTTTTTACTTAAGTATGCAAGGTCGCCACTATCTAACCTGATAGCTTTTAAGCGATGCCCGTTTTCTTCCATCTCTTTGGCAACTTTAATAGCATTCGGAACACCCGAATTTAAAGTGTCGAAAGTATCTACAAGTAAAACTGTGTTTCCCTGATTTAAATCTGCATAAGTGCGGAATGCCTCAAGTTCACTATCAAAACTTTGAACCCAACTATGTGCCTGAGTTCCTGAAACCGGAATACCAAACATTTTCCCTGCCAATACATTCGATGTGGAAGTTGCCCCCCCGATTACCGCTGCCCGGCTTGCATGAATTGCACCAAAACCCTGCGCCCGACGCAAGCCAAAATCAGAAAAAATCTTTTTACCAGTTACCAATTTTATCCGAAATGCTTTTGTGGCAATCAGCGATTCGAAATTTAAAATATTTAGAAGAAGACTTTCAATAAGCTGGCACTCAATAATATTTCCTTCAACACGCAAAATGGGCACATTTGGAAAAACAATTTCCCCCTCTTGCATACTAAATATGTTTCCCAAAAACTTAAAATTTTTGAGGTATTTCAGGAATTCCGGTTTAAACCCGTGTTTTTCTAAATATTCAAGATCAGAATCACCAAAAGTAAAATTTGACAATAAATCCAGAAAATCCTGAAGACCTGCAAAAACCGTAAAACCACCTTTAAACGGATTAGTGCGGAAATAGTAATCGAAAGTGCTAGTATCTTCTTTTTTACCGCAATAGAAATAACCCTGCGCCATCGACAATTCGTAAAAATCGGTATAAAGCCCTAATGAATTAAAAAATGTAGCCATTAAAACGGATTATTTTTTTTGCGTATTTAATTATAATCAAGAAAAACAGTTTATTAAATAACAAGAGTACAGAATACAAAAAACCCGCTTTAAAAAAACGAGTTTCGAAAGTATAAAAACAACAGTTTACTCTTTTTCAAGGAATATTGTTTGCTCCCTGTTTGGCCCCACCGACGCAATCGATACCGGAATCCCCATTTCTTCTTCAATAAAATTGATGTAATTATTCAATTCTTCGGGAAATTCGTTTTGATCTTTTATTTGCGTGAGATCAGTTTTCCAACCGGGTAATTCAACATAAACGGGTTTAACATCATCGTTAAGTTCAAATGGGAAATGCCCGCTTACTTCTCCGTCGATTTCGTACCCAACACAAATTTTAATAGAGTCGAACTTGTCCAAAACGTCAGCTTTCATCATTATTAATTCCGTAACCCCATCCAACATAGTTGCATATTTCAGAGCCACTAAATCGAGCCATCCACAACGGCGTGGCCTTCCGGTTGTCGATCCATATTCATTTCCGGCATCTCGAAGTTCAGTACCTGTTTTGTCGAGCAACTCGGTTGGGAAAGGTCCCATTCCAACTCGGGTACAGTAGGCTTTAAAAATTCCAAAAACTTTACCAATTTTTTGCGGTGCAATCCCCAAACCTGTACATGCCCCGGCACAAATTGTACTTGAACTGGTTACAAAAGGATAAGATCCAAAATCGACATCTAACAATGTTCCCTGCGCCCCTTCTGCCAATACCGATTTTTTTTCATGGAGCAATTGGTTAATCATATGTTCGCTGTCAACAAATTGGAACGATTTTAAAACTTCAATACCTTCAAACCACTCCTTTTCGCACTCGCTAAGAATTTTTTCGTAATCGTATTTGAAAAATTCCTTTAGCATAATTTTGTGGTTTTCGATCCGGGTATTGTATTTGTCTTCAAAATTGTGCAGCAAGTCGCCAACCCGCAAACCTTCGCGTCCAATTTTATCTTTGTAAGTAGGTCCAATCCCTTTTAATGTAGATCCAATTTTGGTTTTGCCTTTTTTCTGTTCCGATGCAGCGTCAAGAATCCGGTGGGTGGGTAAAATAAGGTGTGCCTTTTTCGAAATATAGAGATTTCCTGAAATATCGAACCCAATCTTTTTTAACGACTCAATTTCTTTTTGAAAAACTATTGGGTCGATTACAACACCATTCCCGATTATATTTATTTTATTTTCTCGAAAAATACCCGAAGGAATTGTGTGCAGTACTTGTTTAAGATTATTGAATTCCAATGTGTGCCCCGCATTGGGACCTCCCTGAAAACGTGTTATTACATCGTATTTCGGAGTTAAAACATCTACTATTTTCCCTTTCCCTTCGTCGCCCCATTGCAGGCCAAGCAATACATCTACATTCATTTGTAACTCGATTTTTGATTTCCCAAATAAAACCGTGAAAATTCTATCATATCAGAGAAAATTTTCACGGCTTTAAACTTTAGTTTTTAAAAGTACAAATATTTTTTGTTTACGGGCATAAAAAAATCCTCTTGATCAAGAGGATTTTATAATATTTTAAAATGACTTGTATTATTCATTTTTAATGGTCTCGCCATAAATATACAGCGTGTGGTGCGAGAGTTTGAAATTGTTTTTTAAACATGCGTCTTCTATTATTTCGCGAATGCGAGGGTCATAAAATTCAACGACACTACCATTTGTTGTGTTGATCAAATGATCGTGTTGCAAAGTTGCAAATGCCTTTTCAAACTGCGCTATATTTTTTCCAAACTGATGTTTCACCACCAGTTTGCAATCGAGCAATAAATCGATGGTATTATAAAGTGTAGCCCTGCTGACCCTATAATTTTTATTTTTCATCGAAATATATAACGATTCAATATCAAAATGACCTTCGCGCGAATAAATTTCATCAAGAATGGCAAATCTCTCCGGTGTTTTCCGATGCCCGTTTTGCTCAAGGTACTCGGTAAACATTTTTCTTACCGTTTCCCGGTTTTTATGGCTATTCATAATTAAACCAATTTTAAATAGGGTTCAAAAATAATTTTTTTTTTTTATTTCTTTAGACTTAATTAAAATTAATCATTAAGAATCTCAACTCTTGAAATGCTGTCAATACCTTTTATCTTCTCTAATTGGATAACCAGGTTATCTAAATCTTCAGCATTATGGACATAAAGAAACAGGTCGCCTTCGAAAATGCCGTCGTGGGTATCGAATTTTACTGAACGCATATTTATAGTATGTACCTTCGAAATAATATTGGTAACTTCGTTTACTATCCCAAGCCTATCGAAACCTTCCAGGCGTAATCGCCTTAAATAAGCATGTTTTTTAAACTTTGTCCATTCTGCGGTTATTATCCTTTCCCCCTGGCTCGACAATAATTTGGCAACTTTGTTACATTCTGTTTTATGAATGATAACATGGTCGTCGGTACTTAAATAACCTATTACTTTTTCGCCAGGGATGGGGTTGCAACATTTTGCCAAAGAGAAAGTTATATTGTCTTGTGCTTCTTTTAACACGAAAGTTTTTCGTTTATCTATTTTTTTTCCGGTGGCTTCTTCTTCAGTTTCTATTTCCCCGTGCTCTCCTTTCTTTTTTCTACTAAAAGTAATATTCCAATATTTAATAAGTTTATTTTCTGCTTTTTTTCCCAGGATATCGTTAATATTTCCCAATTCCAAAAAACCAGTCCCAATATCGGAGTACAATTGCTCTTTATTATTAAGATTAAAATGAGCAATTATTTTTTTTAGGTTATTTGCAGTTAAAGGTGCCTTTGCATTTTTTATTGCCTCTTCAACCGCGATTTTACCTTTTTCAATGTGCTCACTTTTTTCTAGTTTAAATGAATCTTTTATTTTAGTTCGTGCTTTTGCCGAACTTACAAATTTGAGCCATTCCAGTTTTGGGACCTGGCTTTCAGAACTAAGGATTTCTATCTGATCACCATTTTGTAGAATATGGCTTATTGAAACCAATTTTAAATTTATTTTTGCGCCAATACATTTATTGCCAAGGTCGGTGTGTATTTCATAAGCAAAATCTGCAACTGTAGATCCTTGTGGTAACGAGATCATTTCTCCTTTTGGCGTAAAAACATGTATTTCGGTGGCAAACAAATTCAGTTTAAAATCATCAAGAAATTCAAAAGCATCAATATCAGGGTTTCTTAATTGTTCTCTGATTCGTTCAATCCAGGTGTCCAGTTCGTTTTCATAATTACTAATGTCTTTGTAACGATAATGTGCAGCAAAACCATGCTCGGCAACTTCGTCCATCCGCTCGGTACGGATTTGAATTTCCACCCACTTCCCCTGTGGCCCCATTACAGTAACATGCAGCGATTCGTAACCGTTCGCTTTTGGTACCGTAATCCAGTCTCTTATCCTATCAGGTTTGGGTTTGTAAACATCGGTTACTATCGACATAACATCAAAACACTGGCGTTTTTCCGAAATGTCAGGTTTTGCTTTAATTATTATTCTGATGGCTTGCAAATCATAAATTTCATCGAAGGTTACCCCTTTTTTCTGCATTTTTTCCCAAATAGAATAAGTCGATTTTAAGCGATGGGTTACATTGCAATAAATATTCTCTGTTTTCAACCTATCTTTAATGGGTTTTATAAATTCTTCAACAAGGTAATTCCTCTTTTCTTCCTGGTTGTGCAATTGATAGATTATCCGATTATATTCCTCGGGATGTTTATATTTGAAGCTGAGTTCTTCAAGCTCGCTTTTTATTGCATACAAGCCCAGCCGGTGTGCAAGAGGTGCATAAAGAAACAAAGTTTCGCCCGCGATTTTTAGCTTTTTTTGGGGCAACATCGAATCGAGTGTTTGCATATTGTGAAGGCGATCGGCAATTTTTATCAATATAACCCTGACATCGTCTGAAAGGGTCATCAATATTTTTTTTAGGGTGAGTGCCTGACTCAAATCAAAATCGCCCGATAATTTTGTTAAACCATCAACAATGTTTGCAACTTTTGAATCGAACATATTTTCAATATCGGTAATCCGGTATTCTGTATCTTCAACTACATCGTGCAAAAGGGAGGCAACAATTGTTGTAGCACCAAGCCCTAGTTTCTGAGCTACAATTTTAGCAACGGCAATTGGATGAATAATATAGGGTTCTCCCGATTTTCGCTTAATGCCGTCGTGTGCAGCGTTGGCAAACCGAAAAGCTTTGTCAATCCGTGCCATCCGTTCTTCATCAAATTTATCCTGGATCACTTTCAGGAAATCTTCGTAACGGTCTTCGATATAACTTATTTCTGACTTTGTAAAATGCTGCACTTTAATCTACTAATGTTAAATTCCTAAGGTTTTGTTCCCTGTTTAAATATAAATCTCAAAATTACTCGAAATTCGTATTCAAAATAAAAATTATTACATAAAATTTTATTTCGATAAAAAGATCCTGAATTTAAGAATTCTTTTCGGTCGCTGCATTTTTGTTTGCCGTGATATCGTTTTTTCTATCTTCAATTAATATTGATTTAACTAATTGTATTTTGAAATTGCTCATAGCAGTTAAAAATATATTTTCCCAACATCAAAGGTTTACTGACAAGCATTTTTTTATCCCTGAATAGATCCAAATTGAACAAAATATTTTATTGCAACCCACAAATAAAATTTAAGGATAAAAAATAGGCATGTTATTTGCAATCACCGAAGAAGAAAATTTTAAAGCCATGAAAAAATTTATTCTGATTATTTCCTTTTTTACTTTTTACATCTCTGGTTTTTCGAATAATTCAACTGGTAATTCAAACGCCTGGGATTCAGATTTTAAAACTGAACAAATACAACCAGAAGTAAAGCTTTATCCCAATCCCGTTAAAAACCAAAAAGTTACCATCGAAACGATTAACCAGGAGCTTATCGAAATAAGGCTAACAAACATTGCCGGAAAAGAAATACTTCTGAAAACATTTGATTTTGGGGTAAACAAGCATCTAATTCGGCTCGAAAACATTCCAAACGGGATTTACCTTATTCAGGTTAAAACATCTGAAAACAAAACTGTTGTCAAGAAACTAATCGTTTCAGCAAATTAACACAGTTTGAAAAACAATTATTTTCATTTTCACGATAAAAATTTATCTGCTATTTTTTCTTACTTTCACCTCCCAAATTTAAAAACCAATGTTTTGAAATTACTATTTACTTTTCTGGCATTTTTTAGTGCTATTCAACTTTTCGCTCAACAGAATATTGCTGATGTTAGAAACTCGGTTGGACAAGATGTAACAGTTTCCGGAATTGTTACCAATGGTGATGAATTGGGATTAATTAGATATTTTCAGGATGGAACAGCCGGTTTAGCTGCGTACGGCTCTAAGTTAGCCAATGTAAAAAGAGGCGACTCAATTTTAATTTCAGGAACTTTAAAAGATTATAACAATCTTCTGGAAATAGATCCAATTGAAAGTGTTACAATTGTCTCCTCAGGGAATAAATTACCAAACCCTAAAATTATGACCATCGATCGAATCGACGAAGATTTTGAAGGACAATTAATTCAAATAAATAATGTTGAAATTGAAAATGCCATTGGCACATTCGATGGCAATAAAAACTACAATTTCACCAATGGTCAGGAAAAAGGGGTTTTCAGGACAAA
>Ga0233447_1001166_pt1 | contig 23476 bp, 12 predicted proteins | sample SI_124_October20_3_FD_183014 | JGI IMG/M metagenome (GOLD analysis project Ga0233447, IMG submission 183014) | Seawater microbial communities from Saanich Inlet, British Columbia, Canada - SI_124_October2016_135_MG | ecosystem: Environmental > Aquatic > Marine > Inlet | place: Canada: British...
AACCAAACTATTTAAATCAAAACATAGCTCTAAATAACAATAATCTCACAATAATACACATGGTGTTAATATCCTGGATTTTGCGGGAAATCACCGGTCAAATTAGCATCGATAACATCCTGTGGGATGGGGAAGATAGTATCACGTAAAGTAATCTTCTCTCCTCCGAATTTGTTATGTAGCTGTGTTCTTTCAAACCATTTATGTGTCCTTAACAGTGTCATCCTGCGCTCTTCTTCGAGGAAGAGTTCCCTGGACCGTTCATCGAGTATAAAGTCGATATCAACCTGAGCCGCTGCAATGGGAATGGCATGCGATCTTGCCCTGATCACATTAATGGTTGTTGCAGCTCCGTCAGCATCACCAAGTTTATATTGTGCTTCGGCCTTAAGCAGGTAAGTATCAGCCAGTCTTATATAGATCTGGTCAGTCCAGGCATAGTCAGCCTGCACATCCGTTGGGCTGGTTCCATCTCCTTTTCTTGAATAAGGCCAGTCATTGACTTTATAGTTATCAGCTGTAATATCCTCGTCCCAATTGCACCAAATAGTGTCCCCGTAATTATAACCGGCAGGCAGTTTATCAGCCTGTAATTTCCCTGCTCCAGTGTATCCTATATTATTTTCTTCTTCAGTCTGAAGCCTGAAGGAAGTACGTAATATGTAGTTCTGAGCCCTGTCATCGGTACTTTCATAGCTGTCAAACCACCATTTTGTCGCGGCAAAATATGATTTACCCCTGCCTCCTCTTGGAACAATATATTGGAGGGGAGCAACACTTTTACCGTCTGTCCCCACAACTTTAATTTTAGTGTATGTACCTATCATAGAGCGCGCCAGTTGATGACCCTGTTCGTCAATGGGATTGAAAAGCTCGAACTGGAATACCCAGAGCGCTTCCTTGTTGCCCTGCTCCCTGTTCTGATTCCCTGGCTTGAACATGTCTCCGAAAGCGCTGCCGGTTGGGTCTGCTGCGAGAACGCCATATCGCTCTGTCATAAGCTCATAGGCTGGATTGCTTATTACCTGGTTGCACCAGTACAGCGCACTGTCAGGTTTGCCTATTGTAAGATACATTTCGGCGAGAAGTGTCTGGACAGCGCCTTTTGTGATCCGGCCCTGCAAAGAAGCTTCCGTTGGAATATAATTCGCGCCAAATTTATAGTCACTTATAACAGCTTTTCTTACTTCAGCGATTGGAGTGCGTTCCCAGTCTGTCTTTAATCCCTGAGGCATTTCGAGTACCAGCGGTACATCGCCCCATGAGTAGGCCAGCCGCCTGTATGCCCATCCCCTTATGGCCCGGGCTTCTGCAACAACTCTGAGCTTATTATTTTCAGGGGTATCTGAACCGCCGCTCCAGTCAACATCCTTATCTGCATAGTAAATGATTGTATTGGAAGCGTTAACAATCTCGTACAACCATTGCCAGATCTCCGTTAAATCATCATCTGATGGATTGTTGGATGAGGTCCAGTTCCAGAAAATATCGCTTCGTCTGGCGTTGCTGGTCATGTTATCAACCCCGTTGAGGGCATTTTCAAGTTTTTCCGATTGCCACCTGCCAAACCTTGCCAAATAGTAAAGTCCATTCATTGCTGATTCGAATCCATTGTAGTCTTGAAGGATTGTCGGCCCTGACAATATGTTGGGCGGAGTTTCCTCAAGTATATCGTTGGAACAGCCTGCCAGCAAAATGATCACCAGCATAACTCTGATAATATTTATATATATCTTCATCTTTTTTTATTTTATTGTTATTACATTCTAAAAACCAAAATTGAGGCCGAAAATAAACTCTTTCTGCATCGGAATATTCCTCTGTGCGTCCCGGTCCACTAACTCAGGATCCAATCCGCTCCAATCTGTAAAAGTAAGCAGATTACGTCCGGACACATATATTTTCACATTGCTCATACCAATCTTGCTGACGACATTTTTAGGAAGCTGATAGGCGAGAGAAACATCTTTCAGCCTGATAAAGTCGGTACTTTCATACAGAGTACTGCCGATGCCTGACATCTGATTTGCCATCTTACTGTTCATATACCAGTCGTTACTCGGATTATCCGGTGTCCACCAGTTCTTTTTTATCGTGTTGTAGCGAAGATCGTCCTGGACACTGTCAGTCATCCTGTCGTTATGAGCAGTTACTCCTTTTACACCATGGAAAAAGAAACTGAATGAAATGTTGCCGTAGGTCAAAGTGTTTGTCAAACCCCATAATAATGAGGGATCACGCTGTCCTATAACCTGCCGGTCCTTATCATCAAGTTTCCCATCATTGTTAATGTCTTTTAATTTGACATAACCAGGCTGTGAACCATAAACAGCAGCTTCAGCTTCTTCTCCAAGCTGCCATATGCCATCCCATACAAAATCATAATTCACCTCCACGGGCTGACCTATAAACCACTTGTTGGAAATATCATCAATTTCTTTGCCTGTTACATCATCTATAGTTCCATACAGTGAAGTGATTTCGTTTTTGTTATAAGAGAAGTTCGCATTTGTTGCCCACTTGAATTTTTCTGTAACAATATTTCTTGAATTTAGCGACACTTCAAAGCCTGTGTTCATGGTTTCACCAATATTCTGTATGACAGAAGGAATACCCCCGTCTGTGTCTTCAGTTAACCCATGGATTCTAGAAATGCTTCTGTTCAGCAACAGGTCAAACGTATTCTTCCTGTACCAATCGATGTTACCGGTAATGCGGGATTCTAACAATCCAAAATCCAATCCGACATTAAATGTCTTGGTGGATTCCCAACCCAGGTCTGCAACGCCCATGACCATCGGCTTATACCCAACCTGCGCTGTGGTGCCCGACATTATACTGGCAACTGTAAACTTCGGAAGAGAAGCATAAGGACTGATAGCCTGGTTGCCGTTTAGGCCGTATGAAACTCTTAGTTTTAATACGCTAAACAGATCCTTTGCCGGGAAGAAATTTTCTCTATCTATATTCCAGCCAACTGCAAACGAAGGGAATATACCCCATTTTGAGTCTTCACCAAAAGCTGAATATCCGTCACGCCTGATGGTAAATGTTGCAAGATACTTGCTTGCGAAGGAATAATTTCCACGTAACATCTGCGATAAAAGCACCGATTTCCTATAAGATGTTGAAGGCATAACAATGGCTGCCTGTCCAACTCCATACCATGAGAGAAAATCGTTCGGAAATTGCTCGGCACTCAGTGAATTACTATTACTGGTGTTAGTCTCATAACTATATAATCCAGTCAGGAAGATCGTATGGTCTCCCAGTGTCCTGTTGTAATTCATAATATTCTCGATAACCACGTTGCTGCTGAGCGAGTTGCTCGACCTGGACTGTCCCTGTGTCCTGAATCCGTTGTATGTATCCATTCCACCGTATCGGGCTGCATTAGTAAAACTCGTTCTGACGCCTGTATTCAGCCTGTAGGTCAGTCCTTCTATAAATGGCACATCAACATCAAGATAATTATTCGTGAGTATCTGGTAAGATTTATTAAGATCGTCATATGCGAGACTGGTCAAAGGGTTGGTTATGGTTATATTTTCAGCAATCGGGTAAAGAAGGTAATTACCATTATCATCATAGGGCTTTCCAAGGGGATTGGCAATCATTGCTCCATACCAGCTCACGTCCTCTCCGCTGGCATCGTCGTAGTTAAGCTGAGTTCTTGTTCCTATAGCAAGCCAGTCAAACAGTTTGGTTTCAATGTTTAACCTGGTTGTAATTCGCGTGAAATTGTCGCCTTTCGCGACTCCCTTTATATCTGTCAGGCCGGCGCCTAAATAGAATTTCGTTTTATTATAGCCTCCTGAAACTGAAACATTATGCTCCTGTGACTGACCTTTTCTGATTGCTAGATCCAACCAATCTGTTGAGACACCTGCGTTATAATTATCAATCTCTGTCTGATAAATATAATCGGGATCTCTCGTATTTTTAAAATCCCAGAACTCTGAACCATTCAGAAGATCATAATTCTTGACAACCTGGCTTATGCCATATTTTCCGTCATAGGAAAATGTCGTTTTACCCGACACACCTTCCTTGGTTGTAATAAGGATTACTCCGTTTGAACCTCTTGATCCATATATAGCAGCTGCTGAAGCGTCCTTCAGAATTTCGACAGAGCCGATATCTTTAAGGTTGATATCCGACAAGCTACCGCCGTAAGGTATACCATCAACAATTATGAGTGGTGCACTGCTTGCCGAAATGGAGCTTCTTCCCCGTATCATTATCGACTGGTCAGGGTCTGCACCTGCACTGTTTGTCTGGATCATCACACCCGGCACAGCACCCTGTATTGCCTGAGTCACATTAAGGTTTGGTACCATTTCTAATCTTTCTTGTGATAGAGAAGCAACGGTTCCTGTAATGTCACTTTTCTTTTGTGTACCATAACCCACTACAATAACTTCATCAATTCCCAGTGTCTCTTCCTCCATTACAATGTTAAAGATACTTTGGGTCCCAATTTCAACATCCTGAGTTCTCAGGCCCACGAAAGAAAATTGAAGTACCTGAGCAGAAGCCGGGCCTTCAAATTGAAATTTTCCATCCAAATCGGTGACAGCACCAGTTGTAGTTCCTTTAACGATTACAGAAACCCCGGGAATAGGTTGGCCATCAGACCCGGAAACTACACCAGTAAAACTTTTTTGGTCCTGAATTAAGGTAATAGAATTGTTCTTAACCTTTTCTTTTAAGATAATCTGCCGGTCATCCCGAACTTCGTAATCAACATTTGCGGTCTCGCAAATCGAATTTAATACATCCTCAAACAGGGTTTCCTCAAAATCGATAGAATACCTCTGTTTCAGATCTAAAATTTCATCCTTGTACAAAAAGATGTAATCGGTTTGATCTTCGATTGTTTCAATAACTTCCTGAATAGTTGCCTTTTTTAATTGCAACGAAAGTTTTACCTGAGAAAAACTGTTTCCAAAAGTAACGAACACCAGCAATGTTAAGATCAATGTTAGTTTCATCTTTCTAATTTGTAATTTCATATTTCCCGATTTAAGGAAATATGGTTCTCGTTTTTTTTTCATAAATTTGAACTGTTAAATGATACATTTCTACATTTATTTAACGCATAAACCGGCGGGTGCGGGAACACTCTCCGGTTTTTTTATTGGTTTATTTCATAAATAAATTCTCCTTTTTTAACTATTCTTACCGAAGCTGCCAAAGCTACGCGGTTAATTATTTCGTCCCTGTTTTCTCCCAACTCAAGTTTCCCTGTAATTCTTATCATCCCCAATAAAGGATCGGCAAATTGAAAATGAATGTCATAAAACCGCTCCAGCCTTTTTGCCACCCTGCTTAGGTCGGTACTTTCAAATTTATACAAACCGTCTTTCCACAAAGTGTAATTATCAGTCTCAACATTCGTTATTTTTATATTACCGCTATTTTTATTAAACGACGCCAATTGATTGGGTTTTAATTCTGTAGTTTCGGTAAATAATCTTGCATTTTTTTGTTCCAAACTAACTTTTCCTTCAGTCACCACAGTTTCAATAATGTTATCAAAAGGATAAGCGGAAATATTGAATTTAGTTCCCAAAACATTAATTCTTAAATCTGTAGTTTGAACTATAAAAGGATGATTTTTATCTTGTTCAACCTCAAAAAAAGCTTCCCCAACAAGAAAAACTTCACGATTTTTGTCGCTAAAAAATTCGGGATAAACCAATCGGCTACCTGCATTGAGGCATACTTTTGTACCATCGGGCAAAAATATTTTCGATGTTCTTCCATAAGGAATAATAAGCTGGTTTAATTCAGGGGCGCCCTTTTTAATTGTACTTATTGGTTTATGAATATTGTTGTTGATAATCACCTGCCCATCCCCGATATATTCAATAAGTGATTTTTTCTCTTCGAGCAAAATATTTTCCCCATCAGGACGGATTAATTTTGCTTCGTTTCCAGAATTAGATTCAGCCAGGTTTTGCAAATCAAACTGAGGATTAAAATTGTCTTGCCTGTGAAAAAGTAAAGCTCCAATAGAAAAAAACAAAATGGCCACCGCAGCATACTTCATGAATACTTTAATAAAACCAACTGTTTTACCCGATTTTTGTTTTTCTGTAATTTGTTGAAGTATTTTTGAAAATAGAAGAATCTTCTCCTCTTCAGAAAAAGTTTTGTTTGTTACCTTTAATTGAAAAAGGACTTTTCGGGCCAGTTGAATATTATGTTTTTCTTTGGGGTATTCTGTTTTAAATGTTTTCCACCATTCTTCCAATTCGTTGTTAGGCTTGAAAACCCACTGAATAAATCTTTTATTTTCGAGATATTTACTGATATTTTCCATTAAAAATTATTGTCTTACTTTTAAAAGGACTTCAACTTGAACAACATGGACAATTTTTATTAACTTTTTTTCTTTTCAAGAAACTGCCCTCAAAACATTGAGGGCAGATAACTAAACAAAACTTATGAAAACCGGAATATCAAGCACAATACAGTAATTTTAGATTCTGAATAAAACATTTCATTTAAATCGTTAAACCAAAAATGAAAAACGGTTTATATAGAAGGACGGATAATAAAAAATATGGACAATTTTTGGGGATTATTTTTAAAGAATTACATCAACCATAATATAAAAGCCTCATGTCCAAGCAATTCGCGAATTGTTTTCAACGCCCGATAAACCTGTTTCCTGACCGATTCAATAGAAATATTCAGTATTTCTGCTATTTCATTGTATTCCAACGATTCGTTAAAACGCAGGTAAAGGGCTTCTTTCTGTTTAGGCGGAAGTTGATTAAGTGCATTGCTGACCCTCCTTTTTACATCCACAGATAGTTCCCGATCAATTATCGTTTTTTCGACACTGTATTCCGGTTCAAATAACAATTCATTTGTTTCATCGTGAACCAACTTCCTCAACCTTTTTAATTTTTTTATCAAATTACGTTTTAATGACAGAATCAAATAATACTTGAGGTTTTCAGGATTCGTTTTATTTTTTTCGCGCTTCAGGTATAAATCCAGGAAAACTTCCTGAATGGCATCTTTAACCAATTCTTTATTCATTGAAAGTTTAGTACCATAGCAATAAAGTTCATCTACGTGAAGATTATACAAAAAAGCAAAGGCTTCCTTGTCGCCCGATAAAAAACTTTCCCAAACTATCGAAATGTTAGAATCAGCTCGTACCATTAATTAAACTATAAAACATGGCCTTCTCAGATTAACCAAACAAATAATAATAATGAATGAAACATCTATAAGACAGTTTTTGGAAAAAAAAAGACCCTTCCACTGGTTAAAGAATATATAGTATTTCTTTCAAAATAAGCATTTAAAGGTATTTCAGGGATTACAATTTTATATACGGCTTTAAAACTAAGCAATTATCTACAAAATGCAACAGGATAAATTTTTAGTTATCTATATTCCTGTATGTAAATTCAAAATTGCCAGCTATTTTGCCAAAGTATAAATTAATCGATTCAAAAGGTCAATTTTTTAATGAGAATAAGTCCGTTAATTTCGAAACCCGTCTTAATAAAGCTAAATATAACAAGTTAAACAAAACCTTCTTCCAAATGTTATTTTACAAATTAAACACCTAAAAGTCTTAAAATTTCAACTCATGTTTTTAGAAAAATCAGAATTTACCGCTATCAGCCAAATATCTACAAAAGAAGCTTTAGAAGATTATCACATAGCCTTTTTAAGTAGGCAACTTAGTATCTTCGGGCGGCGCGAAGTTCACAACGGACGTGCCCATTTTGGCATTTTTGGTGAAGGGAAAGAGGTGGCTCAGGTTGCCTATGCAAAAACTTTCAAAAAAGGGGATTGGCGCTCGGGATACTACCGCGACCAGACATTTATGCTGGCGCTTGGACTATTGAAACCCGAAGAGTTTTTTTCGATGATTTATGGTGACACCAACGAAGAATCGAATCCATCAACGGGAGGAAGAAATTTCAATAACCACTTTAGCACTTCAAATATTAACAAAAAAGGAGAAATTAAAAATCTTTCTGATCAATATAATTCTGCTTCCGATATTTCACCCACTGCCGGGCAAATGCCACGATTACTGGGTTTAGCTCAAGCCACAAAAATAGTAAGGCAAAAACCTTCGTTAAAAAACCACCTTCAAAATAATGTAAGCGGCAATGAAGTTGCTTTTGGAAGTATTGGCGATGCAAGTACTTCGGAAGGTATATTTTTCGAAACAATTAACGCAGCAGGTGTAATGCAAGTTCCATTGGCAGTTGCCATTTACGACGATGGTTTTGGGATTAGTGTTCCAATTGAGTTACAAACCACAAAATCAAGTATATCTGAAGCTCTAAAAGGATTTCAAAAAGAAGAGGGAACAAATGGGATTTCAATATATAAATGCAAGGGCTGGGATTATCCTGAGCTGGTAAAGGTATTTTCCAAAGGTATCGCTAAATGCAGGACGACTCAAACACCGGCAGTTTTCCATATTAACGAGGTTACACAGCCTCAAGGTCATTCAACATCGGGGTCGCACGAACGTTATAAAACCAAAGATCGTTTGGCTTGGGAAGAAGAATTTGATGGAATTAAGCAAATGAGAAAATGGCTTTTGGAAAGTGGAATTGCCGATGAAGAGTTGCTAAAGGAACTGGAAAAAGGTGCAAAAAAACTTGCAAAGGAAGCACGAGAAAAAGCCTGGAAAAACTATTCGAACGGATACTCAAATGAAAAAAATGAACTAAAAGATATTCTTTCAGAAATAGACATTAAAACAAATTTGAATCCTGACCGTCTAGACGATTTTGAAAAAATTACACAAAAATCCTTTCCTACCCGACGCTCCTATTTAAGTTTTGCAAAGCAACTATCACTTGAAATTCATTTAAATAAACAAGTTGAAAATGAAAGAGCTGAATTAAAAGATTGGATTAAACGTTTTGAGGAAAAAACTGCTGGATTTTACAACGGGAAATTACATCGCGAAGGCAAAGATTCAGCATTAAATGTAAAACCGGTTCCGGTAAAATATAATGATGAATCGATTGAAGTAAATGGTTCAGAAATCGTCAATAAAAACTTCGATGTTCTTTTTGATAATTATCCCAATCTTGTAACCTTTGGTGAAGACACAGGAAAGCTCGGTGATGTAAACCAGGGAATGAAAGGAATGCAGGAAAAATATGGGATTGAACGGGTTTCGGACACCGGAATTAGGGAAGCAACAATTATCGGACAGGGAATTGGACTGGCTATGCGTGGTTTTCGTCCAATTGCTGAAATTCAATACCTCGATTATGTAATTTATGCACAGTCGCAGTTAAGCGACGATTTGGCAAGTTTACAATATCGCACCAAAGGGAAACAGGCTGCACCCGTGATTGTGCGCACGCGAGGACACCAATTACAAGGAATGTGGCATGCAGGGTCACCAATGCAAATGTTGCTTGGATCGTTGCGTGGAATGTATTTGTGTGTTCCTAGAAACTTAACTCAGGCAGCCGGATTTTATAATACACTTTTAGAATCAAACGACCCGGCATTGGTAATTGAACCTTTAAAAGGATACAACCAAAAAGAGAAAATGCCGAAAAATATTGGTGAATTTAAAGTGCCACTTGGAGTTCCGGAAATAGTAAAAGAAGGCACTGATGTAACAATTGTTACTTATGCATGGAATGTTCATCACGCTGTCAAAACGGGCAGTTTGCTTCAAAAATTAAAAGGTATTTCTGCCGAAGTAATCGACGTACAAACTTTGTTGCCTTTTGATGTAAACCATGTTATTTTAGAATCCATTAAAAAAACTAACAAAGTAATTTTTGTTGATGAAGATGTTCCCGGAGGTGCCACTGCTTTCATGATGCAAAAAGTTATGGAAGAACAAAAAGCATTTAATTATTTAGATACTGCCCCACGAACTCTTTCAGCAAAAGAACACCGGCCAGCCTACGGAATTGATGGTGAATATTTCTCGAAACCCAACGTTGAATTAATTTTTAGAAATATTTATGAGATGATGCGAGAGGTGGATGAAAACAGATTTCCTGAACTGTAGAATTATACAAACCTGATTTGTCTTAAAAATGGCGATTTAGAAATCATCACACCCCAAAAAATGTATTCCTTTTTTTTTATGAAAAGAGGAATTGCTTCTTGTCATAACAATAATCCCTGATAAAAAAAATCTGAAAGACAATGCTAAACCTTTCAAACAAGCAGTTAAACCCCTTAAAATCAGCAGGAAAAGTAAAGGAACAAAGATTCTATATTTAAATTCAAAAAAATTTGTAATTTGTTCTTCTATAATTTTTGAATTTGTTTGTACCAAAAATCGCAACCTACTAATGAATCAGAAAAAATTTGGTGCTTTTGCCGGGGTTTTTACACCATCTATTTTAACCATTTTAGGTGTAATCATGTATTTGAGGTTGGGCTGGGTTGTTGGCCAGGCAGGGTTAATAGCAGCCATTGCAATTATTATTGTTGCGCACGTAATTTCAATCACAACCGGACTAAGTATTACAGCCATTTCAACCGATAAAAAAATAAAGGCAGGCGGTTTGTATTATATGCTCTCGCGGAGCTTGGGATTACCAATGGGAGGTGCAATTGGAATTACACTTTTTGTGGGAACAGCTTTGAGTATTTCGCTGTATTTGGTAGGTTTTACCGAAAGTGTTTTTGCCATTGAAGGGATCCGTAATTTTCTGGGTCTCGAAGGTAGCATTGATGATATTCGAATAGTTGGCAGTATAATTTTAATTTTTCTGGTAATTCTGGCTTTTATTAGTACTTCGCTTGCCATAAAAACTCAGTTTATTATTTTGGGTGCTATAGCACTTTCTCTATTTTCGATATTCTTTGGCATTTTTTCGAATGTTGAATTTCAGCCGGCTGATGTTTCGCGAATAGCAATTGACGGCCATGTTCCTTTCGAAACTATTTTTGCAATATTTTTCCCGGCTGTTACTGGATTTACGGCTGGTGTTGCCATGTCGGGCGATTTAAGAAATCCTAAAAAATCGATTCCTGTTGGAACGCTGGGGGCCATTTTTATTGGCCTGGTTGTTTACCTGAGTTTGGCATTCGTTTTTGCTTATTTTGTCGATCGTGATTTACTTTTAAACGACACAAATTTCCTTACAAAAATTGCCTGGTTTTCGCCACTTGTAATTGCCGGAATTTGGGGTGCAACTTTGTCGTCAGCTTTGGGTGGTATTTTAGGAGGCCCCAGAATTCTTCAAGCTGTTGCAGCTGACAAAATATTACCACGGATATTTGCCCGAAGGCAGGGTGTAAATAACGAACCAAGAAATGCACTAATCTTAACCTTTTTAATTGCAGAAGGAGGAATTTTAATCGGAGAATTAAATGCAATTGCCGAAGTTGTTTCCATGTTTTATATTTCTGCGTATGGTTTTATAAACCTTTCCTTTGCACTGGAAAAATGGGCAAGCTCCGATTTCCGCCCCTCGTTTAAAGCACCTGGATGGATTGGTATAATTGGGTTTGCAGCCAGTTTTATTGTTATGTTTAAAATGAATACCATGGCAATGTTTGCATCCATGGTTATTATTGGATTTATTTACATTGTACTAAAACGCAAACAATTTCAACTTGATTTTGGCGATGTATGGCAAAGTGTTTATACAACGCTCATTCGAACTTCACTACATAAAATTGACCAACGGGAACTGGAACAACGCAACTGGATGCCCAACATTATTTTGTTTAGCAGTGGTACTAAAAACCGGCAACACTTGCTTGAGTTTGGGAAAAACCTGGTTGGCAAACACGGCTTTTTGTCGAACTTCGATTTGATAGAGACCAAAGATGAAGAAATTCAGTTCTCGAAACATCAGCAATCGGTTAAAGACGAATTAAGCAAGGAATTTCAGGGTATATTTTCGAGAAAACAAACGGTTAGTGATATTTACGGCGGAATTGAAACAATTGCCCAAACCTATGGATTTTCGGGTGTTGAACCAAATACCGTAATGTTGAATTGGGCTAAAAAAGGGCACGACTCAAAACGATTTGTGCACATGTTAAACACCATTTCGAATCTCGATTTGAATATTATTATGATGGATTACGATCGATCTGTCGGTTTCGGAAAATATGAAACTATTGATATTTGGTGGCGCGGTGGTGGACATAACGGAAATTTTGCACTTTCATTAACAAAATTTCTTTGGGCGTCGGATCAATGGAGAAATGCAAAACTGCGGCTTTTAATTGTTAACCCCAACAACGATGCACGCGAAAAAATTGAACGCGACACAAACAAAATACTCGAAAATATTAGAATAAATGCCGAAGTAAAAGTAATAAATAACCAAATTGAAAGACGGACTTTTTACAAAATTATAAGAGACGAATCGATAAATACCGATCTTATTATTATGGGAATTCCGATGCTAAAACAAGGGGCAGAGGAAGATTTTGTAAATGACACAACCGAATTATGTAAAGACATTGGAACCGTTCTTTTTCTAAAGGCTAGCACACAATTCAAGGAGTTGTCGGTTGGTAGTTCATTGTTTAAAAAAGGTGCTCAAAAACAAACTATTGAAATTAGCAATATTCAAAAAGCTGAGATTGAAATTCCAAAAATTGAACACACAAAACATAAAAAATTAAACGTTGAGTTGGCTACCCTTGAAACCAACATTAAAAGTTTGTTCAATCAATTAATCGACAATCATCAGAAAATAGATTTTCAGGCGAACAGCTTATTACTTTCCGAATTAAACAAAAGAGTTAAAAATTCATTAAACACCTGGAAAACGGAGTTGGACGAAAAAACTACTACAAAGTTTGCTACAAATCAGACATCAACAATAGTAACACGTCTCAGAAAATTAATTAACGATGAGTACAAAGATCAGCTGGAAATAATTAAAGATCAGAACAATAATTTTATAAATTCATATAAAGAAGAAACCGATTGGATTATTGAAAAGCTCCCTCAAACCGTTGTAATTGTACTTTCTGACGAGGACATAAAAAAGGGGGAAAAAGAAAATGCAGGTGTCCGATTTTTCAAATTCAAACAAAGAATTATCCGTAAAATAAACAAGAAGGAAATAGAATATTCAGTTCAGCTAAACCGTTTTGTCAGAAGCAATTTCCTACTTCACCGCTACTCAATACTTTTAAACTATTATTCGGGTTCGGGTTTGTTAATTTATCAGTCGCATATTTTATTTAAAAAACTGTCGGAAAATATTTTAAAATCGATTGAATTGCTCGACAAACACGCCTATTATAACAAAATCAGCAGCGATGTTATTGAACAAACACAAAAAGAAATAAACGCGTATTTTGAGTTATATAACAATCAGATTAACGAACTGCAACATAGTCTGAAACAAAAAACCCTCGTTGAAATTAGCACACATTTACAACAACTTACCGAATTGCTAAAAACAACAAATCCAAATTGTTTTATTAAGTCGAACAGTGCTGTCCGAAGTATTGAGAAACGTGGATTTAAACTTCTGCAGGCTATTCCGGAGCATAATTTAAAAAACTGGTTGTTACTGTCGAACTCGCAGCGATTATCGACACTTTTACAATATTATACAGCACAGTTAACTGCAATTTTCTCGAACAATAGAAAAAACTTTGCTGAAAAAGTAAATGATTTACACCGGCAATTATCAGAGAAAATCGCTCAATCTATTGACACGGAAGAAAACGGCAATCTTCAAACAAATATTGAATTGACTGTTATGGAGATTTCATCTTCAATACGAGAGATTAAGGAGAATACCATAAAACGAATAAATCAAATTTCGGGAAGATTGCCAAACCACTTGGTTATTATTAACAAAGATTCAGCAAACCGATTTGAAACCCTTCAATTCAAACAAATACAAAGTATTGATATTTCTTTCTCGCACCTTGTTGATTATATCACACAAAACGAAATAATTGAACCTTTTGGGAATTATATTTCGCAACACATTGAAACGCTTGAACTCGACTTTAAACGAGCAAATGATGCGCACCGTTTATTAAAATTAAGTTTGAAAAGCGACGTATCGAAAGAGCTAACAAAGACTGAACAAAAGAAACAATTCGAAGTCCAAAAAGAAAAAACAAACAAAGCACTTGAAACATTACTAACCAATTTTGATATTAACGACAGGCATTTTACGGAAATAATAAATACTGTTTTTGAGAAATTACAATATCAGAATTTCATTGATTTAGCGAGCAATCAAAAACGATACACAAATGCCATTGAATCGAGAAAGCGGTCGAACTATTTTTTCAATAAAATAAAAAGCACAAAAACTGCTGTGAAAGAGAAATTAACTTCGCTGGTGTATTTAACAAGTAGTAGCACGCTTGCTGCGCAGGATTATATTCAAGGCGATGCACAAAGTTTATTTCAATCGGTAAAAAAAGAGATTGAAAAAATATCTCCCAAAGAACCGGTACTTAATCAACTTCCGTTTTATTACAAACAGTTATTTTTAAATAAACAGCATTTTTTAAACGAGTTTTGGGTTAGCAGGGAAACTATCATGAAAAGTTTCCTGAATATACTGGAAGAAAATCAATCCATCTCGAAAAGTGTAATTCTGTTACTTGGAGATCGCAATTCAGGGAAATCGTTTTGGTTAAACCAAGCATCTTCAATTGCTCAGCAGCAAACAAATATAATTGTAGTTCAACCAACTTATAACCAAACAACCGACGTAAAAAGTTTTAATAATGCGATTCGGAAAGCTACCCGCGGCATGGGAACCATTGAATCTGTTTTTGAAAATCTAAAACCCGGAACTTGCCTCGCATTCGACGATTTGGAACTTTGGTGGAACCAAAAAGAAAGCGGGAACAAAGTTGTCAGCCATCTTTTAAAATTAATTCAGGCGTATTCAGCGAAAGTACGGTTTGTACTTTCGGCAAATACAATTAGCTACGAAATTATGAAACGCAGTACCGACCTGAAAAACCTTCAACCTTATATTTTTATTTGCAAACCAATGAATGCCAAAGAAATTGGAAAGGCCGTTTTAAAACGCCATTATTCTGGTGGTATTCCGCTGGGAAATATGAATAGAAAAAATGGCAGGATGAGTACCATCGACGAAGCAAAATTCTTTTCTAAACTCTTTTTGCTGAGCTTTGGAAACATTGGGTACGCCATGCAATTGTGGTTATCGTCTATCGAAAAAGTTGAAAAGGATACAATATTTATTAAAAAACAAGAACTTCCCGATTTGCGTTTTTTAGAATCGCTCCCTTCAGAATGGATAATAATTTTAAACCAGTTGATTATTCACAAAAGGTTAAAATTCAGGTATTTTGAAAGCGCTGACAACAATTTCATTAAAACAATAAATGAAATGTTACGAAGTACAATTCTTGTTGAATCTGCCAAAGGTTATGTTTCAATAAATTCATTTATTTACCCATATATTTTAAATTATTTTCAACATAATAAACTGATATAATTTATGGAATTATCACCTTCGTTTTTTAATATAATCAAATTTGTGCTGCTAATTTTAATAGTTTTGCTTTCACTTAAAACGATTAATTTTTTTGCAAAACGTTTGCTTAAACAACAACAATTCAGATCGTTCTGGAACAGATATTTTAGTGTATTTGAATTGTTTGTTTGGCTGGTTTTTGGACTGCTTAGTATTGAATTTTTTACGGTAAATAATATAATAATTGCCGTAATAATTGCCGTGGTTTTTACACTTGTAGTTTTTGTTCTTATCTATTTTTATTTTAAAGAAATATTAGTCAGGATCTTTTTTAAACTTACAACCGACATTACAGTTGGCGATGAAGTGAAAAATGAAAATTATGCAGGTAAAATTATACAGATAGAATATAACCAATTAGTACTTGAAAATGCCGATGGAAGTCAGGCTGGAATTCCTTTCAGCAAAATAATTTTTAACCCACTAATAAAACAATCGCCCTCGCCTCATCTGCATCGTTTCGAAAGTGTATTTACCGTGCCAGTAAGTTCCGACAGAAACAGTATTCAGCAACAAATAATTTCATTATTGCAATCAGATTTGCGTGTTTCAGGGGCGGTTGAACCAAAAATATCTTTTTCTGAACTAAATGAATCAACGTATCAAATAAAAGTAATTGCATTTTTATTTAATCCGGCTGACACCGAACCTTTGAGGGAATCGTTAAAAAAGATATTTACTGACTAATTTTCAGAAAACTACCTTTGCGTTGCAACCGTCTTTTTCGTCATTGCGAACGAAATGAAGCAATCTCAACAAACACATTTACCGTTATTTTCGGATTGCTTCGTACCTCGCAATGACGGATTTTATAAATAGACCCTGAAACGAATTCAGGGTAACGCTTTAAATTTTTACCGTATTTAACGTAATTTCGATGTAAGAATGTTTAGCTAAGTTTATTTCATTAAATTTAACTGAATGGTTATCCAGATGAATGAGGCTTTGCCCCAAACCCCACTGCATTTCTTTTCCTGGATGAAAAGAAACGAAGCAAAGAAAAATCATGTCAAAATTAACCTTGGCGTTTTTTCATAGCAGCTAATTGGCACGATTTACGGAATTTTGACGCGCCCGCAAAAACTAACTTGTTAATATTCTTATCGTTAATCGTTTCTTTTAGGTCGAACTCATGTTATTTAATTGTCGTCATGCTAAACTTGTTTCAGCATCCATCTGTCATTAACTTTTTATACCCATTTAAATTGGTAAACTCTTGCAATGACGATCATTTTTACTTTTCGGAGTACCATCAAATATCAATATTCCAATACTCGAAACAGTTTGAATATTGCGATTTCGGTCATTGTGATTTGTTTGTATTTTGGTGCTTGTTATTTGAGATTTTTATTATTTGCTTTTAATTCAGACTATAAAGACAGACTCTATTTATAATCAGCACCCGTTAAACTAGTTAATACAGATTGTTGCCATTCGTGAAGTTGGCTATTCATTTTATTAACAATATCCGGATGTTCATCCGCCAGATTGATCTTTTCGCCCGGATCTTTTTCAATGTCGTATAATTCGAAGCCGAGTTCATTTGGAGTTTTTCCTTCAACAACCAATTTGTATTTGTTTTCCATAATTGTGCGTTCACCACCAAAATCAATTTCGGAAATACTTTCATATTTCAAATTACGAAATGTACGGGTATATTTTCCAGCCATCATTTTAGCCAATGGTGTTGTGCCTTCCTGACTTTGAAGTACGATATACGGTTCTGATGATTCGTCGAAAACGTTACCCGGCTGAAATTTCCAGAAAAATGCCGGTTCCTCACGAATTTGATCAGGATTATTAAAAAAAGGTACCAGGCTAATTCCATCCAGAGGTCGGTTTGAAAGTTCTTGTCCGGTCAACTCAGCCAGTGTTGGCAATAAATCGCTGGTCACAGAAACACCCTGTGTAACAGTTGGTTTCTTTATTCCAGCCGGCCACTCCATAACACCAGGAACACGAATTCCACCTTCGTATAGCGATCCTTTTTGTTCTCTCAAAGTCATGCCGGTTCGGGCAGCACTAGCCGGCGTGCCATTGTCGCCGCAATATAAAACCACAGTATTATCCTTCAACTTATTTTTTTTAAGAAAATCCCGCAAACTGCCAATTTCTCTGTCCATTGCAGTAATTTCAGCATATCGTTCTTGTAAAACATCGCGGAGAGGACGCTCAACACTTTTACCTGTTTCATTGGAAGTAAGCCTTACTTTTTGCTCGTTTAAACTGTCAGGAAGATTTTCATACAAAGCTAAATCTTCGGGCAATCCACTGTAAGGTTCATGCGGTGAACCGAACCATACCACAACAAAAAAAGGTTGTTCATTATTTGTGGCTTTCTGAATAAACTGAATCGTTTCGTCTATAACAATCTTTGAACCTTCTCCTTCTATTATCTCTGGAATTTCACCATTGCGAGACAAAGTAGGGTTTATTTCAAAGAAGTTATCATGCGACAACCATTCATCAAATCCCATTGCACCGGGACTTGTAGGTGAGTCTTTTTTAACCGGACCAAGATGCCATTTCCCGTAGTGAGCGCAAGCATATCCGGCATTCCCCAAAATGTGAGCAATACTTATTTCTTCGGGTCTGATTGACCAGTTAGGCGAAAAAGTTCCATAACGATTTGGATGTCGTCCGGTCATAAAACTACCACGCGTTGGAGAACAACTTGGGTGACCGGAATAAAAACGATCGAAACGCAATCCATTGGCCGCCATTTCATCCAAAACCGGTGTTTTAACAAACGGATGACCATTGTAACCAACTTCATCCCAGCCATGATCATCGCCCATTAAAAGGATGATATTAGGTGGAGCCTCAATTGAAGAATCCTGGCTTTTATTTTTTGAATCAGAACAAGAATAAAAAAGTCCAAATGTGATTAGGACAATTCCTACAGATAAAAATTTTGTTGCGTTCATGATTAATTGCTTTAGTTCGTATTTTTTTTGTAATCGACAACTGAATTCCCCAATTCTAAAACGGGGAGTAATCTTTCCACAATTTCAGGACTTTCGGGCGCAATATTTTTTGCTTCGAAAGGGTCGTTTTTATGATCGTATAATTCAATTGCAGGTTCTTCCTTCCTGTAATATTTCATTAAACGGTAATCTTCTGTTCGCACAGAATATCCTTTGCGCCAGTAACTGTACGCGGTGTTTCTCCAATTTTCATCATTGTGGTTTTTCATTAAATCGGTTAAAGGTGAGCCACTTAAATCATGATTTACAGGAGTACCACATAATTCCATGAGAGTTGGATAAATATCGGCAGTACTTACAATTTTATTTATTGTCTTTCCATTTTCCATTCCAGGTACTTTCATCATAAAAGTACTGTGCAAAGACCGATCGAAAATGGTATGTTTTCCCCAAACCAACTGATCGCCCAGATGCCAGCCATGGTCGCCCCAAACCACCACAATTGTATTTTCGGCTAAACCCAATTCATCAAGTTCATTCATTAGTTTACCAACCTGCGCATCGATAAAACTGACACAGGCAAAATAAGCGTGGCGTGCTTTTCGGGCGTATTCGTCGGAAACCGGAGCATCAAGCGATGCTTTTTCTTCGCCCAGTTTATACTGATTAAATTCACCGCTACCATGCAAACTTGCCTTGCTCGAATTTTCCGGAATCCCGGCAAAAGGTGCAACAGGCAATTCAGCCTCGTTATACATATCCCAATATTTTTTAGGAGCGGTAAATGGCAAATGAGGTTTAAAAAATCCGACTCCCAGGAAAAAGGGCTGACCTTTATCTTTGAGTTCGCTTAACTTTTTAATGGCCAGATTTGCCGTTAATCCATCTGGATAACTTTCATCTTCAACATCTGCCATTTCGTAAGGTTTTACATTTTTATCGTGGGTGTGCCGGTTGCTTCCATCGGCATAACCAAAAAATGCATTATGTCCGCTCCCCCATTTTTCGTCGTCCATAAGCATTTCATCCCAACTGTGGGGCAGTTCCAAAACATCACTTGGTTCGTCTAAATAACCATAAACATAACCATCGGGATGATGCGTTATTTTCCCAATTCCAACCGTGTAATATCCATTTCGTTTTAATTGATGAATAAAAGTTTCGGGCACTTCTGATTCCGGTTGTCTGGCAATTGTATTTGCAGTAATGTCGTTTCTGGTGTGCGCCACAGAAACCGGAAGCTGACCCGTTAACAAACAATGCCGCGAAGCCCCGCAAGTTGGCACACCAACATAATGACGGGTAAATAAAAATCCCTGACTTGCCAATTTATCAAGGTTTGGCGATTGAATGTGTTCGTTTCCGTAACAACCTAATTCTATTCGCAAATCGTCAACAGCAATAAAAAGAATGTTGGGTTTTTGAGGTACTTCTTCTTGTTTGGTATCACAGGAAGTCAGCAAGGCAAATAAGAAGAAAATACTTGTAAGAAATTTAAGTTGGTTCATAATAGAAAGGTTTTAGACTTTCAAAAATAGTAAAGGAATGGATGAAAAGGAACTAGTTTACTAATTAATTTTTAAGCTTTTATAATTAGCTTGAATAACACGGAAAATTGTAATACTCCCAATTATGGAAGTTTATTAATTTTTACACGTGAAGCTAAAAATATTTTGATTTTTTTTAAACTGGGTGTTTAAAACTGTTGCTAATTCCGTAGCTTTAGAGTTCAAATTAATAATATGTTTAATTTCCAATTTTCTATACTTATAATTCAGAACATAATTTTAAAATGTAAAAACCCATTGGATGACACAATTTTAGATGAAATTTAAAAATATAAACATTAAACACCTTATTAGCGATGTATATTTATAAAAAAAACAATATAAGACAGAAGTATATTTAATGATAAACTTACAGATACGTTAGCTGCAACCTTGAAATAGAAACCGACTACTAATATGAAAGAAAAAAGACCAATTGATATCAAAAGAGAAAGAGGAGGTGGTGCTGATATAGGCACAAAAGAAGACGGGGCAATTATTGAAATGTTTAAACTTGGAAATAAGCTAATTGTTATAAAAGAAAAGTCCGTTTATGACTTCAATTTTGCTGATGATATTGACCCTGAGCGCAAACACCCTAACTTGCCTTCGAATACACAAAAACTGATACTCGACATTGGTACTGAATCTATAATGTTTTCTAGGATTTTTTTAACGGCAAAAAATTTATTTAAATCAGAATTTTTGTCACCTGATGTAAATGTGGAAGATGCTCTCAATTTGACACTTGAAGCTATTCAAGAGTTTAAAGTTCTCGAAAATGAGATTAATGAGTATTTGACGCTTGAAAAAATAGCAATTGAGGAGTATGACGAAAGAAAGAACAAACCTGTCTCGCACGCTGTTCCATCAATACCAAATTTAACAACTCGTTGTAAGACAATTTTTCAAAAAATTGACCATATCTCACAAATCCAAATGGACTTAATACGAATGTTCTTCCCAGACTTTAGTAAAAAAAGATATTATTCACATTTACCTGAGTTTATCGAAGAAAAATTTGGCACTGAAGATACGTTCACTCAATTTGCTCGTGATATTTTATATATGATTGAACTTACAAGAAATATTCGAAACTGTCTAGACCATAGGAGAACTGAAATAACAATTCAAGATTTTGAGCTTCAAGTAAGTTCTGACATATTTTCTCCAACAATTGAAATGAGATATAATGGAAGTGAGTTAGAAAGAATATCACTATCAGCTTTTCTTGAGAATGTAATGGAAAACATGATTCAAACATTTGAAAATTTCATGCCTTATTTGTGTAGCAAAAACATTAGGAATGACAGCATAATGCCAGTTGAAGTATCACTAATACCAGAGAAAAGAAGAAGAAACAAAAATATAAAATATGCCTATTGGTCTCCATTAGGAGACGGTGGATATTTTCATCAATAATGATAAAATGAGATAAATGGCAGCAGCTAACAAAGTGTCATATGTAATGCGGGTTTCAGCTGTTTTTTGTACTGCGGCTCGTTGTTGCAACACCGCCAATTCGTCTTTGACGATTGACGGAAAACATATAATATTGAATAAACAAATTGGCTCCGTGCGTAATTGAAAGTTTCGTACTTTTAATCCCGCACTACACATACACAAACCGTTATGTGCAACTTGAAAAAAGAAACAAATGATAAAAGTAGATATTATAAACTTTCTTGACAGACTTAAGGACAAATGGGAGACCAAAACGGGTTTGCTTCTGCTTGCAATAGTTATAATACCAATATATTTCTTATTATTTGATTATTTTACTGAAACAGAAACAGAGGCTAACTGGTTGATATACAGATTGTTGATTCCGTCATGCATACTATTAATAATGACTTGTTATTGGTTTTACAATACTAACCGTTTTTTTTTAAGAACAACTAGTAAAATTACTGCTGGCATTATTATTATAATAGATAGTGAAAAAGATAAACCTGTTATCTCAAAAATAGTCCGGAAGGTTGTACATCAAATAAATAATTCCAGAGCTTTCTCAAATGTTGCGCTAAAAATACTACCTGCCAATTCATTTATCACCATTAAGGAAGTTGAGAGATATCATAGGAATTTCAGCTTTATGTATGATTTGATAATTCAAGTTTTTATAGAATCTGGTCAATATAATTCAATAGAAAAAATTATTGTTGAAAAACTCTCTGTTACTTTCAGACCAAAGGATCGAAACAAACAAAAGAGAATTTTATTTAATACTGTTGACCTTTCAAGAGACATGGACTTGCAAGTTAAATCCAGAGATTGGGAATACAAACTAATAAATAGTGGAGTTGATAATAAAAAATATTTTGAAAATATATTACCAATGTTTCTTTACTACATAGGTTTTTATGCAATCTATGTTGACAGGTTTGAGGATGCATTGGAAATAATGACACCAATTTATAAATCGAAGAATACTATTGTTCCAATTTCAAAAAAAGAAGGAAATAAAATCGAATTAAAACTAAAACCTTTAAATATTGCTGAAGCAAGGTTAGCTACAATTCTAGTTGATTTGTTTTTCTATGCGGCAATATTTTCCTATCAAAAATCTGAAACAGAAAAAGCATTAACCTACTTCAAAAGGTTAGAAGAAATAATTAAGACACATCCTAAAAAGTTTGATCAATATATCTCAATGGCTAGATATTCATATGAACTAAATAATCTCGATGATGCTATTAAATATAATGAACTAGCTCAAGAACTAGAGCCAAATAATGAAGCAATATTTTTAAATATTGGATTTTTTTCAATACTTAATGATGATAAAGAAAAATTTTGTCTGAACTATTATCGAATTTTTAAAGCTCGAAGTAAAAGTAAACTTAATTGGGTTGATGTTCTTGACTTTCAATTGAAACAACAAGAAAAACTTAAGGATAAAGATCGATATTTTAACTTCTCTACCGGATTTATTGACTATGTTTTTCTTAATCCAATGAATACAGATTCATTTCAAGAGATTGTAGATTCTTACAAATCCGATGTAGAATACAATTGTATCTATGAACTTGGTAGAAAGATTTTATCGAATAAAATAAATGAGTCAAAGCCAAATATCAAAACCCAGCCAAGAATTAAGAGAAATAAAAAGAAAAAAAGAAAACGAAAATAAAAGCTGCACATAAAAAATATATTGCATGCCGCGGTTAGTGCTACATAGTAAAGAAATTAGCATTATCAAAAATACGGAAACCAAAGAAACTTATTGAATAAAGTGCTGCACGCACCATATTCAAACCGTCAGACTGTCTAAAAAGTCTCTTTTAAGGATGATTTATTCAGGCTGTAGTTTATGTTTTTAATCAAATATTGAAATGTCAGGCAGTTAATTTTAGTTATTAGACAGACTGCCGTTAGCAAACATAATAAAGGATCAGTTTAATTATCGGGTTGGTGGGATAAAAAGTTTTCTTTTATCTTTCATCCATGGAAATGGAAATACTACTACGCCACTTACTGCCAGAAGAGTTATTTGAATATTTCGATTTGG